>PJEL010001985.1_pt1 | contig 19465 bp, 17 predicted proteins | sample 1853271 | NCBI WGS metagenome assembly PJEL01 (sample SAMN08108733, study PRJNA415343) | Invertebrate metagenome, whole genome shotgun sequencing project. | host: Globobulimina | place: Sweden: Gullmar Fjord | collected 2015-08
TTTCTTTTTTTAAATCAATTTTTTCTAGTAAATATTTAATGGCTTCAGCTCCAATTTTTGCTTTTGAATTCGCAATATATTCTTTTTCGGTTTCTGAAAAAGATAAATAATCTTCAAAATCAAGATTATTTTTGATATTGTTTTCGGCATTCAAGAAATGAATATTGTCCAATACTAAATATTTATTAAAATAAATAATCTCCTCTAATGTGCGTAATTTACAATTGAGTAATAAGCTTAGGTAACTCGGAATTCCTTTTAAATACCATACATGTGTCACTGGTGATATTAAATCTATATATCCCATTCTATGTCGTCGTACTCTAGCTTCGGTAACTTCAACGCCACATCTTTCGCAAACTAGTAGCTCATTCGGTTCAACTCTTTTATATTTTCCACAGTAACATTCCCAATTTTTAACTGGACCAAAAATTTTTTCGCAAAACAGACCATCCATTTCGGGTTTAAATGTTCTATAGTTTATAGTTTCCGGTTTGGTCACTTCACCAACTATTTGTCCATTTGGTAATCTTCGCTCACCCCATTCTTTAATGCGTTTCGAGGAGGCTAAATTAATTTTTATGTAGTCAAAATCATAATTTAAATTAAACTGGGTCATAAACTTCGGTCTATTTTATTTCAATTGATTTATAGTTTGGTCTAAATTTGGTTGTTTTTACATCTTTTGTGATGTTTACTTCCATTCCACTGGTTTCACCAACCGTATTTTTTTGCATTTTGTACATACTGATATCTAAACCTAAAGATTGCAGTTCTAGAATTAAAACTTTAAAGGATTCTGGAATACCTGGTTGGGGAATTTTTTCGCCTTTTACAATTGCATTTAAAACCTCATTTCTACCATTCATATCATCAGATTTTATTGTTAATAATTCTTGTAAAGTATATGCAGCGCCAAATGCTTCGAGTGCCCAAACCTCCATTTCACCAAATCTTTGTCCACCTTGTTGAGAGCGTCCACCTAATGGTTGTTGTGTTACTAAGGAATATGGCCCTGTCGATCGAGCATGAATCTTATCATCAACTAAGTGAACTAGTTTTAGAATATAGCTCTTACATACAGTAACTGCATTATCAAAATATTCGCCAGTTCTGCCATCTTTTAATCTAATTTTACCTGGTGAATGATAATTATAACGCCAACTATTTTGTGACTTTTTTTTAGCTTTTTTTAAAGAATTGTTTACTAATATGCGTGATGCTTCTGTTCCATACATCTCGTCAAACGGAAAAACTTTGAATCGCGTGTCCAACGTGTCACCAGCAAATCCGAATAGTCCTTCAAATAATTGACCAACATTCATTCTTGACGGTACCCCTAACGGGTTTAAAATTAAATCAATAGGTTGTCCATTTGGTAAATATGGCATGTCCTGTCGCGATAAAATTTTTGAAATTATTCCTTTGTTACCGTGTCTTCCTGCCATTTTATCCCCAACTTGTATTTTACGCATTTGTGCTAAAAATACTCGTATAATTGAGTCGGTTGAGGCGGGCAAATCATCCCCATTTTCACGTGAAAATATTCTAATATCGAGTACTCGACCATAGCTGCCGTTTGGAACGCGAAGCGAGTTATCAATGACGGATTGAATTTTTTCTCCAAATATTGCACGTAACAACCTTCCTTCCGGAATTTCATCCGCTTCTTCGGTAGGTGTAACTTTTCCGACTAAAATATCACCTGATTTTACGAATTTTCCTCGATAGATAATTCCATTTTCGTCTAAGTTTTTTGTTGCTTGTTCGTTAACATTTGGTAAATCTTTCGTTAACTCTTCGGTACCTACTTTTGTTTCCCTAACTTCTAAATCGTATTTTTCGATATGAATTGATGTAAATAAATCTGCATAGATTAAGCGTTCACTAATAACGAGAGCATCTTCATAGTTGTAGCCTTCCCATGGCATATAAGCAACAATAATATTCTGCCCTAAAGCAATTTCGCCACCATCAGTACCAGGTCCGTCAGCAATAATTTGTCCTGATTTTACATGCTCACCATTCCAGACAATTGGACGCTGGTTTATGCAAGTATCTTGGTTTGATCGAATATATTTTTGCAATGCATAGATTGTTTTTTTACCGAATTTATCGCTTACAGTAATCGCTTTACTTGAAGTATAGGTTACATATCCACTTGTATAACTTATTACAACCATTCCAGCGTCCGTTGCCAGTTGTGTTTCGAGACCTGTCCCGATAATTGGTTTTGTTGGGTAAAGTAACGGAACAGCTTGCCTTTGCATATTTGCTCCCATCAGTGCCCTATTTGCATCGTCATGCTCTAAAAATGGAATTAACGCAGTTGCAGATGAAACAATTTGTATTGTCGATACCCCAATCAATTCAACTTCGTTTTTTGAAATAATAATGAATTCTTGGTCGTATCGGACTGTAACAGAATTTGAAAGAATATTTCCATTTTTTTCCATTTGAGTATCGGCAGGTGCAATTTTTAATTGCTCTTCTTCATCGGCACTTAAATAAACCGGCGGTTCTTTATATAAGACTGTTCCATTTTCTACTTTAAAGAATGGTGTTTCAATAAATCCGAATGAATTTACACGTGCATATACTGATAATGATGATATTAAGCCTGCATTTTGTCCTTCTGGCGTCTCGATTGGACATATTCGCCCATAATGGCTAGGGTGAATATCACGAACTGCAAAACTTACATGGTCTCTACTAAAACCACCAGGTCCTAGACCACTTATTCTACGTCGGTGTGTTAATTCAGCAAGTGGGTTTGTTTGATCTAAAAATTGTGATAATTGACTTGATCCAAAAAATTCGCGCATAACCGAAATAATCGGTTTTGGGTTGACAAATGTTGTAACCTTAAATACATTAGGGTTGCAAATGGTCATTCGCTCGGAAAGGATTCTTTCTAACCTTGTTAATCCAGAACGGAATTGTGTCTGTAAGAGTTCACCGACAGATCTCACGCGACGGTTTTGAAGATGGTCAATATCATCTGTTTTTTGTTCTTGGTATTCGAAACTAATTAACAAGTCTATAATGGCAAAAATATCTTGAATAGTTAGATTACCAACATGCTGCGGTATATTTAAATTTAAGCGATCATTTAGTTTATAACGTCCAACGTTTCCGATTTCATAATATTTTGGGTTAAAAATTTTGTTATCAAATAGTTCTTTGATTTCTAAACTTTCTTCTTTTATGTTACGTAACGTTTTTAAGTCTTGAATTTCTGTGTTTTCTGATTCCTCGGGAATTAAATTTAAGAATCCTGGATAAGTGAAATTTCCTAGGATTTCTTGATTTGTGAGATTTAATGTACTGAAAAATAATTCTGCTTTAATTTTTTCAGTTTTGTCGATACTTATTGTTAATGCTTTCTTTTTATCGATCTCAAATTTTAGCCACGAACCTCGATTTGGAATCAGCGTTGCGCTGTGCAAAGTTTGTCCTGTTTTTAAAAAATCTTCTTTATAGTAAATTCCAGGACTTCGAATAATTTGATTTATTACTACTCTTTCACACCCATTTATAATGAAAGTTCCACGATCTGTCATTAACGGCAATTCACCAATAAAAGCTTGGGTTTGGGTATTTTTATCGGTTGAATAGGCTAATTCTTCCGAAGAGAATGTAATAGACATTGGAACATAAATTTTCACTGCATAGGTACTATCTCTTCGTTTGGCTTCTAATATTCCATACTTTGGTTTTCTGAGTTTATACTCTTGTCCAAAAAAATTTAATTCAATATTGTTCGATAGATCTGTTATTGAAGAAAATTTAGCCAATTCTTCGCTTAGTCCCTTCAGTAAGAACCAACAAAAACTCGCGCGTTGAATCTCAACGAAATCGGGTAATGTTGTTAAGTAAGCCTGTTTATTCATAAAGATCCTTAATCATATTGAATACTCTTAATTACTTTTTATATTAGTTGATTCGAAACTCAAAGGCTTGAGTTTTTCTGACTTTTTTAGTTTGTTTTTACAGAATTAAACGCGGTTTTTAAAGCCGATTTTTTTCTTGCAGCAGTATTTTTATGCAATACCTTTGCCTTTGTAGCTTTATCCAGTTTACTGTAGACTGTATTTAAATTTTTTAACACTGATTCTAAATTTATTTCATTTGGTTCATTTTTGTATGTGTCTAATGCTAGTAAATATTTTTTTGTAAAAGTTTTTACATTTGATTTGTATTGTTTATTTCTAAGAGTATTTCGTTTTGATACATTGATTCTTTTAATAGCAGATTTTATGTTGGCCATATTTTTTATTTTGTATATCGTTAGTAATTTTGAACTTTTATGTTCTGATTTTACTACAATTATTATTATTGAACAAGTTTAAAATAATTCTTTATTTAAACCTTGGAATTAGAGATTAATTATGAAAAAATAATATATATGAAATTATATTTATTAACAAATCCAAAATAATATATCGATATGGCAAAAAATAAAGGATCACGTTTAGTAATTACACTTGAATGTACTGAATGTCGAAGTAACGAAACAAAGCGATCAGCAGGTGTTTCTCGTTATACAACTAAGAAAAATAGAAAAAATACGCCGGAAAGAATTGAGTTGAAAAAATTCTGTCGTTATTGTAATCAGCACACAACACATAAAGAAATTAAATAGTAAAAATAGTAATCAATATGGCAACTTATAAAGCAAAAAAACGAGTATCTCCAATTAAGTTAGATCAAACGATTAATTATAAGGATATCAATTTATTAAAATTGTTTTTAACAGATCATGGTCAAATTTTATCCCGCCGTACAACTAATTTAACTGTTAAGCAACAAAAAGAGTTAAAAAAAGCGATTAAACGCGCTCGAATTTTAAATCTATTACCTTTTGTTTTAAAATACTAATAAATAATGGGACGCGTACAAAAAAATGACAATTTTATTGATAAAACTTTTACAATTGTCGCTGATATCTTGTTAAAAGTTTTTCCCGCGAGTAAACAAGAAAAGCAAGCATTTTCTTATTATCGTGATGGTATGTCCGCACAATCAGAAGGTGAGTATGCAGAAGCTTTGGAAAATTATTACGAAGCTTTGCAGATTGAAGAAGATCCTTATGATCGAAGTTACATCTTGTATAACGTGGGCCTAATTTATTCAAGTAATGGAAAGTATTTAAAGGCGCTTGAATATTATCACCAAGCGTTAGAATTAAATTCAAACTTACCTCAGGCTCTTAATAATATTGCAGTTATCTATCATTACCAAGGTGTTAAAGCATCTGAAGCCGATAATTTAGAAGTTGCAAAAAACTTATTTGACAAAGCCGGGGAATATTGGCGCCAAGCTGTCCGTCTTGCCCCAAATAACTATATTGAAGCACAAAACTGGTTAAAAACAACCGGTCGAAATTAATTAAATGCGTTATAATACTTATTACAACAATGATTTTAATTTATTTTTTATTTATACAATAAGGAATTCTAAATTATTGTTAAGTTAATTGAGATTGTCGAAACCATGTTTATTATCTGAATAGTAAAAACGAACGAAAATGCTTGAAACAAATACAAACATTGGTTATATTACACAAATTATCGGACCTGTACTAGATGTTGTTTTCCCTTCTGGACAACTACCTAAAATTTACAATGCAATTACTGTCACTACTGACGAAAAAACAGTAACATGTGAAGTGCAACAATTACTTGGTGATAATAAAGTACGTGCTGTATCTATGAGCGCGACTGACGGTTTACAGCGAGGTATTGAAGTTGTTGATACAGGTAATGCAATTTCTGTTCCAGTTGGAACTGCAACTTTAGGTCGTATTTTCAATGTTTTAGGTGATCCTGTGGACGAAGGTATTGATATTCCTGCAGATTGTTCACGTTCACCAATTCACCGCCCAGCGCCTGAATTTACAGAATTAGAAACTAAGCCTGCAATCTTTGAAACAGGTATTAAAGTTGTAGATTTGTTAGCTCCATACCGTCGTGGTGGTAAAATCGGTTTATTCGGTGGTGCTGGCGTTGGTAAAACTGTATTAATTATGGAATTAATTGTGCGACCTGTTTGGAATCAATCTTTAGCCTTTGCTTAAAAGGAAAAGGAGAAATTTCCACACGCGAAAATAAAATGAAGTTTTTTGTTTTAAAAATCCTTTACAATTAATTGATATTATTCTTTAATTTTTAGAGAATATTATGGTCAAATTACATAAATTTGCAAGTAAAGGAATAAATCTATGATTTCAATAGTTGGTATTGTGCTTGGTGTGGGTTTACATTTGCTCAGGGAAGCAGTCGCAAAATAGTTCTTATTGTGGAACTAGCCATCGACGGTACTCTCTAATACGCCAAACAATCTAGTAAATAAACAAATAAACTTTAGAAGTCGTGTGAACTTTTGATTTATGACGATGAAAATTCGTACGAGTGACTAAGCACCCAGTTTGGATACCTTGATTACTCATCTCGCCAATGAGGAAGTTTAGCAAAGGTATTTGAAATGCAGTATGATGACGCTAAGAGGGGTATATATCCTTACCTCAATGTATTTAAGTATCTATCTTCAAACCATAACTTTTCTTGCTTGCAAGATCTGAGAAGAATTACAAAATTGCCTGAACGTAAAGTGGTAATTAAGACTTTACGCTTAGAATTAATAGGCATAGGTATATTGTACACATCTAACCTGCTTATATAAATCAAAGGAACAGAGGAAAGCTTAATAGCTTCCCGTACTGGATAGCTTCCAGGAATGGTAGGACGGCAGTCTTTATGGCTATTAAGTGAGAGACTCTTGAAAGAAGCAAATGCACTTTTGCACATAGCAGTGGAAATGATATGCTGACGTTCAAGGGGGCTATAATCATAAACAAATCAAGTCAAATGAGCAAATTAGCGTGGAAAGACATTGACTGGACTCTGATCCAGAAAAGAATTTCTAGACAACAACGAAGAGTTTATAAAGCAAGTATGGAAGGAAATCGTGCGACTGTTCACGCTATTCAGCGTAGAATTATCGGAAGTTTAGATGCTAAACTTTTAGCAGTCAGGCGAGTTACTACAGAAATTAGAAGACGTAACACCGTAGGTGTGGATGGTGTGAGAGCTCTTTCACACGAAAAGAAGATTGAATTAGCATACAAGTTAAATTTGGATGGAAAAGCTAAAGCTATTCAAGGAGTCTACATACCGGTAGTTGGGGCTACAAAGATTGGAATGCGGCCCTTAGGTATCACGACAATCGAAGATAGAGCAAAACAAATGCTGGCAAAAATTGCCTTGGAGCCAGAATGGGAGGCCAAATTTGAACCTAATTCCTACGGTTTTAGGCCAGGACGGTCTTGTCACGATGCCATTGCTGCTATTTTCCTTTCATTAAGAGGAAAATCTCGATTTGTCCTAGACGCCGATATTTGCAAAAGCCTCGATGAAATTGATCATATTAAACTGCTTCGAAAACTGGATACATTTGGGCAAATGGAAACTCAAATACTATCATGGTTAAAAGCAGATATTATGGTAGGCTACCAGAACAAATCTGATGATGTCACTCAATGTTTAGAAGGCACGCCTCAAGTAGAAATTATTTCTCCGCTACTAGTCAACATAGCGCTGCACGGGTTGGAAAATTACATAAAAGATTGGTACGCCGAATCCTGGTACTTACAAGCTGGTTATCCCAGCTCAAAAGGAAAAAGGGACAGACGTAGTTCGATTGGATTTTCCCGTTATGCAGATGTTTTTGTGTTTTCAGCCCCCTCGGTTTCAGATATTGAAGAAATTGAAAAGAAAGTAAATGAATGGCTAGAAAAAGAGGCTGGATTAAAACTATCTAAGGCAAAAACAAAGATAGTAAATTCAACATTAGGGTTTGAGTTCTTAGGTTTTCAAATAATTTCAATCAAGTCAGTGCAAAGTGGGAAATACAAGGTTAAAATAACTCCATCTAAGGAAAGTAAAGCTAGAATCATAAGCTGCATTCGAAGTATTATACAATCCAATAAATCAGCTTCCAGCTATTCATTGATTGTACAACTCTCTAGTCGAATTTTAGGCTGGGCAAACTATTTCCGATATTCTGAATGTCAAACAACATTTTCAAATCTAGATTATCAAATATTTGGGCAGATTCGGGCATGGGCATTCCGAAGAAAGTCACAAGGACTCTCCTCGAGAAAGGGACTTAAGGAAAAGTACTTTCCAACTGGAAATGTTTACTACTTTCGAGGAAATAAGTACCAAAATAATTGGATCCTAGTGGGTAAAACTTTGGAAACATCAAATAGTAAGATGAAAGAAAATTATCTCCCGAAAATGAGTTGGGTCGCTTCGGCACAACACATAAAAATAAAAGGTAATGCATCTCCCTATGATGGCAATTATTTGTATTGGTCAAAAAGAACCGAAAGATATTCTGGTTTTAGTAATAAAATTAGTAATTTAGTCCGAATACAAGGTGGTCGCTGCCTAATATGTGGCTTATCCTTTAGACCTATGGACGTTATTGAAATTGATTATATTATTCCTCGCTCAAAAGGGGGACCTGATAAATTCTCAAATTTACAGGCACTTCACAAGCACTGTCACGTCCAAAAGAGTCGAAAAGATCTGATAGTATCCATAAACGATGATTTTGACGTTAGTCAAATCAATAAAAAACTTGTTTCTTAAAAAGGATTTTAGCCGGGAGCCGGATGAAGGGAAACTTTCATGTCCGGATCTGAAGACGGGTGTTGGTCATAAATGACCCACCTAGTTTAATAACAATATTGCTAAAGCTCACGGTGGTGTATCAGTATTTGGTGGTGTAGGTGAGCGTACACGTGAAGGTAATGACCTTTACATGGAGATGAAAGAATCAGGGGTAATCAACGAAAGTAACCTAACAGATTCAAAAGTAGCTCTAGTATATGGTCAAATGAATGAGCCACCAGGAGCTCGAATGCGTGTAGGTTTATCTGCACTAACAATGGCGGAGTATTTCCGTGATGTAAACAAACAAGATGTACTTTTATTCATTGATAACATCTTCCGTTTTGTACAGGCTGGTTCAGAAGTATCGGCTTTACTTGGTCGTATGCCTTCAGCCGTTGGATACCAACCAACACTTGCAACTGAAATGGGTGGTTTACAAGAGCGTATTACATCGACGACTCTAGGTTCAATTACTTCAATTCAGGCAGTATACGTTCCAGCTGATGATTTAACAGACCCAGCTCCAGCGACTACATTTGCTCACTTAGATGCAACAACAGTATTATCACGTGGTTTAGCATCTAAAGGTATTTACCCAGCGGTAGATCCACTTGATTCAACATCAACAATGTTACAACCAAGTATCGTTGGTGATGCACATTACGCTACAGCTCAAAACATTAAAGAAACACTTCAGCGTTACAAAGAGTTACAAGATATTATTGCAATTCTTGGTATTGATGAATTATCAGAAGATGACCGTTTAGTTGTTGCACGTGCACGTAAAGTTGAGCGTTTCCTTTCACAGCCTTTCTTCGTAGCTGAGGTATTTACTGGTTCACCTGGTAAATATGTATCTTTAGAAGATGCAATGAAAGGTTTTAATATGATTCTAAATGGTGAGCTTGATGATTTACCAGAGCAATCATTCTATTTAGTTGGTGATATTAATGAAGCAATTCAGAAAGCTGAAGGTCTAAAAGCATAAATAAATTAGGAGCAAAATGAGTTTAAAAATTCGTGTTATTACTCCTGACAGAATTGTCTGGAATACATCAGCGGATGAGGTAATTTTACCAAGTACGTCAGGAAATTTAGGAATCTTAACCAGTCACGTTCCATTAATTACATCCTTAGATATTGGTATTTTGCGTATTAAATCTGGGGCAAACTGGACGCCAATCGTTGTTTTAGGTGGATTTGCCGAAGTTGAAGATAATGAAGTAACAGTTTTAGTTAATGGTGTCGATGAGGTAGCTTCTGAAGATATTGATTTAGCCAAAGCAGAGCTTGAGCAAGCTTCTTCGAAATTAGAGAATGCGCAAACCGATAAAGAAAAAATTGAAGCTTCAATTAATTTGAAGCGTGTTTCTTCACGTATTAAAGCGATGGCGTTTTTATAATAGCTAGATAAATAGTTTTCATTATCTAACTACGAGGAACTTTTAAATCTTTACTTAATAAATTTTGTATGAATTCTAGCGTAAGTCAAGAAGTATTGGTCCCAAATGATTACTCGTTCAACTTCAAAATTAATAATGAAAATGACAAATTAAATTTAGAACTACCATTTACTGAGCATGTCGAAGAATTAAGACAAAGAACATTACATATTTGTTCTTTTTTATTATTTTTCTCAGTTCTGGCTTTTCTAGAAATAAAACCCATTGTTGAATTATTAGAAATTCCTGTTAGTAATATCAAGTTTTTCCAATTATCTCCGGGGGAATATTTCCTTGAAACGGTTAAAATTGCTTTTTATACTGGTGTTGTTCTAACGAGTCCAATCCTTTTAAGTCAAATTACATTTTTTATTATCCCCGGTTTAACTTCTGGGGAAAAAAGATTTATTTTGCCTTTGCTTTTGGGTTCAACAATTTTATTTTTTATTAGCCTCGGATTCTCATATTTATGTTTAGTACCTGCAGCTTTGCAATTCTTTATTAATTATAGTTCCGATGTTATTGAGCCCTTATGGTCATTTAGCCAATATTGTGATTTTATTTTGGTTTTATTTGCCACAACTTGTATTGCATTTCAGATTCCCATTTTCCAAATTATACTTGGAATTTTAGGTGTTATCTCAGGTTCAACAATGTTAAAACTTTGGAAGTATGTTGTCTTAATTGCTGTGATTATTGGCGCTGTTTTGACACCCTCTACTGATCCAATCACTCAAATTTTATTATCTGGAGCTATTATAGCTTTGTATTTTTTAGGGTGTGGAGTTTTAATTTTATTAAAGCGTTAGTTAGCGCGAAACTATTTTAATTTATTTACTAAGAAATATTTTTTGAATTTTATAAAATAATTTGAAAAATTCGAAATGCAAATTTTTCATTGGAAAATTAATTTAAAGTCTTTTACTTTTCTTTCGTTAATTACAACATTTGTTTTATTTAACGAGCCTGTTCTTGCCTTCCCAATTTATGCACAGCAAGCATACGAAAGTCCGCGTGAGGCGAACGGAAGAATTGTTTGTGCAAATTGTCATTTAGCTCAAAAACCAACAGAAATTGAAACACCTCAGGCTGTTCTACCTAATTCTGTATTTGAGGCTGTTGTTAAAATTCCTTACGATTTAAGCAGTAAACAAGTGCTAGCTAGTGGTGCACGTGGTGGTCTGAACGTTGGTGCAGTAGTTTTATTACCGGAAGGCTTTAAATTAGCTCCGCCAAACCAGGTTCCAAAAGAAGTTAAAGAGAAAAACAAGGGTGTTTATATTTCACCGTATAGCTCAAAATCTGAAAATATTTTAGTTGTAGGACCAATTGCAGGTGATACACACCAAGAAATTATTTTCCCTGTTCTATCACCAGATCCAGAAACAGATAAATCGGTTAATTATATTAAATACCCAATTTATGTTGGTGCAAACCGTGGCCGTGGTCAGGTAAACCCAACAGGTGATAAGACAAATAATAACTCTATTCTTGCTTCTAAAGCTGGTCTAGTTGTTGATACAACTGCTAAAGAAGCCGGTGGTTATGAAGTAACTATTAAAGGTGCTGATGGTGAGTTAAATAAACAAGCGATTCCAAAAGGTTTAGAGTTAGCTGTTGCTAACGGTAAAACTGTCTCGGTAGACCAACCGTTAACGAAAGAGCCAAATGTTGGTGGCTTTGGTCAGACGGAAACCGAAATCGTTCTTCAAAGTCCAGCTCGTATCTACGGATACATGGCTTTATGTTTATTTATTACACTGACGCAAATTTTCTTAGTAATTAAGAAAAAACAATTTGAGAAAGTTCAAGCTGCTGAAATGAACTTCTAATAGAGAGATAAGATGTACCTAAATATAAAATATATATATTTAGGTACATTGAGATTTACAGTTAAGTTAATTTAAATTTAACAAAATTTGTATCTATTTTTTTACTCTAAATCTTTACGACTTGGATTTCGTGATGGATCACTTGAAAGGAAACCGAAAATGAAAAGAGATACAAAGAATGTTACTGTTGTGTATACTAAAACCTTTAACGTTAACATAAATGTTTTGATTTATTTAATATTTTTATTATTAATAGCCTAATTTTGGAATATTCGAAAGTTAATTTTTTTCTAAAAAATTATGTAGATTCTATTTAGCTTTCTAAAAATCTTATTAGGTACCTAGATCAGTTAAGTTTTGGGCCAAGCTTTTAAGCACTTTGACCCTGATCTTACTATAATTATACCCTAATTTTATAAACTTAACTTAAAATGTTAAGTCTTTACGTTTTGCTGCTTGATTCTGGTCGTAATTTAAATCACGTAGTTTTTTTAGAATATTTTCAAAATAGTCTTGGAAGTATTCTTCTAAATTTGTTATTTGATCGGATTTAAATCGTAATGTCGAATACAAACCCGAATCCCACTTTTGACCTACTAAGCTGTTATCCGCACTTAATAATTCACTGAATGCTAGTCGATCTTGAATATCCCAGGTCCATTTCGATAGTCCCATTATGTTTTTCACTAAACCTAGAATTGCGGGTGGAGTAAAACTTAATTTAGCTGATTGTCCTGAAATTTCCTCACATATTTTTATTATCTCGGACGACTTCCATTTCTTTGGCCCTTCAAGCTTTATAATCTGCCCTTGGTCATTTTGTAATTTCGTGTCAACTATCAACATTTTAGTGCATAATTTTGCAATATCACGAGTGTCTAGATATGCAGTTATAGCAGAATCTTGAGTCGTGGAAATTGTTTGTTGTTCCAAAATTGGAATTGCGTATTGTGCAATCAAACCTTGATAAAACCCTGAGATTTGAAATATCGTATAAGGTATGTCAGAGTTAATCAGTATTGATTCCATTTTTTTCTTTAGTCGCATTAATGGAATGGATTGATATTTTTCATTTTCGTTAATTGAGAAAAAGATAAACTTATCAATCTTTGCGATCTGAGCTGCTTTAATTAGCGCAATTTTTCCAATTAAATCTACTTCCTGTAGTGTCGCAAATTCTTCCTCGGGTCGAAGTGTTGCTGCATCAATAATTGTTGTTACCCCAGTTAATGTTAGTGGAATTGTTTCGGGAATTTTTAGGTCGCCATAAACTAATTCTGCACCCCATTCACGTAAAAAATTCCCTTTTCTAATATTTCGAACTAAGCAGCGGACAGGGTAGCCTGAATCGAGAAGTTGTCGCACAATCTGTCTTCCTAATGTTCCTGTTGCACCAATTACTAATATACTCATAAATTTGAATCTGCAGTTTTTTAATTTAATTTTTTTCTAAATTTGTAATTAGGGAACGAATTACATTTTTATCAAGTTTTAATTTCGTTTCGTAATTTGGCAAAATTTGTGGTGAAGAGTTAAAGTACATTTCAACAAAATAACCGGTTTTTGAACGTTTTGTTGTATAGGCAAAATCACGTCGTCCACGTGAAATTACGGATATATCAGATGCACCTAGTTTCTTTAATTGTTTTGCATAATTAAGGGCAATTGTCTTCAATTCAGTTTCCGTACATTGTGATGATAAAATAACCATTGATTCGTAACTGTTTGTTTTTTTAATCTGTTTCATGATAATTTTTAAATTTGGTATTCTCTTTGATATAATTAAATTTAGTCTATCAGAATTAAAATCTCGTTGTAAATACTTTATTTTAATTTCCCGATTTTAAATATCTATTTCTTAAACACGTTTTTTGTTTTATTTTAAGAGAATAAAACACAGAAGATAAAATTTATATATATTTCGAAGAAAAGATATCATTCAATTTCAGCACGGAACGCAGATATGATACAAGCATCTTGGGATAATATAACCTCATTTAAATATAAGTGTATTGTAAATAAATTAGCTCAATTCAAATTTTTGTTAAGTTATAAGATTTTTACCTTAGAGGTTATTTGTATTTTGAGTGACGAAACTATACGTAATGATAAAAGACCTTGATCCGAATCTGGTACTAAATTATCAAGCCTGTATTAAACTTAATCGTAAAACTACCCTAAAATTTGCTGAAGGGTTGAGTCACTAAACATTTGCCTCTGAATAAATAATTATCTATGTAGATGTTTTCTATAACGGACGCAATACATTCGCTATTTATCGTTGCAAATTTTAAGTTCACAATAGCTTCTATCACAACCGTATTCTTTTGTTTAAACTTCTTATAGCTATTATAAGTATATATATATGTAATTCCCTAAAATATTCAATACTGGGGTGGAAGGATTCGAACCTGCGAATAACGGAGTCAAAGTCCGCTGCCTTACCGCTTGGCGACACCCCATTTATATCTACTAAGTAAATTTATCTTATATTACTGCATCCTGTCAATTATAAATTGTTTGTAAAATTTATCTTTTTTGTTTTACCGTTTCGACTTTTCCTTAACAAAATAGAAACTTGAGGTTCCGTAATTAAAGAGTAACTCCTATCATAAGTTTTTGAACTTATAAATATCAAATGATTTCTCTTTCTTTTTAAATATTGCACAAGCATTTTGACGAAATAAAAGATTCTTTGTTTTATTTCGTCAAAATAGAATATTGGTGAATATATTTTTATTTTTTATACGCTAAAGTTATATTTAAAAATTCAAATCTTAAATTTAATTTAGCACGATTAGCGGTAGCACCTATAAAAATTTTTTCACCTTTTTTTGAGATCCAAAATTGTGTAAAAGAAAAATAGCTTATTAAGCTACTTACCATAAGTAGCGCAAACCCAAAATAGATTAATGGAATTCCCGGGTCAGCTTTTATTTGCAACCCAGTTTCTTTCATGATTTCTATTATTTCTAGGTCTTTAGTAGTATTTATTTCATCTCCAATATTAAATGTTCCTAAAAACACACCTTCATCTGTGTATAATGAAAATGTTTCATTTAATGTGTTGGTAATAAACGTGATCCCAGTGTTGTTCGGCATTGGTATCCAACTTACCCAAAGATTTTTCGCTTTTGAAAATGACTTTATGGGCAATTGGTAAACATTATTCTTTAATTTAACCCTTAATGCAATTGCATTCCAGTCAGTTTGATAAAAAGTCAAATCTTGGAATCGTAAAGGGAAGTTTACTGAAATAGTTTTTCGACTTATTTCGCTTCCATCAGTTTTTAAAACAGACAGATCAGAATAAAATTGTTTTATACCATTTTTAGGCCCATATTCAATCCAAAAATCATTAACTCGAAGTGGTGCTGTCGGAACGGTTGTAAAAAAGCTTTTACTAATTAAATTTTGCACATGCCAGATTTCTCCACGTGCAATTAGTTCTTGTGCATTAAAACTTCCAAATGCCGAGAATGCGTTACCCGTTAATGTTAATACCATTGCGATATGGACAATTATCGGGGCGAAACGGCCTAAGATTCCCTTATAAATATACACAACTTTTTGTTGATGAAAAAGTGTATAGTTTTTTGCTTTAAAATTATTTAAGCATTTTAAAAAATAAATATTTTTTAGACTTGTGTAATACTCTTGGCGTTTAAATTCCTGAACATCCACTTTAAAATTACAACGTCTGGCTGATCTTAATGTCGGAAATTGTTGTGTAAATGTACAACTCACTAAACATGTCCCAAAAAGAAATAAAAGAGTCAAAAACCATGGTGTTTTATATACATGGTCGAGCCCAAAAAATAATAAAAACTTCCAGAAAATGATATTTCCTGGTAGTAAGTAATTTGAATAGGTTTCCTGATAATAGGAAACTGTTTGATCTTGTTCTATAATTGTCCCGAGTATACTAAATGCTGCAATTAATAACAATAATAGAATTGCAACATTAAGCTGGGCAAACGTGCGCAAAAATTTTAATTTCATATTAGTTCGTACTTACTTCTTAATTCGAGATCGTGGAGTCGGAAGCGGAACGAATACGGCCAGATAAAGCCCACTTTTGCATTTGGTTAATTCGTTGTGGATCAATCTGTGAAAGAGGAATAATTTGTTTTAAACCGTATAAAATATCTTCACTATTAAATTCGCGTTTTTCATTGAAGGCAACATGCATACCTTCAATAATAGCTTGTTCAATCTCGGCCCCCGAAAACCCCATAGATTCTTTACTGAGTTTATCTAATTGAAATTTTGAAGTTGTGCCTGGTCTTAAACGTGTCAAAAATACATTAAAAATTTTCTCACGTTCTTCTAATGTGGGTAAACCTACGAAGAAAATTTCATCAAATCGCCCTTTTCTGATAATTTCTAATGGTAATACTGATAGATTATTCGCTGTTGCTACTACAAACACTTGTGCTTGTTTTTCTGATAACCACGTAATGAATGTACCTAAAACGCGGCTTGTTGTACCACTATCACCATTTTTTGTTTCTTCATTAAACGCTTTGTCAATTTCATCAACCCATAATATGCAGGGTGATAAAGCTTCGGCTAATTGAATCATTAAACGGATTCGACTTTCTGATTCTCCTACAACCCCACCAAAAACTCTACCAATATCTAATTTTAAAAGAGGCAATTTCCATTCATAGGCGATTGCTTTTGCAGTCAAAGATTTTCCAGTTCCTTGAATTCCTGCTAAAAGTAACCCACGAGGGGAGGGTAAACCATATAATTTTGCTTTCTCACTAAAAGACTCTTTTCGGTTTTCTAACCACAATTTTAGATTTTCAAGACCTCCAATGTCCGAAAATTTAATTGTAGTGTTTTGAAATTCTAATATTTGGGTTTGACTAATTATCTGTCTTTTCTCACGTAGAATTAAATTAATACTCTCTTTATCAATTACACCATTTTGGGCAATTGATTTTGATAAAGCACGTCGAATTTTTTCTATCGACAAACCTTGACATGACCTAATTAAGAGTTCGAGGAACTCGGGCTGGAATTCTTTATCTAATGATTGCCCTAAGCGAAGTAATTCGCTCTTTATTTCTTGGCTTGTTGGTAAATTGAATTCTAGAACTGTAATTAAGTCTGCTAATTCTTTTGGAATGTCTGTTTCTGTTGCCAAGATAATTAAGCTTTTTGGCTGGGTTTTTAGAATATTGACTAAGTTGCGTAACTTTCGTGAAACCGGCATATCGTTCAAAAATTTATTGAAATCTTTTAGAATAAATATAGCCGGTGTATTAGCGGTTAATTTTTCAACTAATTCGAGAGCTTGCAGAGGGTTTTTAGCTGCGAAACGCGGGTTGTTTAAGTTTGTTTTATAACCTTCAATAAAATCCCAGGTATAAATTGCTCGGTTGCTGCTTGTCTTAATAGCTTTACGAATAGTATATTCTAAGCGATCCTCTTCTAAGCTGGAAATATAAAGAATCGGGTATCTTGCTTTTATCAGTAAATTTAATTCTTTACTAAATGCCATATAATTTGATTTTCCCCCGTTTTTCTTCAATTTCGTTAAAAATTTAAATACTTAAATTTTTTCTTCCTTTTTTACGTCGGGCGCGAATAATTTTTTTTCCCGAATGTGTTTTCATTCTTGCTCGAAAACCTGATACTCGGATTGCTTTTCTGTTTGTTCCGCCTAATGGTCTTTTTGTCATGTTGTGTAAAAATCCTTTATTTTTCTAAGTGTTAAAAATTTATGGAAACTTTGATTTTATAATATCATATACTGAATTGTATTTAATTTCGCGAATTGTTTCAATAAATAATTTAAATCCTTCATTTTTATATTCACGCAGTGGATCAAGTTGACCATAGCTTCGCCAGCCAATGGTCTCACGTAATATGTCAGCTTTTTGTAAATGTGTCTTCCAAGTTGAATCAATTTGTTTTAATAGAGAAGTTCTTTCGATCAAACGTATTAAACCGGGTGCAATTGTTTCATACTCAGCTTCTTTTAAGTCATACGTCACCCAAAATTGACGCAGTAATAGTTGCGTAATTTCTTCTAATTGCATTTGTTTGGTTTCTTCGTAACTTAGGCAAAAGTGTGTTAAACTTAGTAGAAAACTTATTTCTTTATTTAATTGGTCGAATTCTTCTTTTTGGTTCTGAACATTTGTGCTTTTTACTTCACGCGCTAGTGAGAACATTAAATCTTCTCCATACGCAACCATTTCTGGCCTTACACTTTTGTTTTTTAAAATTGCTGTACGCTCTTTATAAATGGCCAGTCTTTGTTTATTAGTTACTTCATCGTATTCAAATAAGCGCTTACGTGAATCGTAATAAAAGTCTTCAACTTTTTTTTGAGCCGTTTCTAAACCTTGTGTTAAAAATTCTGATTCCAAGGGTCTTGTTGAATTAAATTGCGTTTTCTCCATTAATGATTTAAGTTGGTTTGCCCCAAAAATACGAATTAAATTGTCATCTAAACTTAAAAAGAAGCGAGATGTTCCCGGATCACCCTGTCTTCCAGCTCGGCCCCTTAGTTGGTTGTCGATACGGCGTGATTCATGCCGTTCAGTTCCAATAACATTCAATCCCCCTAAATCTTGTACAACAATTTTTTCTTTTTGTGACTCAGTCTTATTCTTTTTTAAAAAATCAATATAGTTTACAAAAATGTAATTATCAAGAAAACTTGAAGATTTTAGATAACCATTTTCAATCAAATTAAATATAAGTAATTCAATTTGATTTTGATTATATTTCTTTAAAACATTGAAACTCGTGTTAAAATCTTGGAATGGTAATTCTTTTTGATCCTTTATGTATTTACCATACTTTGTTGAATTGATTATTTTAATTAATAGTAACCTTAATTGACAATATTTTGCTAATGCAATTTTTGTCCCTCTCTTTTTTGTTTCGAGTTTTTTTCTCAGATTACTATCTTTATATCTTTTTAAAATCTTATTTTTTATCTGTAAATTTTGCTGATAAAAAGTTAAATCTTGTTCAAGATGCGTTATTAAACTAAAAATGTTCTTTCGGGTTTGAAAATCTGGGTTTCCACCTAGTAGAATATCGGTACCACGTCCTGCCATGTTTGTTGCAACTGTCACGGCACCGATTCTTCCGGCTTGTGCTACAATTTCAGATTCAAGCTTTATATTTTCTGGTTTTGCATTTAATAAACGGTGCGAAATTTTTAAGTCTTGCAATAAAGAGGAAATAAGTTCTGATTTTTCTATACTTGTTGTTCCAATTAAAATCGGTTGTCCGCGTAGATGACATTGCTGGGTATATTCTGCTACATTTTGCCATTTTGTGAACTCATCTTTAAAAACTAAATCAGTTAAATCTTTTCGTAGTAGAGGTTTTGTTGTTGGTAAAACAACGACCTCACGTTTATAAATTTTTTCAAATTCCCCTTCCGCAGTTTTAGCTGTTCCGGTCATACCTGCAAATTTGGGGTATGAAAGGAAAAAGTTTTGATATGTCACCGAACCTAAAGTTTCTGACCCTTTTT
>PJEL010001986.1_pt1 | contig 19439 bp, 14 predicted proteins | sample 1853271 | NCBI WGS metagenome assembly PJEL01 (sample SAMN08108733, study PRJNA415343) | Invertebrate metagenome, whole genome shotgun sequencing project. | host: Globobulimina | place: Sweden: Gullmar Fjord | collected 2015-08
TATTGCAAATAATATGAAAAAGATGCTGTTCGTTTTTTTGATTATTGCATTTGCTATATTTATTAACATCTCTGATTCATCTGCATATGTTACAACTCAGCTTACAGATAATTCTAACAATGACAGTGTGCCTCATGTAAGTGGTAACGGGCATGTAGTCTGGGAGGCATGGGATGGCTCGGACAATGAAATATTTCTATATGACGGTACGAGCACTATTCAGCTTACAGACAATGCTAATGATGATTATGGTCCTCGAATAAACTCATTTGGAGATGTAGTATGGTCCGGCAATGATGGCACGGACGATGAAATATTCCTCTATGACGGCACAACCACTTCACAGCTTACAAGTAACTCTTATGATGACTACTCTCCTCAGATAAACTCTTTCGGGGAAGTAGTATGGACCGGTTATGACGGCACGGACGATGAAATATATTTCTATGACGGCACAAGTACAATTAAGCTGACGAACAACTCTGGATTTGACGGATATCCCCGGATAAATATAAACGGGCATATTGTATGGTACGGTTATGACGGCACTGACGAGGAGATATACTACTATGACGGTACGACCATAATACAACTGACAAGCAACTCCACTGATGATAACTATCCGGAGATAAATGACTACGGCGAGGTAGTATGGGTCGGGAACGATGGTTCAGACGATGAAATCTTCTTTGATGATGGATTTAGCACGGTACAGCTAACAGACAACTCTTATGATGAGTACGATCCCAGGATAAATGAATATGGTGAGATAACATGGGTCGGTTATGATGGTACGGATGATGAAATATTCCTCTACGACGGCGCAAGCACAACACAATTAACAAGCAACTCTTTTAATGACTATAATCCCCAGATTAATGCAGACGGACATGTAGTATGGTATGGCATTGAAAGCACAGTTGAGAAAGTATTTTATTATGACGGTTCCAGTGTATCTCAGCTAAATCTCGGAGGGTATCCTCAGATGAACGGAAACGGGCAAGTAGTATGGGCTGTTACTGACGGCTCTGACACCGAAATATACATATCATCGCCTTCCTGTTCGCAGCCTGCAAGAATTAGTGACGCAACACCTGTATATTACGACTTTTTTCAGAATCTTTATGACAATGCTCTAACAGGTGATCTCCTGGAGATCCGGGATTATGAATTCTACGAAGATCTCACTTTTAATCTGAGTAAATCAGTCACAATAGATGCCGGATATAATTGTGACTACACAGCAAATAATGCGACAACAATCCTCTTCGGCGATATAACTATTAGCAACGGAACTCTCACTATTCAAAGCGGAACACTTGAAATAAGGTAATTAGATAAAAAGACTTCTTGGTATTCTTCGGGGTGTGTGGTATTTATTGTTAGACGTGTTCATAAGTGTCGTCTTCTGTTTCATTATAAAAAGGCAGTATGATTGTAAATGTTGTACCGCTACCTAATGAGCTTTCTACTTCGATTTTTCCTTTGTGTTCCTCAACAAGACTGTGACACACGGATAATCCAAGTCCGGTACCTTTACCAACTGGTTTAGTGGTAAAGAACGGTTCATAAATATCTTTCATGTCCTCTTCACTTATTCCTGGGCCGGTATCACTTATGATTATATTTGCATTCTGGGTATTATTATTCACATTCAGCTTCACTTTTAAAGTACCGTTCGATTTCATGGCCTGGATTGCATTGGTGTAAATGCTTACAAGGATCTGGTCGAGCTTACTCCTGTTGCCATTAATATAAACAGGTGCATCAGGAATATTCTGTATAAGGTCTATACCATTTATTTTTAGTTGATTATTAACGAGGATGAAAGACTCCTGTATAACTGTTGAAAGATTTTGTTTTTCCATAACAGTGGATTTACGGGCCCTTGCAAAGTCAAGCAGATTGTCTACAATGTGTTTCGCTCTGTCACACTGATGAAGAATATTATTAAAAGCTTTTCCCTCCTCAGGAGTCATGTCCTCGTTATCGTCATATAATCTTTCCGTTATCAATGAAATATTGTTAAGAGGATTATTTAGTTCGTGGGCAACACCCGAAACCAGTAGTCCGAGGGAGGCCCTTTTTTCAGATTCAACGAGCTGTGCCTGTTTTTCCTTCAAGAGTTCCATGCTGTGTTCGAGTGAACTGTGCGTGAGTTCAAGTTTGTCCAGCATTGAATTGAAAGATGTCGAGAGAAAAAATGTTTCATCGTGCTCCCTAATCGGGGCCCGGAGTTTCGTGTCACCGTCAGCTATTTTCTTTGTAATATCCGCCAGTCTCTTTACGGGCTCGACAATTGTTGCTGCAGTCTTGTAAACAAAGAGCGGACCCAGAGAGCTGAGGAGAATGAGGGCAATAATAGTTAAGCGCTTTGTTTTTACAAGAAAATCACCTATTCTTTGTCTTTCCCTTGCGGCAATATTTTGGGTTGTTTTTTCAAAACTATTGCCGAGAACTTGCAGTTCTTTAACATGCTGTTCACTTTTGTCATAGGTTGAAAACAGCATTTCAATTGCTCCTATATAAGGAGTGCAGTCATTGCAGAAAGGCGTGATGTTACTCAACGTTGATATTCCTTCACGCAATTCTTGGTTAGATTGCTTGTCGCGAAAAATCATGTAGTTCTTTTCGAGCAATCTTAAGTGCAGAATAAAACTGGTAGTAAGATCTTCAGAGGGGCTGTTAGACTGAATGATCGATTCAAGATTTCTTCCTTCTGACCTGACTTTGTCAATAATGCTTGTTTCCTTCATGAAATTGTCAAACAACTCATTGACGGCCTTCGGGTATTCAACGCAGCTTTCCTTTAATAGCGCAATGTCCGTATTGCCTATTTCTACCGATGTCTTCTCAGAGATGTTGTTCAGCATGGAATTAAATTTCTGGAGGGCCTTGTTGAGATAGTCGAGGGCTTCACTGTTTTTAAAGTGAAAAAAATTCTTTTCGTTCCGCCTGACCTCAAGGACCTGCTCCTTAAGGTCATCCGCTATTAGTACATATCCTTCTCTGCTTTCAACATCATTTAAGTAGCCGTATGTCAGCAGTCCACCCAGTAGTGCGATGAAAGACGGGATGGATATACCTATCAGAATCTTATGCCAGATTTTTAGACGCATTAGTAAGAATACAATATTCTATTCATCTTAATAAATGACGAGATAGATGGTTAAAGATTATCTAAAGGAGCTTTTATTTATTGACGACTAGTACTGGACACGGGGCCAATCCTATAACTCGCGATGTCACACTGCCTATGAGAATCCTCTTCAGTGCAGTCTTCCCGCGGCTTCCGATAACTATAGTGTCAGCTCCCAGCTCTTCTGCAAGATCGGTAATGGCCTTGTACGGTTCTCCTTCCCTTACAAATATATCGGCATTGACGTTTTCATTTTGAGCCAGGGCTTTAAGAGACTCAAGATGCTCTTTGGCTTTTTGTACCATATTTTCTACTAAGGAAGGGGCTGTAGCAGATATTTCGTCATTCGTATATACGACATTGATTATATTGAGAGATCCTCCATAGGATTTCGCGTAGTTGATCGCTTCATACACGGCTGCTTCACTATGCTTTGAACCGTCAGAGGCTACAATGATTTTTTTCCACCCCACTGAAGTGTCGGTTGGTACGATCAGGATTCGTCCCTTGAAGCATCCGATGACCTTTGCAGTTACACTGCCCATCAATGCCCTTTCAAATCCGGTAATCCCCCTGCGGCCCATAACAATCAACTCGCACTTTTCTTCTTCGGCTATTTCAATGATTTTTTCGTAAGGCTCTCCTACTTCCAACCGTGTTTTGATGGAAGCCCGCTCTTCATTTGCAATCTGTTTTGCTTCTTCAAGAATCTTATCGCCTTTTCCTTTCAAGAGTTCCTCAATATTGCTTACTCCGATAAGGTCCAGATCGCCCTGGTATGGGGGATTAATGGCGGTCACGGTTATCCATTTTTTTTCATCAAAGGCTAGTTTGAAGGCCTGATGCAGGGCATTTTTACTCGCCTCAGACCCATCTATAGCAACAAGAAGCTTATTGTACCGTCCCATATTCCCTTTTCTCCTTACTTTGAATGTTATTATTCAAAGACGTATCTCAGGTTCATTTTATACAATTCAACATATGTTTGATAAAAAAAGAAGCCCCGCATTTATCCGGGGCTTCTCCATTTATTTCTATTTGCTAAGCAGTACCTATCTTAAGCGTTGCTGTGGCTTTCAATTGCCTTCTCTTCTCTCTTTGCTTCACGCATTCCCTTTATCATGGCACCAGTTATTATGATTCCGGCAGTAGCAAGAGCAGCGATTAATGCCCAGAAGCTTACACCATTCAGGACAGCCCGAACAGTAGGTGTAAGATTCATCCAATCTAAATCCTGTAGATATACAGGGATTTTTGCTCCCCTGCTGACGGCAACTACCAGCATTGTTGCAGCCATAACAAGTTTGATTGCGTAATCTTTTACATAGGTAGTTCCTATTGCTCCAAGCTGAACACCTATCAGTGATGCTGAGAGAATGAGCAGTGTCATTCTGATGTCAACAAGTCCGCTTACTGCCCACTGAATTGAGCCATATGTACCCATTACGAATGCTACTACTAATTCGGTAGCGCTGGCCACCAATGCTGAAGCTCCGCAGATATAGATCATTCCCGGTACGCCGATAAAACCGCCAACAGCGATTGTTGCTGCAAGCATTCCGGTTGCAAGACCGATCGGTAAGGTAATCCATGCTGACATTGTCACCCCTGCTGTCTTGAAGTGCATCATCGGCGGAAGGTTGATCTTCTGAAGTCTCAGTGAAAGGTTTGATTGAGTATCTTCCGCAGCGGGATTTTTTGCAAGCTTAAAGGCATCACGAAGAACATAGCTTCCTACGATTACCAGCACTACAACAAAGACAACGCTGACATACAGGTTTGATCCAGCATTGCCCCATGCATCCATGACAGCCTTCTGCATCTTAATTCCAATCTCTACGCCTACCATTGCTGACGCAGCCATGACAAGGCCGAGCTTTATGTCCACCTGGCCGTACTTATAACGCTTTATTGCTCCGACAAGGGCCTTGGGGAACTTGTGGCACATGTTACTCGCAACTGCAATAGCACCCGGCACGCCGAGTGACATCATGGCAGGAGTTAGAACGAATGCTCCACCTGATCCGATGAACCCGCTGAGAAGTCCACCTACTAATCCGACGACTATCAAGGAGATAAACTTTGTTAGTGTTAAATCCATAAACATGACTTCAGCTGTCTTAATATAAACCAGCCCGTCATGTTTCTCAAACGACACCATCACTTTTTTATTCAGCTTTATATCTGCGGCTGCAACCGATTCAGTAAGCATGAGCGTTGATGTCTCCTGAGTTTCGGAGTCTTGAAAGAGTGCTGTTCCTGCGGCTTCATTTACCTCAAGAAAAATACCTTTTTTCAAATTCTTCGGCGGTGGTCCCCCTGCAAAGACTGATGTGGCCAGTGGGAGTATCATTAGAATAACTATTATAACTGCTGCTACTTTCTTCATTGAAATACTTCTCCTCTCATATAATATTTATTGTTATTTATTTTTTTTTGCTTCAAATCCAAGAACGTCCAAAAAGTTGCTGCCGAAAGTGCCATGCACAAAAGAAAACCAGAAAGCGGTCAATATCGGGAATGCCGCATACCATCCGCCTTTTGTATAAGTCTCTGTTACCATGCCTTCCTGGTTGAAAAGTACAAAGTAAGATGCAAGTGATACTATTCCAAAGATGATCATCTTTAAAATTGGTTTTTTCTTCTTCTCGCTCATAATCTCTCCTAGTATATTTAATATTATTATGATCAGGCCCTTGCCAAGTCTGATACTACTACCAGCGGACATTTAAGATTCATCCATGACTTGGAGATAATCTTTTTTGACTTATTGCAGTTTATATCCAGCCCATCTGAAGACTCGATAACGACAAATAGTATGTCCGTTCTTTTACTCGTATAATTGAGTACTTCCTCTTTTACGCATCCTTCCGCCTTAATAAATTCATAATCAACTCCTCTCACCCGGAGTTCAGATTTGAAGCGATTAATAAGGTCTTTTTTGTGCTCAGTTGAATAGAGTATTTCAACTCCTGCCCCTAGACGCTGACAGGTGCTTATTGCATATCTGAATGCGTTTTCATCAGACTTGTCCCCTGTCAGCGCAAGAAGTATTGTTCTACGCTCATGCATGATCTCACGGGCAGTTTCAAATTCGCCTGCTTCCGCAAATGCTGCGGCTGCCATTGTGTCGTCAATTTTCTTAAGCCACTTATTCATAATCCCTTACTGTTTCACTCCTGGTGCACGCATCTGTTTGCGCGGCCTTGAATCGATGACGTCTCTCTTGTGGTCCCTCTTTTGCTCTCTTAACATATCTCTTGCTGTGTCGTGCTCACCTGCCTCTGCAAAAGCCGCCGCAGCGAATACATCTTCCATCTTTTCCATAAATTTCTTCACTTTGTCTTCCTCCTTTAATATAAGTTTTTGATTGTTACGTGTTCTCTATTATCAAGTTTCATGCCAGTATGGAAATGTAACGATAACCTTTTGATATGAAACAAATAAATTCTAAGGGGAGATAAATTAATAGATATTGTTCTTCATTGCAATTTGCAACAATAAAATATATGGCCTGTGGAACTGCCTGATTTAAAACAGTTAAAAGGCCTGTAACAGGCAATGAGCTTAATTGTTTCACATTGCAACAATATTGATACTTCTGCAGTCAACACCGGGTACCTGATGAATGACAATGGTTGAAGATAAAAGTTTTACCCTGAGAGTATGGAGAAAGAGTGGAATGTAGCTGAATAATATGCCCCTGCAACTATCAATCTGTTATAATGATAATTATCTAAGCCCTCATTTTATTGGAATTAACCATTACCTGGCGTTACCGTATTATTTTGTCGGGCGGATTAGGAGAGTCAAGTGAGCATCTTCAAAAAGTCAGAAGAGCAGATCCAATCAGCTACAGTAGATGAATTGCGGCAGATGCTAGCAGCAATTAATTTACCTGTTCAGGCACAGTCGACAGTTGAGCGAGAACTTGATATGCTGTCTAAGATAAATCCTGTTGCTGCCGAGTATACCATCGGTATTACCTACCTTGAATATCTGGCCTCCCTCCCGTGGAACAAAAAAACTGATGATAACCTGGATCTTTCAAGGGCTGGGCATATTATGAATCAACGCCATTGCGGACTTGTAAAAATTAAAGAGAGAATTCTTGAGCACCTTGCTGTAAAAGTTCTCGTGAGAAACCAAAAGCCTCGAATTCTGCTGGTTGATGATGAGGAAATAGCGATTGATAATTTAAAGCCGATTCTGGCAAAAGCCGGCTATATGGTAGTTACTGCAAATAGTGGATTGAAAGCATGTGAGGCGATAAGCCGTACGGTTTTTGATGTTGTTATCACTGACTTGAAAATGAGCGGGGTTGATGGAATTGAAGTTCTTAAAAGAGCAAAAAATGCATCGTCGGATACTAAGGTTATCATGATGACAGGTTATGCCACAGTTGATACTGCCGTGGAAACTATGAAAATGGGGGCATTCCACTATATAACGAAACCATTTAAAGCCGCAGAAGTAAAGTCGGTCATTCAAGAGGCTCTTAAAAATAATGCAGTGAGTAAACCATCAAAGGGTTCAGTTCTCTGTTTTTCAGGCCCTCCCGGTACAGGAAAGACTTCTTTAGGCAGGGCAATCGCTGATGCGCTTGATAGAAAATTCGGCAGGATCGCTTTAGGTGGGATTAAGGACGAGGCGGAAATAAGAGGACACAGAAAAACCTATGCAGGAGCAATGCCCGGACGCATTATAGATGAAATGCGTAAGGCTGGAGTTAACAATCCTGTAATTATGCTTGATGAACTTGACAAGGTGGGCCGGGACTTTACGGGAGACTCGGCATCTGCACTGCTTGAAGTTCTGGATCCCGAGCAAAACCACGAATTCAGCGACCATTATCTCGATGTGCCCTATGATTTGTCGAACGTTATGTTTATTGCCACTGCAAATGTTGCTTACAATATTCAGGATGCTCTCAGGGATAGACTTGAGATCATCGAATTCTCCGGATATACAGAAGATGAAAAAATCGAAATTGCTTTGAACCATTTAATACCTAGACAAATCCATGCAAAAGGGCTTGAGGATTCACCACCAGTTTTTACTCCTGATGCAATTGGAAGAATTATTCACGAACATACAAGAGAGGCTGGTATTAGAAATTTGGATCGGCTGATAGCGGCTGTATGCAGGAAGCAGGCGGCCATGATTGTAGGCGGAAATGATATAAGCAAAGAAAGCACAATAACAGCCGACATGGTTGAAAAGTATCTCGGGCCGAGGAAATATTACTATGAAGTTGCAGCTGAAGAAGACAGTGTGGGTGTTACGACGGGGCTTGTCTGGACTGAGACGGGCGGGGGCATTATTTTTGTTGAGTCGGTAAAAATGAAGGGAAGTGGAGAGTTAATTATTACAGGGTCTCTTGGGGAGGTAATGCGCGAGTCGGCTCAGGCAGCGCTCAGTTATATAAGGAGTAACGCGATCTCATACGGTATTAATGAAGACTTTTTTGAATCGCAGGATATTCATGTACATATTCCAGCAGGCGCAATTCAGAAGGACGGCCCGTCAGCAGGGGCGGCAATTGCTCTTTCACTCATATCTCTCCTTACAAATAGGCCTGCCAAGAGAAATACCGCCATATCAGGTGAATTGACGTTAAGCGGCAGGATGCTTCCTGTTGGGGGCCTGAAGGAAAAACTGTTGGCTGCTAAGCAGGCTGGGGTGAAAAGCATTGTTATCCCTGAGAAGAACAATGTGGACATTGAGAATCTTCCAGACGATGCAAAGAACGGCCTTGACATCATTTACGTAAATACGATGAATGATGCTGTAGATAATGTGTTGATCGATGGCCGGACAACATTGAAAACTTCATTGATGTAAGATTTTGTTGTTTGCAATTATCAGTGATTCCGCAGTCAAGTTAAGTTAAAGTGTCAATGACTTAAATAATTACCGTCTGTCCTCTTAGTTAATATTGAAATAAATCAAATGGTTACTTCTGGATCGTTGCATGGTAAATCGTCATAGTTGCATTTTGCAATGGCCAGTGATAAGATTAGTGTGCTTCGATGAACTGTATAAGAGATCAATGGTGCAACAAAGGCAACTTTCAATTACCTCATAAATCACGCATTACTCGGGAAGGTTTTAATAACACTATGGGAAACGGCAGCAAGCTACTAATTGTAGATGATGAAAAACTAACTCTGGAGAATCTGGAATATTTCATGAGCAAGGAAGGATACGAGGTGACTGTGGCCAATAGTGGCACGGAAGCCGTAAAAATCCTTGAGAAGGAAGATGTGGATGTTGTGCTTACAGACCTACGCATGCAGGGAGTCGATGGTATGGGTGTGCTCGGCAAATGCAAAGAGTTATATCCTGAATCGGAAGTTATCATAATTACCGCATATGCGTCCCTTCCATCTGCTATAGAAACAATGAAGCTGGGCGCATATTATTACATAGCCAAGCCATTTAAGATGGACGAAGTCAAAAAGGTCGTCAAGGAAGCTGTTGAAAAGGTGAAGTTGAAAAAGGAGAATGCGCAGCTTCGAGAACAGATAGAGAGCTTCGAAGGCAAAGTTAAAATAATCAGCAAGGATAGCAAGATCCAGGCTATATTGGATACGGCTAAACAGATCGGGCCGACCGACTGCAATGTTATCGTAAGCGGAGAGAGTGGAACAGGGAAAGAGCTGTTCGCTCGTTATATTCACTACAGCAGTTCTCGGGCAGACAAGCCGTTCCTTGCTATCAATTGCGGGGCTCTTACCGAGAGCATCTTGACAAGTGAACTGTTCGGGTATGAAAAAGGGGCCTTCACCGGAGCAACCGGGATGAAGAAGGGTCTAATAGAGACGGCCTCCGAAGGAACGTTGTTTCTTGATGAGATCACTGAAATGGAACCGTCAATGCAGGTTAAACTCCTCAGGGTCCTTCAGGAGAAGGAAGTTCTTAGGCTTGGCGCTACAAGCCCGATCGCAGTTAATGTCCGATTCATTGCAGCAACAAACCGCGATCTAAAAGACACAATTAAAGAAGGGAACTTCAGGGAAGACCTGTATTTTCGACTTAATGTTGTGTCATTTTATATACCACCCCTAGCTGAACGGAGAGATGATATTCCTCTGTTGAGTTATTACTTCCTGAAAAAATTCTCAACGCTCATGAAAAAAGATGTTTCACAGATCAGTCAGGATGTTCTTTCGATACTCGTCAATTATGACTTTCCGGGAAATGTCAGAGAGCTTGAAAATATAATCGAACGTGGAGTCGCACTCTCAACCGGTGAATCGATAGAAGTTTCTCTTCTCCCTGAAGACCTCCGCGAATTGAGTATACGAACGTTCAGAAGAAGAGACAACCAGATACCGTCCCTTGAAGATCAGGAAAATGCATATATACAGTGGGTACTGAAAGAAACTGGTGGTAATAAAACACTAGCGGCTCAGACACTTGGTATAGACAGAGTGTCGCTCTGGAGAAAACTTAAAAAATATGGACTTGAAAGTGACGGATAAGACTACTACAGGTATTTATTCTCTGGGGCCAAAGAGATTAGGAATGTAAAAAGTTTCGTACTTCGTTACCAGTCCCTTAATATTCAAATACTGTAAGTCTTTTGCTTTTTTCTCGCTGAACCCCAGTTTCCTGAAATCCATTATGCCATTTTCGGAGTGACATTCGTCACAGGCTACGCTGATTTCTTTTTTTGCTATATCTCTATGGAAGAACTTTAATTCCTTTTCTTTATCCGACCCGCCCATCGTGCTTTCTTTTTCCATGTACTCAGCGGCATTCTTATTGTCGGTGGTATTTATGAAGAGGGTCTTTTTATTCCCGTCGATCCTATACACCGCGACTCTTGATATCGTATGCTTGATATCTATTATTTCATCATGCTTATCTTCTTCCGAGAACATTTTAAGCATTCTTGAAACTACAGATTTCGATTTATTCTCTTTGGATACTTCCTGTTTTTGGACTGTGCCGTACGGCTCGCCAGTGTACTCAAACTCTTCGGGCTCTTTCCAGTCATATGCTAATTTCCCCAGGTTATTTTTCTTAAGGTGGCATACTTCGCAGAGCATGAATCCTGTATGCATGTTGAGCAGGGCCCGTACTTTGTTATGCTCACTATGAGGATATAAAGGGTGGCATACACGGCAGGACGTCTCATCGTCCAGGCGGGTTATCGCAAAGCGCTCGTCTTTATGAAAATTCGTCAGATATGCTTGGTCTATTGTGTCTATCTTTTCTTTGTCCTTGGCATGACATTTGGTGGTGCACTCGACTTCCGTTACGTCCGTATGTGGAATCTGCACAGTCCGTGGATGACACTCCTTGCAGTCAGTATTTCCGTGAGAAGAAGTGAGCTGTTTTTCTTCATCAATATGGAGGACTTTGACTATGTCCGGTTTTTTGAACTTCACAAGGCCGGGATATTTGTGGCAGGTCATGCATCCCCGCTTATCCATAGCCTGGCTTATAACTGGACTCAGTAAAGCGACAATAATAACCAGTACTGATAATTTGATTGCTAAACGATTTGACATTATTCCAGTAAATGCATTACGAAATTAACTTGTAGTATCTCTACTCGTTGTCCGAACTTGTATTTAATAGTAGTCGATTGTCTGGGTATTGGCAATAATAAAAAAGTTATCGTTCTATAACTCTTTCTAATCTTTTGAGATGCAGCTCATTAAGTGACTCTTTTTATGGAAAGGCATTTTTTTATTGACACGCTCAGTTGATTATAATTACATTAGTAAGATTAATAATTCTGAGAGAGGAAGTACCAATTGCTTAATCTACTCCTGAATACAGTTGCACAGCGAGATAACTTTTCGGCCCAGAGCTCGTCATCTCTAAAAGAACTGGTTGATTTAATGAATGTCAATCAGAAAGGGGTGGTTGTTATCCTTGAAGGGAAGCAGCCAGTAGGAATCTTGACTGAGCGCGACATAGTGGAGATTCTATATAACGGCGTTGATTTGCAAGACGGGGTGGAGAGGTATGCAAAAAAGACCCTCGTTACGACGAGAGGGGACAGAACGCTGGGGTATGCTCTGAACTTAACTCTTGAAAACAATATCAGAAGGGTAGTAGTAACTGATGAGTCGGACAGTTTTGTCGGCGTGCTTACTCAGCAGGACCTTCTTAAATACGTTGAAGAGGATTTTTACCGTTTAACAATAAAGGTTAAACATATACTTAATAGTGTTGGCAACCTGATTACTGTAGGCCCTGCTGACTCTTTGAGTGAGGTAGTAAATAAATTAGTTCTAAATAATATTAGCTCAGTTGCCGTGGTCAGTGACGGCAAACCTCTCGGTATCGTGTCGGAGAAGGATGTTCTTAGGTTTGCGTCAGAGGGGATTGACCTGAGCGACCGGGTGGACAAGTATATGTCCAGTCCTGTTGATACTGCTAATGCTGATACTGCGCTGGTTGATGTTGTTGAAGTAATGAACTATAAAAATATTCGCCGTATTATTATTGTTGACGAGGAAGGGGCGGCTGTTAATATTTTAACCATTCGGGATGTTGTGAAAAACCTGGAAGGGGATTACAGCAACTTCCTTGAACGTAAGTTGAGAAATGCCAAAGAGGTACTTAATCTGCTTCCTGAGATGCTGATAGAGGTAACTGATACCGGAACAGAGCATCTGATTATTTGGGCTAATGACAAGGTAATAAGCCGCTTTGGCAATGAGATTCTGGATGAGGACATAAGGAATTTTCTCCCCCCTGATAGTTGGAGAATGATTTACTCTACTCTGAATAAATTGAACAAGATTGAAAATTTTAAGCTTAAGAAAGATGACAGGATCTACGAGCTGTCAGGATTCCAGATAAAGACCGACGGCAGAATCGAAAGAAGCCGATTCCAGCTTATATTAAGAGATATCACTGAAGATGTCAGGCTCTCTACGATTGACTCTCTTACTAATATCTTTAATAAGCGGTTTATTAATGAGTTCTTAATGAAAGAGATTGAAAGGAGCAGACGCTCGAATCACAAGTTCTCCATCGTCATTTGCGATATGGATGACTTTAAGAGTATTAATGACACGTATGGCCATCTGTCCGGTGATATTGTCCTTAAATCTTTCGCTGAAATCATAACCGCGACTATCCGAAACCTTGATGTAGTAGGACGGTATGGTGGAGATGAATTTATGATCATATTGCCCGAGGCCGCGAGCGATACTGCATTCGGCATTATCGACAGGCTCAGGCATGAAATTGAAAATCATGAAATGACTGTTCACAAAAACAATAAAGTTAAAATAACGGCGAGTTTCGGCATCGCCACCTTTCCAGATGACGGCATGTCTTCCGATGACCTTCTTATATCAAGTGATGAGCGACTGTATAAGGCGAAGAGTTACGGTAAGAATAAGATTGCCTGCAGCTAACCGGTTAAAATAATTATATTTCCAGCAATTTCCCTCCATGTGTGCCCTGGCCTTAAGACTATTAAAGATAATCTATTGTTCTGCCGATATATAGTATAAATAATTGAGGGATTGGCAGGAGTCAAATGTTACATCTATTTCTGAAAGATATTGCAAAAAAAGAAAATTTGCATTTACAGAAGAGTGCCGACTTAAAAAGTCTTATTGATTTGATGAATATCAATCATAAAGGCGTTGTGGTCGTGCTTGATGGCAACTGTCCAGTCGGGATAATGACCGAAAGAGATATAGTTGAAATCATACACAAAGGGATCGACCTGAAAGAAGAGATTGGTGGGTATGCCAAGAAAGCGCTGGTGACAACGAGCGGGAGCAGAACCATCGGATATGCTCTGAACTTGACTCTCGAAAATAATATACGAAGGGTCATTGTTACGGATGATGCAAATGAGTTCCTTGGAATGGTTACGCTGCAGGATCTGCTTAAATATTTAGAAGAGGACTTCTACCGCCTGCCTATTAAAGTTAAGCACATCGTAAAAGGTGATGGATGCCTTATAAGTGTTCTGCCTGATGATGATGTAAAAAGTGCGATGGGGAAAATGGTTGAAAATAAAATAAGCGCTGTCCCTGTGATGGAGGGTAAACGGGCAGTCGGTATTGTGACTGAAAAAGATATACTGCGGCTTGTCGCTGCTAACATCCCCCTTGAGAATAAGGTGAGTAATCATATGTCAGGTCCGGTTAATACCGCTACCCTTGATACCCCTCTGGTAGAGGTCGTGGAAGTATTGAACTACAGGAGTATAAGGAGGATCGTAGTTGTTGATAAAGATGGGGCGGCAATTAATATGGTTACAATCCGGGATGTGATAGAGAACCTGGAGGGGGACTATAATAAATTTCTAGAACGCAAACTGAAGAGTGCTAAAGAGATACTGAATCTGCTCCCGGAGATGCTTATAGAGATCGTTGATACCGAAGATGAACAGTTAATAATATGGGCTAATGACATGGCGATCAGGAATTTCGGTGAAGACATAATTGATAGCCCAATTGAGGAATTTTTTTCTAAGGGGAAATGGAGCAGGATTAATGATGCCTTGACGAAATTAGGCAGGATTGAGCATATAAAAATGAAAAAAGACAGTGAAATATATGAGTTGTCCGGGTTTTTTATAAAGACATTCTCCGGGGTTGAAAAAGGTAGATTTCATATAATTATGAGAGACATCACCGAGGACATTAAACTCTCAACCATTGACCCTCTCACAAATATTTATAACAGAAGGTTTATTAATGGATATCTGGTAAAAGAGATAGAAAGAAGCAGGCGTATGGATCGTCATTTCTCAATAGTGATTTCTGACATTGATGATTTCAAGTATATAAATGATACATTCGGGCACCTGTCCGGTGATATGGTGCTTAAAGAAATCTCCCGGATTATACCGGATACCTTCAGAAAGCAGGATGTTGTGGGCAGGTACGGTGGGGATGAGTTTATGATAATCCTGCCCGATGCAAACATGGGCATTGCGTCCGGTATCATTGACAGGTTGAGGCATGATATAGAGAGCAGCGAAATTGAAATTAGCAAAAACAGACATGTGAGAGTAACCGGTAGCTTTGGCATTGCGACATTTCCCGAAGACGGGACCTCCCTTGATGACCTTCTGGTTACAGCCGATGAACGATTATATCAGGCAAAAGGCCTCGGTAAAAATAAAGTTGCCTGTGGTTAGCAACCAGAGCCCAGTGCTTCTCTAATTAATATCTCATATACATCTCAGTAAATAAAGAAAGCAGACATACCCGAAAGGTATGTCTGCTTTTTGTTTGGTTTATGTAAGTAATACTACTTTTTTAAGAGCCGCATCCTGAGTTACATCCCGAGGCGCAACCTGAGTCGCCGCCCGAGTTGCTGCTCGAATCGCAGCTTGTGCTGCAAGACCCGGCTTCTGTTTCCGGGGCATCACTTACGTTTAGAACCTTCACATCAAAGTGCAGCGTCTTGCCTGCAAGAGGGTGGTTGTGGTCGAGTGTGACTGTTGTTTCACTCACTTCTGAGACACGTGCATATACGGAGCCGCCTTCGGCACTCTGTCCTTGTAGCATTGCTCCGACTTTTCGAGCTTCATCTGGGATCTTGTTAATATCGACCCGGACGAGGGCCTTAGGGTTGCTTTCACCGTAGCCGTCCTCAGGGCTAACTACGACCTGTTTACTTTCTCCTGCCTTCATTCCCAGAAGTTCTTTTTCAAGCCCCGGGATAATTAGCCCAGAACCGTGAACGAAAACTAGTGGATCGGATTTCAGATTGGAATCTACTTCTTTGCCATCGTCAAGTTTGAGCGTATACTCTATGGAAACCTGTTTGTTTTCTTCGACTGTCATTTTAATCTCCTTTTCTTTGCCTCAATGGTCTTTGATACTTGTAAACTGCGCGCGGCATAATATCAATGAGGCGGCATTTTATTTAGTGAGATAAGATATTTTGAAATAGGCTGAAACGAATTATTCTGCAGTAAACTGAAAGAGAACGAGTTTTTCAGTTTTTTCCGGAAATATCTTGATCAAGTTATTAAATCGTAACATAACAGAATGGAAAATTGCAGTGCAGCCTGCATGGCTTCTGTTATGTACAATGAAAGCACACGCAGTTGATAATACTTCATAGCTTCTTTAAACTAATTATCTATAAATATTCAGGAGGTAAGAAATGTCGGAACATTCATTTGATATTGTCAGTAAAGTAGACCTTGAGGAAGTTTCCAATGCCGTAGTGCAGGCGCTGAAGGAGATTGGGCAGAGATTCGATTTTAAGGGGAGTAAAAGTGAGATTACACTTGATAAAGGCAAAGATTTATTGACTCTGATATCTGACGATGAGTATAAGCTCAAAAATGTTATTGATGTACTGGAGAGCAAGCTCATCAAAAGAAAAGTTCCTCTAAAGTCTCTTGATTACGGCAAAGTAGAGGATGCTGCATTATCCACAGTCAGGCAGGTTGTGACGCTCCAGCAGGGGATTCCAACGGAAAAGGCCAAGGAAATCGGCAAAATAATCAAGGGGGCTAAATTGAAAGTGCAGTCTGAAATACAGGGGGACCAGCTCAGGGTAAAGGCAAAAAAGATAGATGACCTTCAGACGCTCATGGCCATGCTTAAAGAAAAAGACTTGGGAATCCATATAGATTTTATGAATTTCAGGTAAAAACCTGGCGATAGGTAAGATGATATAGGAGATAGGTAATAACCTCCTTACCCTCGTCCCTCCTCCCGTCTTTTTGTGTATAATACGTGCAATGAGTTTATTAGATGACATAAGATCTGATTTCAAAACGGTTTTTAAGATGGATCCGGCCGCAAATAGCAAGCTGGAGGTTATTCTTTCATACTCCGGATTTCATGCGATTGTATTCCACAGAATTAACCATTTATTGTGGGAAGCCAATGTTCCTTTTTTCCCCAGGTTTCTTTCACAGATCGCCAAAATAATAACAGGTATTGAAATACATCCCGGCGCAAAAATAAGCAGCGGACTGTTCATTGATCACGGGATGGGCGTTGTCATTGGTGAAACATCTGAGGTTGGTGAAAACTGCCTTATATATCAAGGAGTTACTCTTGGAGGGACCGGCAAGGAACAGGGTAAGCGACATCCGACGTTAGGCAATAATGTTGTAGTCGGTGCTGGCGCGAAAGTCCTCGGCGCGATAACCATGGGTGATAATGTTAAAATAGGCGCCAACTCGGTCGTCCTTCACTCAGTACCGGAAAACTCTATTGTGGTTGGCGTGCCGGGCCGGATCATTAAGAAGAGTGTGGTCAAAATACTGGATGATGGTCCTGTGGAAATGCTGGATCATGTTCACTTGCCAGACCCGCTTGAAGACAGATTTGAGGAATTCAAGGCCTACATAAATGATCTCGAAAGGAGAATTAGCACTTTGGAAGGTAAAGGCGAAACTATAAAAGTCTATAACACGATGAGCGGGAAAAAAGAGGACTTTATTCCTCTCGTTCCAGGGAAAGTTGGGATGTACGTATGCGGCATCACTGCATACGATGTATGCCACCTGGGCCACGCTCGCAGCGCGATAGTATTTGACATAATGAAAAGATATCTGAGGTACAGCGGATATGAAGTCACCCATGTGCGAAACATAACGGACATTGATGACAAGATCATAGCCCGGGCAGTACAGGAGGGGATTTCAACTGAAGATGTGGCCCGGAAATATACAGATGAATACTACAATGACATGGAGCTTCTTGGAGTGAGCAGGGCGGACATTGAGCCGAATGCTACCGAACACATTCAGGAAATGCTCGATGCTATCCAAACACTTATTGAGAAGGGATATGCATACCCTGTTGAGGGAGACGTGTATTTTGAAGTTAGTAAGTTTGAGGGTTACGGGAAACTGTCCAAAAAGAATGTTGATGATCTTGTTTCGGGTTCGCGAGTCGATGTGGACGAAAGGAAAAAGAGCCCGCTTGATTTTGCCCTTTGGAAATCATCAAAAGAGGGTGAGCCATGGTGGGAAAGTCCCTGGGGCAAGGGCAGGCCGGGGTGGCATATCGAATGCACAGCCATGTCTTCAAAGTATCTCGGAGAGAGTTTTGACATCCATGGAGGAGGAGCGGACCTCACCTTCCCCCACCATGAAAATGAAATCGCACAGAGCGAGGCATATACAGGCAAACCCTTTGTGAAATACTGGGTCCATAACGGTTTTATTACCGTTGCCAAGGAGAAGATGTCAAAGTCGCTCGGTAACTTTTTTACGATCAAGGAGATTCTTAATAAATATGAACCTGAGGTAGTGAGGTATTTTCTGCTCACAACACATTACAGAAGTCCGATCGAATTTTCTGATATTCAGTTAAATGAGACGGAACTCTCTATTGACAGGTACTATACAACCGTCCTCAGGATAAACGACTTTCTCGAAACTCCCGCAGCAAAAGAAAAGGATGCAAACGCAGCCGAATTGGAGGAACTGCTCTCATCGTTTAAGAGTAAGTTTCACAATGCTATGAATGATGATTTTAATACTGCCTCTGCGCTCGGCAATATGTTTGAGCTTATCAGGGAAGTAAACAGGTTTCTTGACGGTAAACCATCCGGGCAGAAGGCAAACGATATAGTCACTAGGATCCGTGACCTACTTGCAGAGGTTGGCGGTGTGCTGAATGTTTTCAATAAAACCCCAAAAGAGTGGTACTCATCGCTGATGACGGTGAAAAAGATTGACCTCTCTGAGAACGATCTTGATAGCAAAATCCAGGATAGGCAAAAAGCAAGAGAAGCCAAAGACTGGGCAGCAGCAGATGTTATCCGGAATGAATTGGCTGAAAAAGGGATCATCCTTGAAGACAAGAGGGATGGCACCCGCTGGAAGATTAAGGCTGGCTGATCTGTTGCTGGCATTGGCAGAGCCGTGCGTGCAGCAGATGCAAAGAGCTGAATCTAAATAATTAAATCTGTTCGTCCCTTCTGTTATAAAAATGATAAGCTATCTATGTCTGGAGCATTAGACTGCGTTTGTGTCTAGTGCTGGCTTTTCAGCTTGCACAAACTGATTGAAGTAGCTGCGCATTCTTCCTTTACAGTATTCCTATCTGCTGACAAGATTCCTTAGTGTTGGCGGGTGAAAGCCTTACGGTAATTCAGGAAAATCCCTATTAAGTTCCCATTATATTATGTCGAGTAATATCAGTACATTAAGATGTAATAATATTATGAAATCAAAGTACTTTCCGGGGGATGAAAAAGATGAGCTATAGTAGATTGAACCTTAAAGGCAAAATCCTGTATATGCCTCTGGCGATAATTTTCATAACCTTTCTGGGAATGGGAATTGTATTTTCAAAACTTATAGTTTCCAATGCTGCGTCAA
>PJEL010001987.1_pt1 | contig 19436 bp, 16 predicted proteins | sample 1853271 | NCBI WGS metagenome assembly PJEL01 (sample SAMN08108733, study PRJNA415343) | Invertebrate metagenome, whole genome shotgun sequencing project. | host: Globobulimina | place: Sweden: Gullmar Fjord | collected 2015-08
TACCATTGCTTTGTTAATCCCCAAAGATATCGAAATTTCACCCGGCTTTGCTTTAACAGAAGACTTTATTGGTGGCCCCTACTTAGCTTCAAGTACAAGTAAAATATCACTCGATTTTGTTTCCAAGTGGAATGACGCTCATAGGCTATCTTTTGGTGCTATCTATGAAACGGCAGAAATAACCCATGTACATACCTCAACAACACATAACCTTGCCACCTTAGAGAGTTTTACTGAGATGATGCATCTAAGCGGCCCAGATGCATTTAATGACCTAATAACACGACATGTTAGTAGCTTATATATTCAAGATCAGTTTCATATAAGCGATGCTTGGGAGCTAACAACAGGCATTAGATATGACCACTATGATGATTTTGGACAAGCAACCAATCCACGTATTGCCTTGGTATGGAAACAAAATGAAAAAAGTAGTCTTAAATTTATGTACGGCACTGCATTTCGCGCCCCGAACTTTTTAGAGCTATACGACAGGAATAATTATGTTGATTTTGGCAACCCTTCACTCAAGGCAGAGTCTGTTGCTACGGCAGAAATATCATGGCTAACGGCAGCAGATAAATGGCACTTTGAATTTACTCTTTTTAATAATAATTTCGACCAGCAAATTTACTTGTCTTCACCGATTGAACACCCAAACAATCCATTTTATTCACCAACATTTGATAACGCAAATGAAAGAAACTCAACCGGTTTTGAAAGTGAATTACAAATTCAGCTTCATGACGCTTTCACTATGAAATTATTATGGAATTGGTTTACATCAGACTCAGATATTAATATCGCAAGAAATACAGGCGCGGCAATATTCGATTATCATCAAGACAAACTAAGCATTAATTTCAGCGGTTACTATCGTGGTAAAAATGAGTTCATTGTTGATCAAAGTAGCTATATCGTAATAGATACAAACATTCGTTATCAATTATTAAATTCACTCATTGTTGGCCTGAAAGTGAATAATTTATTTGATAAAGAATTCTATACGCAGTCAATAATGTATTCACAGGGTATTCCAAATAAAGGGCAAACATTCGAATTATCAATGCAATATGATTTTTAAAAATATGAGCTAACCGAACCTAACGTTAATCGGAAAGGTAAAAGATCTATCAATAATATTTAATGGTTAATGGTTAATGGTTAAATAAATAGGAACAAAAAAGCCCTCGGTGAGGGCTTTAAAGAAAATATAATTTTTACGGGGAGTTGTTATTACTTAAATAAACCAGAATTTTTATCACTCATAGCTTCTCGCCAACCACCAAGCCATTCTGATTTTGCGTCTACATTTTGGTACGGACAATTATCTTTAGCCTTCCCTGAAACACCTGCTTGATAGCCATTAGAATGTGCTCTACCTAAGCGATCTCTTTTTTGTCTTCTCATAAATAACCCTCAATAACTCAATGATATATATAGTTAATACTTGATATTTAGTGACCGGCGACAACCAAAAGCCGATGACTAATTTAAGAATACTTAGGCAAAGAATACAAGTGATAATCTGTAATTTTATTGGCAGTTCATGTTTAAGATGCAAAAGCTAGACTTGCTCATTTTACCTTCATATTAAAAAACAAGCTGTTAGTGAAATTTAATAGACCTGACTAGAATTAGAAATTATTTTTTATAGCAAATTATTCATATAACAAAATAAATAATGAGCATTTTACTATTATATTTTGTTATTAGGTTTTCAATAAAAAGTACTTTTTAACTAATTATTTTGAGCTAATGTCTTTGAATTAGTGGCTCAAGCATTTCTTCAAGGCCGTTAAGTTTTACTTCATAAATAAGTGCGAGTTGTTGGCCTATTTTTCCTTCAGGAAAGCCTTTACTATGAAACCAAACGAGATAAGGCTCTGGCAAATGTATTAACTTTCTTCCTGAATATTTACCAAAAGGCATAACAAAATTTATCGCTTCAATAAGCGCTTGTTGATCTGAAAGCAAAACTTTCCCTTAAAAATATCGTTAAAGTGCGGTGTATTGTCGCAGTTTAGCAAAATTGATTTTACTCTTGAATATAGCGGCGTACATTTAATACATAAGTATGAGGCAACATTGTTGGTCTGATTCACTTACGGTGTTATTACTTATTTAGTTTCTATTATTTGGTGGCTTTTTCCACACTATTCGCTCTATGTTGGCTTGACTGACGTAGGGCGTTTTTGTAATTTACGCTGTAAAGTTCGTCTATGCATTGACAGTTGGCGAGCTGTCGCAGAAACATTACCATTATTATATTTCAAAACTTGTTGAATATGTTGCCATTCAACTTGCTCAGCTGATAACGTACCTGATTGTTGTTCTTGCTCTTTTTCTACATCAGCAACCTTGCTATTTTTAAGTGCGGCCAATAGTGTTTGAGTATCAACAGGTTTTGCTAAATAATCATCAGCGCCTAGTTTTATAGCATCTACTGCAGTAGCGATACTTGCAAAGCCCGTCAAAAGTATGATTCGAGCATTAGGCCTAACTTTACGCATCGGCGTCACTAGGCTTAAACCACTCTCATTATTTAATTTCATATCTAATAGAATAAAATCCGGCTGATGACGATGACAGGCAAGTAAAGCATCATTACAATTATCGGTATGCCAGCAACTAAAACCATGCTTTTCCATACGCCTTTTCAAGGTATTAGCAAAAGGCATATCATCTTCAACTAATAGTAACTTTGCTTGTTCATTCATCAGTAACTTCCTGTACAACGAGTGGTAATGTTAATGAAACTTTTGCGCCACCTTCTTGATGGTTGGTTAGCGAAAGGTGGCCACCTAAACGCTCTAAACTTGCATGGCTCAATAATACCGCCATGCCCAAACCTTGTTCACTAGAAACAGGAGTTACACCAAGTTCAGCAAGCGTTGACATAGTAAAGCCTAAACCAAAATCACGAATAACTAACTTCCAGCTACCATTATGCACTTCACACCATAACTCAATTTTATCACTTTGATTTGCGGTAGTTGCGCGAATGCCATTATTAACCAAGTTCAATATCGCTGGCAATAATGCTGCATCGGACATTACCCATGCATTTTCCAGAGAGTTTTTATCACTGTCGTATTTAACATCCACCTCAATATCGGGATAGTTTAAGCCTATATTATCAGTAATTCTTTCAATTATAGTTAAACAACTTTCGGGCGCTGCTACTTGTTGTTTTATGTCAAAGACCATTTTTCTAAAAGCGGCAAGGCTATCCCGACAACGCGCTAACTCTATTTGCATATCATCAATAGCTTCACTGTCAGGAAAGTCTTCTTTTAGCTCATCAGCAAGTAATTGCACCGTTGCTATTGGGGTTGCTAATTGATGGGTAATTTGGGCAGAAGCAACACCAAGTGAAATCACCTTTTCTTGTTTCAACTGTTCTTCTCGATAAGCGGCAATAGCTAATTCTCGCTGGTTTATACTTCGGGCCATCTTACCTACAACCAAAGCAACAACACCGGTTGAAAACAAAAAATTAACCCACATAGCGATAAAGTGCCCTTCCATATTGCCATGCATAACATGCATAGGTAACAGCCATAACAATACGCTATACGAAAAAATAGCTGCCAAAGAAACAATCGCAAGCATCACAGGTGAAAGCGTTACCGCAGCAATTGCTATAGGGATCAGTAATAATGAGACAAAAGCATTGGTTGCCCCACCACTGAAATAAAGCAAAATAGATAAAAAGAAAATATCCGAACAAATTTGGATCAAAACCGATGTTTTATTTGCTTCTCGTACCGAACGGTAATAAAGGTAACTAAACGTTGTAAAAGTTATTTCAGCAGCTGTTACTAATAACAACGGTAACAAGGGCAAATTTAAATCTAAACCGAGGTTTACAAATAAAATTAGAAATATTTGAATGATGATAGCGCCACTACGTAGCGCCAAAATAGTATTTACTTGGCTTAAGCCTTTATGAAACAACTTCATGCTATTTAAATTTCACTCCAACAAATAATTATTTAACAGCCATTAAAACTAACAGCATAATATTTTCCAAACTTTATTATGGACATCTAAACGGCTATAAAGTATCTTCATATTATTGGTGCAAATGATAACAGTACCTAACTTAAAAAAATTGATTCATTTAATATTATTGCTTATTAGTAAACCTGAGCTCTGCTTAATAAATATTTCTCTAGCAGCTTTTTTTACTAACTTCTGCGTTAAATTCACTTGCAATAGGCCAGCTATTGACGCGTGAAATTTCCTTGAATTAAGAAAAAACATCAAGCTAGAGAGAAGTAGATAATATTATGTTTAAATTTCAAAGTATTAACTCTCTCTTAAACAGAGTTCAGGTTAGTAAATATAAATTTGAGCATTTATCACACGACTTTAAATAGGAATTTAGATGAAATTAGAAACAGCTACATTTGGCGCCGGTTGCTTTTGGTGTATTGAAACTATTTTTTCTCGGCTTATTGGTGTTCATGCGGTAACCAGTGGTTATTCCGGCGGAGAAATTGAAAACCCGTCTTATGAGGATATTTGCGCTGGCACCAGCAACCACGCTGAAGTGGTGCAACTTACATTTGATCCAAACCAAGTCGACTACGAAACCCTATTAACCGTTTTTTTTGCTATACATGATCCTACATCGTTAAATCAACAAGGGGATGATATTGGCACACAGTATCGCTCTGTAGTTTACTATCACAGCCAAGAGCAAAAATTAGCCGCTTTAAAGCAAATTAATTTAATTGACCAAAGCAAAGTGCTTAATAAAGCCATTGTTACTGAGGTTTCTCAAGCCCAAACGTTTTATAGTGCAGAAAGTTATCATCAGAATTACTTTGAAAACAACCAAGAAAACCGCTATTGCCAGCTTGTTGTTGCTCAAAAAGTACAAAAATTTCTTAGTAAATTTTCTCACTTACTTAAAGCCGAAGATAAATAATATTGGCTTTTAGTGTATAAATGGCAGGTATACTTCTAAAACACTTTAAAATAAATATTTAGGATTTGTTTTATCGTGCTTTTTAAATCATTAAAACGTTCAATGAACGGGGCATTAGACAGCTATCTGCCATTAGACAGATATTTTGCATTAGACACCTCATTTTAAATTAGATTTAGCGGTCTGTTAAAGCGGGAAACATCATGTCCCGTTTTAAATTATTGTCTATGGCTGTTATACCCCAACCTAATCAGCTTTTTTTTTCGGCATAGCAAAGTTCGCGTAAATAGTTATCACTAAACCCGCAATAAGAGAAAGCATAGCAAAGCCAAACATTGCATCATTTTGCGCTTCAAAAACCAAAAGATATGCACCTAACGCAACAAAGAGCATACCAACTAAAACAAAATGTTTTGGATGTGACGTTATTAATCCCGATGATGGGAAATCTTTTACTGCTTTAGATTTAGCATGAGCTGAAGCTTTTCGTTTGTGCTTATTTGTCGGCATAATCAATTCCTCAAGCCTTATAGCGCGCCCCAAGGGGACATTTATTGTGACTAAAATACAAAGTGAGCAGAGTACAGAAAAGTACCGGTTAGACAACCAACTTTAAAACTTTGTCAGATAACTAACTTTAAACCATGTCAGACAACTTATTTTATAATATTAGCCACTTGTAATTTAAGAACTATTTCACTTTTATTGTTAAAGCAACTTAACGCTTTATCCCTAACTTTACAAACAGGATGATGCCAAAATAAACCATTACCGAATATTAATTCCCTGTTAGTACCAAGCATATCGACTACAACCTAATTTAATACTATTTTAGATCTAGTTTTATTAAATAAAACTGGAAAATATGTTACTTATTAGTATATTTCTTAATACTTTCACTAACCTGTTCGGCTGTCGCGTAGCATTGTTTTTTTTGATCTTTCTTTAGATCTTTGCAACTTTTGTCTTTTTTTACCGGACGAGATAATGGTTCGTCATAAACAACTGACTTTACAACCGCAGTATCAATCGCTAGACCGGCCTGTGACATTGGCAAACTCTTATCATGCTGATTTGCTGGTGGAAACTTGCTATCGATAATTGCGCCTACCACAGTGCATCCTTGTACCAATATAATGAGCATTAGTAACGTTAATCGAAATACCATCACTTCAATCCTCCATGAGTATATAGCCCAATTAAAGAGCAATATTATTACTGGCTAAAATTGTTTAGGAACAAAAATAGAAAACTATTTTCAGCCCCATTGGTTAGGCATTTAAAACTCCCAGCCTATAACTAATGATAGATCTTTTACATCATGCTCATAAGAGCTAGTTACATAGTATTCATTACCATAACTTACATTTATACTAAGCAGGGAATACTCAATACCGAGATAAAAATTTTCTGTAAATTTATATTCGGCACCTATTGAGTAATAAATATTATTTCCACTCTCCCCACTATTTGATGAACCGCTTACATTTGAAAGTTGCTGTGGCGTGTATTCACCATACTCCCAATGAGCAATACCTAAACGACCATTAATAAATGTATCTGTGAGCAATTCAAATTCTCCTTTTACACCAAACCTTATTGATTCAAGGTCAATAGGTATATTGGCCTGTACAGTTCTGTAAAACCCAGAAGGTAATAAAGCAGAATTTATAGTTCTAGGGGGAGCCATAATGGGAATAGTGGCTTTAAAGCGGTTAACAACACTTCCATGGAAATGTTTAGCCAATTCAAGGGATAAACTCTCTGTAAGCTTCGCACCCAACCTAAAACCAAAGGAATTAGACTTTAAAGATGAAGAATAACTATTTTCTAAAGTTTCAGTTTGTAAGGAAGAGTGAACTTTGTTTTGAGATTGACCGATTAAAATTTCTGATACGACTATTATTTCTGCAGCAGAAAAAAAAGGGAGTGAGAATAAGCCTACTCCTACTATAAAACTTTTCATTTTTATCCTTTTAAATAAAATAATTCACTAGGGGCTGTTAATCTTTCAGGTTATAGCCCTGTTGTTTTTGAAAAATAGATAATTGCGGCATTTTTATAATGTTTGGTTATTCCAAATGCGTGAAAAATAGCAAAGAGTCTCTATTTTTCAAGACAACCCGAAGGGCTATGGCTAACAGCTTATAATGAAGATTATCAGTAACGTCTGTTCAATTACCTAGCTATAACATTTATCTATTCCATTAATATAGTTAATGTCGCATAATTTCAATAAGTTAAAAAGCCAAAAGTTAACTTTATTCTACTTTCTTAAATATCACTAAAATGTCTCAGAAATAAATAAGCCACTCATAGTGGTAAATACTATTTATTCCAAGCAGGCACTGCTTTGCTAAACTCATATTTTCGCGAAGTAATAGCCTACCAAGGCTTCACAGTAATATAAGACTAAAAATTCTATTTTCAGAACATGTGAAAATATCGAATAAGCCATCGCTAAAGTAAAGTTTAACTATACTTTTTGCACTACTTTAGTTTCCTTGTGACATATCATGGCATTGACATAAAATGTCCATTCCGTACAATAACACCGACATAAAATGTCGCTGCCGATTAAACTACAATGGTTCCAAATATTTAAAACGCAGCTGGTAAAGCGACATAATTATAATTGATGCAAAACTACTATTAATTCAGAATAAAAACTGGAGAGAAAATGAACAAAATCATCACAGCGGCAATTGCGGCTTCAATCTTATCTACATCTGCTATTGCTGGTGATTCAAAATCACATTGGGAATACAAAGGCAGCCACGGCCCAGCTCATTGGAAAGAGTTATCAGCAACTTGTGGCGATGGCAAAAACCAGTCACCAATAGACATTGTTGCCTCGCTCGATGCAGATTTACCTAAGGTTGAACTAGATTATAAAAACAGTAAAATGACTGTTTTAAATAATGGTCATACTATTCAAGCAAATGTTGCTAAAGGTAATACCTTTACAAATACCTCAGGCCAATTTGACTTACTACAGTTTCACTTTCATGCACCAAGTGAAAACACCATCAACGGCCAATCTTTCCCTCTAGAAACTCACTTAGTACATGCCGATAAAAATGGTAACTTAGCGGTGATAGGGCTAATGTTCAAAGAAGGTAAAAGCCACCCTGTTTTAGCTGACCTTTGGGAAAAAATGCCAACCTCTGCAGGAAAAAAAGCAGCCGTAAGCAAATTAATTTCACCTATGGATTTAGTGCCTTCAAATCAAGAATACTTCCGATTTAATGGTTCTTTAACTACGCCACCATGTTCAGAGGGTGTTCGTTGGTTTGTTATGAAATCACCTATTGAAGCTTCTAAAGCACAAATTGCACAATTTAGAAAAGTAATGGGGGGCGATACAAACCGTCCTGTTCAACCGATTAATGCGCGTATAATCGTACAATAAACATCAAATAATAAATATCGAATAATAGTTTTATAATTGTATTATCGCGGTAATTGCTTGTTTTAACTTTGCAGTTATCGCATTTTCCATTCTCCCTGCGATTGAGAACAATTCCTATCAATAGCCCTCATTAACTCTTTTTAACTCCTTTCAACTCTCTGATACAAAATAACTTTTTTTGTTGAAGATAATATAATGATGTTGCTTTAAAAAGAGACTAATATGTGAACCATATTAAGTCGTTATTTTTCTCAGCAAATTAAAAATTCACAAATAAATGAAGGATATTAAAATGAGTGACGAAAAAACTATGCAGTTCGTATGGAGTAAAAATATCCGACTATTCCATTGGGTTAATGTGATCAGCATCACATTACTCATTGTTGTAGGTGTTGTTATTTTAAATAGTAAGGCTTTTGGTGTTTCAACCGACGGCAAAGTTTTACTTAAAACTATTCACGTATTAATTGGCTACCTATTCGCCGTTAACCTTGTCTTTAGGTTATTACTTGGTTTTGTTGGCAAAGGCCTAGAAAGATTTGGTAAAATGTTACCGTTTATGGCGGGTTACAAACAAGACTTGCTCGACTATAAAGAAGGTAAAGAGAAAACATATAAGGGGCATAATCCGGCAGGAAAACTAATGGTAGCAGCGCTACTGCTAGCAATGTCGATTCAAATGGTAACCGGTTTACTGATTGCTGGAACTGACATTTATTACCCTCCTTTTGGACAACATTTTGCAGAAAGCATTGCTATTGATAAAAGCAAAGTAGATCTAATAAAACCATATTCTAAAGAAAATGTTGACCCTGATGCCTACCAAGCCATGAGAGAGCTGCGTAAGCCATTTATGACTTTTCATTATTATACTTTTTACGCCTTATTATTTTTAATTCCACTTCATATTTTGGGCGTTATTGTTGCTGAGCGAAAAGAAAAATCGTCACTCGTTTCATCGATGATAAGTGGTTATAAGTCACTACCAAAAGAATAGCGATAGAAAGCCAAAAAAGCCGCTTGAGTTTACTCAAGCGGCTTTTTATTTGGTTTCAAGCTATTACATAAAAACCATTCTTTAACCCTAGCTAAGGTTAGTTAATCGCTTAAGTTGGCAATCTTTACTGCAACGTAAGGCCACCACCTACTTGGCATACATATATATCAGCTTCTAAAGCAAAGTTCTTTTCATAATTTTCTAATACTGCATTTTTCACTACATCAACATCTTCTTGGCGACATAAGCAAACAATTGCGCCACCAAAGCCGCCCCCCGTCATACGCACAGCACCTCGCTCACCCAATGCTGACTGACAAATATCAACCAAACCATCTGTTGCCGGTACTGTCACTTCAAAGTCATTTTTCAATGAATGGTGCGAGGCCGCCATAAGCTGTCGAAGCTCATTCATATCATTTGATTTTAACGCCTGCGTTGCTTTTATTACCCGGTCGTTTTCACTAATAACATGGTGAGCTCGTTTAAACTGATGTTCCGACATGCTTTCTTTTGCCGCCAGTAAAGCGCTCATAGTTGCTTGGCGAAGCGTTTCAACGCCCAGCTTCGTACACGCTTGTTCACAATCAAGACGACGTTGGTTGTATTCGCTGTCAACAAGTTTTCTTGGATAGTTTGAATTGATGATCATCAAAATAAGATCATCAGGCATTGGAATAGATTCTGTAACTAACGACAGGCAATCTATTAATAAGGCGTGGTTTTTTAGCCCCTTAGCTGAAATTAACTGATCCATTATGCCGCACTGGCAATCCATAAAATCATTCTCAGCTTGTTGACCAAATTTGGCTAACTGCTCAAGGGTAAAACCTAAGTTTGAAGCTTCATTAAACGCTCCAGCAACAGCAACTTCTAATGCGGCTGATGATGATAGTCCTGCTCCTTGCGGCACATTGCTTTCAATTAATAAATCAAGTCCAGAGAATTTAGCGCCCGAGCGCTGCAATACAAAAGCAACGGCACGAATATAATTTCCCCACTGCGACTTACCTGCACTAATTGCATCATTTAACTCAAATTCATCAAACTCATCAGGATATTGCAATGAATGCACAACAACCTTGTTGTCTGCTCTTTTTCTATAGGCTACTTGAGTATTAAATTCCAACGCACACGGCAGTACAAAACCGTCATTGTAATCTGTAAATTCACCGATTAAGTTTACGCGCCCTGGGGCAGTGGCAATGCCATCAACAGCAAGTTGATAAATAGCTTCAAATGCTTTGCTAAATTCTTCCAATTCCATCTTACTGTCCTTGTTTATAATGCTTAGTACTTGCCGAACGTAAAAGCTCAGCTGCCGTTTCGGCGCTTAAATCACGTTGGCTTTCTGCAAGCATTTCGTAACCAACCATATGCTTTTTAATACTTGCTGAGCGTAAAAGTGGCGGATAAAAATGCGCATGTAAACGCCAATGGTCATTACTTTCAAGATTCATAGGCGCACTGTGCCACCCCATCGAATAAGCAAAACTGCAATTAAATACGTTGTCATACTTTGTTGTTAACTCTTTCAGTATTTTGGCAAGTGCATATTTCTCAGGATCATCAAGTTCACCAAAATACTGGACATTATTTTTAGCGACAAGCAATGTTTCAAATGGCCAAGCGGCCCAAAATGGTACAACAACTAACCAATGCTCATTTTCGGCTACGATACGCTTTTTCTCTATTAACTCTCGTTCAACATAATCGGCGAGTAAGTTGCTGCCATTTTCTTGAAAATATTCTAATTGCCGCTTATTTTCCTTTTCTATTTCTGAGGATAAATGTTGGTGAGCCCAAATTTGGCCATGGGGATGAGGCTGCGAACACCCCATAATTTCACCCTTATTTTCAAAAATATGCACGCAAGTATACTGCTTTGATAACTCAATAAAATTCTGCTGCCAAGCCTCAACCACTTTTGAAACTTCACTTACGCTTAGTTCAGGTATTGATTTATTGTGCTCCGGAGAAAAACAAATGACTCGACATTCACCACTTGCAGATTCGGCCTGAAATAGTGGATCATTTATTTGTGCACATACTTGCTCAACTTGTCCTAGTGCAGCAAAATCATTTTTAAAAACAAAAGTGTTCTCATACTTTTCATTTGTTTCACTATTTCCTCGTCTATTGCCTGGGCATAAAGGGCATTCTTCATCATAAGATGCCGTTTGCTCAACAGCCACATCTTCTGTCGCTCCTGCCCATGGGCGATTATTCCGATGAGGCGACACTAACACCCAATCTCCACTTAAAGGATTTTTACGTCTATGAGTATGTTCATAAAATTTCATTTAATAAATCTCATTATTTATATATTGATTCTTTATTTCAATTGTATGATAAATAGTATTAATTAAAATAGCAAAGTTTAACGAATATGCTTTACCATTAATTAAATATCAACAGCTAACAAAGCAGTTATTTTTGAATATGAAAAACAATATCATTGTTAAATTAAGTAAACTTAAGTTAATAGGCCGCTATTATCCTTGAAATAATTTTTCAGGTAATTTTATATTGTTGCAACTCAACTGAAAATAACTGTACTATAGTACACCAGCTAATTTAACATACAAATACGATTATTAGAGTTGGTACTGTGTGTTTTTTCGATCAAATAGGTAAAGATTTTTATGCTACAACGCTTAATATTAGTATCAATTTCACTGTTTTTGCTAATGGTGGCTGCATTTGTTTTTTGGATAGAAAGCCAAACACCAGAAGCTACTGAGTATCATGAATGGGAAGACTCGCGTACTTTTCGACTCAATAAAGAACCTGCCCATTCAACCATGGCTATTCATAATTCAATTGCCGAAGCCTTTGCTGGTTCAATTACTGATGCAATAACTGATAATGAAAACAAGATACCACTGACACAATCATTAAACGGCAGCTGGCAATTTAACTGGGTAAAGCAGCCAAGCGAACGTCCTAAAAATTTCTATGAAGTAGATTTTGATGATAGCTCTTGGGCAAGTATTAAAGTGCCATCAAACTGGGAGATGCAAGGTTTTGGTGTGCCTATTTATGCAAATACCCATGTGCCATGGGCTAAAGTAGGCCGTATGGCAAGCCAAGATTTTCACGGTTGGCCACCATATATTACCTTTTTAAGCGGTACTAATGCACCGTATGTTCGACAAGATTATAATCCTGTTGGCAGTTATCGTAAGCAATTCAACCTACCTGAGCATTGGAATAACAAAGATATTTATCTTAACTTTGCTGGGGTAAAAAGTGCCTTTTATCTATGGGTTAATGGCCGTAAAGTAGGCTACAGCCAAGACAGTTTTACCGCAGCAGAATTTAATATATCTCAATATCTTAAAGCAGGCAGTAATACCTTAGCGGTTGAAGTATATCGTTGGTCTGACGGTAGTTACTTAGAGTTACAAGACATGTGGCGTGTTAGTGGAATATTTCGCGACGTTGATTTAATCGCCAAAGCACCAATGCATATTCAAGATTTTGCTATTACTACCGACTTAGATACCCAATATAAAGATGCAAAATTAAATGTAACAACGTGGATAAATAAACCTAAGCCAAATTCACAGAGTAACTCAAATAGCCATGGTGATACTGAGCAAAATTTAGAAATGGCGATTTACCTTAAAGGACATCAATTTGTCGAACAAACATTGCTGGGCAAACAAACTTTTAATGGCAATGAACAACAGTTTTCCATTGAAGTTGGCGCCCCAAAAAAATGGACAGCAGAAACCCCCAACCTATATCAATTAGTTATCGCTCTTCAAACAAAACAAGGCGAAGTGCTTGATGTTGTTTCTAAAAAAATAGGCTTTAGAGAAGTTGAAATTCATAACGGTCAGTTACTGGTAAATGGTAAAGCCATTTATATTAAAGGGGTAAACCGTCATGAAATGGCACCTGACGTTGGCCAAGCAATAACAAAAGCACAAATGCTTCAAGATATTAAGTTACTCAAGCAGTTTAATTTTAACGCGGTACGTACCTCGCATTATCCAAATCATCCTTATTGGTACCAGTTGTGTGATGAATATGGTTTATATGTCTTAGATGAAGCCAATCTTGAAACCCATGGTTTACGTGAAAGTATTCCCGGCAGCGACCCTGCATGGACAGCGGCATCAGTTGACCGTATGACCAATATGATATTACGTGATAGAAATCACCCTTCCATTATTATTTGGTCGGTTGGCAATGAAGCCGGTCGAGGTGATAATTTTATTGAGATGAAAAATGCCGCCTTAGCACTGGATCGCTCTCGTCCGATCATCAGTGAACAGATGCCGGAGATCAGCGATATTATTGCGCCAATGTATGCCGCTTATACCGAAAAAGATGCCCAAGAGCTTACCAATGATTTTGTTGATGAGAAAAAGTTTGGTGTAAATAGTACCTGGGACTACATCAAAAATGGTGAAGAAGCTGATGCAGGTCGCTACATTGACCGCTGGGGTGCACACGCTAGCAACGGTAAACCACTTATTCAGGTTGAATATGCCCATGCTATGGGTAACAGCACCGGTGGCTTTGAAAAATATTGGCAAATCTATAAAAAATATCCCAATTTACAAGGCGGTTTTATTTGGGATTGGGCTGACCAATCGTTAAACAAAACCGAAAATGGTATTACTTTTTGGGCCTATGGCGGTGACTATGAAGCACCTGAAACGGCGCACGATGGTAATTTTAATAATAACGGCGTGGTCTATCCTGATCGCACACCAAAACCCGCCTTATATGAAATTAAAAAAGTACATCAGTGGTTAGATTTTTCAATAGATATGAAGAATATTGTCACGCAATCAGATGCATCAAAAACTGTAGCGCTTAACGTTAAAAATAATTATCTATTTCATAATCTTAATAAATACAAACTAACATGGCAGTTAGTTCATAACGGTGTCGTGATACAACAAGGCGAAGAACAACTAAGTGCATTAGCAGACTCAAGTGAAGATATTGCTTTAGCATTTAAAGCGCTGCCGCAAACAGGCGAAATTTTGTTAAATGTTAGTGCCAAACTAATCAAGGAAACTTTATGGTCAAAAGCCGATCACGAAGTTGCCTCAGAGCAATTTGTCTTGCGTGAGCATCTATTTTCAGCACCAGATAAAGCAAACGGCTTAGAGATGACTTTAAAAGAAGTTGGCCAACAAACTATTGTCAGTAATAAAACATTTTCCATAACAATTAACCATGAATCTGGTTTGATTAATCATTATCAAATCAATGGTGACGTTTTAGTTAATGGTGAAATTACACCAAACTTCTGGCGAGCAGCAACCGACAATGATGACGTGCACAATGCGCATTTAGAGAACGTTATGCCTTGGCGCAATGCTTATAAAAACCGTGATAAGCTCAAGGTAAGCATAGTGAAACAAAGTCGTGATGAAATCATACTTAGCAGCAAATTTCACTTACCTCATCGCAACGTTGATGGCAGTTTAATTTACACCATTAAGCACAGCGGCATTATCGGCGTGACTATGCAAGTTGATTTACAGCATGTACCAAACGCTAAAGAGCTAATAAAAATTGGCATGCAAATCCCAACCAGTAAATCATTAGATAAAATCACTTGGTACGGGCGTGGACCATTTGAGAACTATAACGACAGAAATTACGCAGCAAACCTAGGCCGCTACCAAATGCCACTTGCTGAGTTTTATGTCAATTATATAAAGCCACAAGCAAGTAGTAATCGCACTGATACCCGCTGGTTAAGTATTGCAGCAAACCAGCAATTAGGTTTAAAAGTAATCGCTGAGCAACCAATCGAATTTAGTATTAGCCCGTATCATATCGATGAGCTATCGAGCAAACGACACCCTCATCGCTTGCAAGAAACAAATTCAAACTGGCTCAATATTGATTTAATTCAACGCGGTGTTGGCGGTGATACTGGCTGGGGAGAAAGCGCACTTGCTATCCCTCAATACCGTATTGAACCTGATATTTATCAATACAGCTTTTGGCTTGCACCTGTGACAACAAGTGCTGATAACAACGCAAAAGCCATAAACAATTAAGTAGTAATAAAAATAAAATATATAAATAAATAACGATAAACATAATGATCTGTAGGTATTTAAAATGAAAAAAACAATGATATTGGCTATCGCTTTTTCAAGTATCGCAAGTAGTTACGCAGAAGCGCAGCAGTGGCAACTACAACAAGATAAGCTAACCGCTGACATTCGCTTTGATGAACAACAAGGTCGCGTTAGTTACCGTTTAAATAACCAAAAAGGTCCGATATTAAAATGGTCACCCGTTGGCTTAACACTTAATAGTCACCAAGAAAAAGCTGCTGGCACATCACAAAACCTTCATAGCAAATTATCTTTGCAAGCTATAAAAGTGACTGACTATCAAGATAATTATCAGTTATTGCACGGCAAACAGTCAGCCATTGAAGTAAAAGCACAGCGCATTAACTTAACACTTAAAAATGCTAACAATGTTCAGTTTAACGTTATTTTTCACCTTCAAGATGATGGTTTAGCGTTTCAATACCTCGTTCCAGAGCAAGAAAAACTAGGCACAAGTATTGAAGTAACTGCCGAACAAAGTGGCTTTGCATTAGTTAAAGCACAAGATGCTTGGCTACAAGGTTATCAAGAACCGGGCATTTTTGGCCCCGCCTATGAATACAACTTTGCCAAAGCCACCGCTGGTGATGCCGATGAAGGCAGAAGTTCTGTCGGCGCTGTGCTTAACCCACTTTTTGAATACATTGGTTGGCAAATGCTCGGCTCAGACGGCTGGGCAATGCCTGCCTTATTTCAAATAGATGAACAATACTTACTTATAGCTGAAGCGAATATTGACGGCAGCTACCCTGGTACTCATTTAAATGGAGAACCAAAAGACTTAACCTATACCATTGAGTTTCCACATCCTGAAGAAGGCCTAGGTTTAGGTGAAGCAAATCCAATGACCAAACTGCCTTTAACTACACCTTGGCGAACCATAACCACGGGCGATCTTAATACCGTAATAAGTTCAACAATGATCACTGATTTAAGCGATCCTTTAGATAGCGTTTTCAATGGCGAACAACCTACTTGGGTTAAACCCGGCGCTGTTGCTTGGGATTGGTGGGATGCAACAACAACTGGCGACTTAAGCAAGCAAAAATCTTATGTTGATGCGGCGGCAAAACTTAACTGGCCCTATGTGATGGTAGATGCAAATTGGAACCTTTGGAATAATGGCAATCCTGAAAAGCCTATCAAAGACCTTGTTGCCTATGCTGCCAAGAAAAACATTAATATTATGCTCTGGTATAACTCTGGCGGAAAAAACAACCGCGTAACAGAGCAACCTAGAGAAGTATTAGATACCGCCCAAAAGAGACAAGATGAATTTAAAAAGCTGCAACAATGGGGCATTAAGGGCATTAAAGTTGATTTTTGGCAAACAGACAAACAATACATTATGCAGCAATATGTCGACTTAATTCGCGATGCGGCAGAATATGAATTGATGGTTAACTTACACGGTTCAACCATGCCACGTGGCTGGCGCAGAACCTTTCCAAATATGATGACCATGGAAGCCGTGCGTGGCGCTGAGTTTTATCAATTTGATCCACTTGAAGGCCCAACCGCAAATAACAATGTTTATTACGCAGTGACAAGAAATGTAGTTGGCGCTATGGATTATACGCCAGTGGTCTTTGATGCCGCCTTAGGAGATCAAGACATCAGTTATGCTCACTCTTTAGCATTGGGCGTAGTTTTTGAGTCGGCTTTACAACACTTCGCCGATATTGCCGACGATGAAAACTCGGGTTATCAAAAGCTATTCAAGCAATTTCCTTTTGTTCAATCATTTATGGCCGATATTCCCACCGCTTGGGATGAAACACAGTTACTTAGTGGCCACCCTGATAGCCATGTTGTTTTTGCCAGAAGAAATGCAAACAATTGGTATATTGGCGGCATAAGTTCACAAGAAAAAATAAGCACTGAGCAAGTAGCCTTTGAGTTTTTAAACCAAGGTAAGTTCTTAGCGACTATTATTGAACAAGGTGAGCAACCAAATAGCTTAGTGTCTCGCACCTTAGCGATTACCTCAGAAGATGTTATCGAAATTAATGTGCAAAAAAATGGCGGCTTTGTCATTCAAATAACACCATTAAACTAGTGCCTATTAACAAGTGCTTATTAATTATCACCTATTAATAAGCACCTTTAACTAATACTTTATAAAGAGTAGCAGCAAAGACAATGACAAATAAAAAAAATCACTCATCACTTGGGCTGTTATTTAATGCGCTATTGGTATTAAATTTAGCAGCCTGCGCCATTATCTTAATCGTATTGCAGCCATTATGGTTCGACATTAATAAGTTTTTAATTGCCTTTATTCGCATTGAGTTTCATTGGGTCAATGTCGTGCTATTTTTCACCCTAGTATTATTGGCTTTTTTTACAATCATGGGGGTTCGACAATACAAAGATAAGCTTTCTCAAAGCGATCGCTCAGCCAAAAGTGCATTGATGCTATTCACCTTTATTTTATGGAACGCTATGTTTGGCGTACTACTGAGCGAGTTACAAGAAGAAAAACGACTACTTATTAATGGCTTATTAGACATATTGCCCACCCTTTTTGTCATCATCTTGGCAATATTCTTACTCTTTGTTCTTCCCAATATAAAGCGCTGCGACAGTTGGAAAACAAAAGCACTGATATTTGTTATTGCTGTTATTACCCCGCTCATTTATATCAATATACCTGATAGGTTTGCCGTATTATCGGGGCCTTACTTACAAGGTGCGCAAGAAAACTCAATGACCATCATGTGGATAACCAATAACGAAAGTCGTGGTTATGTTGAATTTGGCGAACAATCCGCTAACGAACAAACACGTTTTAGTTCAAGCCATGGTTTAGTCGATGTCGGCCGTATTCACAAAATTAAAATTGATAATCTTAAACCAGCAACTCAGTATAAATATCGAATTGTTACTGAAGAAGTGGCTGACTTTATGCCTTATAACGTAAATTATGGTGATACCATTACCAGTGAAGAGTTTACTTTTAATACGGTAGATAAGGCTGCTGAAAAAGTCTCTTTTCTTATTTTTAACGATGTACATGAAAACGCTAATACCGTTGCCGACTTACTAAAAACAACCAATACAACTGACTACGATTACGTTTTTTACAATGGCGATATTATTAGTCATATCGACGATGAGAACCAAATTAGGGATGCATTGCTCGACCCAAGTATCAAATCTTTCGCCCATGAAAAACCATTTGTATTAGTGCGTGGTAACCATGAAACTCGTGGCGCATTTTCACGTGATTTACCCAAATACATTAGCTCAAAAGAGGAGAAGTATTACTTCTCCATGATCATCGGTGAGGTATTCATTTTAGTGATGGACTCAGGAGAAGATAAAAAAGATAGCGATGTAGAATACAGTGGCCTCGCTGACTTTGATAGCTACCGTACTGAGCAAACTCAATGGCTTGAAACACAAATACAACGTGAAGATTTTAAAAAGGCTAAATTTCGCATTGCGCTAATGCATATGCCTATTTATGGCGCACCAGATCAACAAGATGGTGTTGACGATGCCGCAGAGAAATGGGGCCCGCTGTTCAACCAAGGAAAACTTGATATCTTACTGGCCGGACACACCCATGCATTTGACGTTATAGAGCCGAATGCACCTCTGCATCAATACCCTATTGTTATTGGCGGTGGCAATAACCCAGGTGAGCGCACCGTAATGCAGGTAAAGGCAGAAGGTGAGTTATTACAGGTATTAATGATCAGAGATGATGGCGAAACGGTTGCCGATTATCAATTAACAACTAAAAAGAACTAGTGCAGTAAATTGATGAACATATCTTCTAAAAACTTGGTTGGTTATCTCATTGCGCTTTTATCGCTATTGATATTTTCAACAGCGTCTCATGCCTACGAAGTATCAGAGACGATAACTGAAACGAGAACTGAAACGAGAACTGAAACAATACCTGAAACTCCACCTAATGTTATCTACATTTTGGCGGATGATGCTGGCATGAATGATTTTGGAGACTACGCCGGTAAC
>PJEL010001988.1_pt1 | contig 19429 bp, 11 predicted proteins | sample 1853271 | NCBI WGS metagenome assembly PJEL01 (sample SAMN08108733, study PRJNA415343) | Invertebrate metagenome, whole genome shotgun sequencing project. | host: Globobulimina | place: Sweden: Gullmar Fjord | collected 2015-08
GTGTTGCACCAGATGTCAATTGCAGGTTTAGTGATCAGCTTAGGGCTTATGGTTGACAACAGTATTGTGATGTCTGAGTTAATTTCCCGTTATCGACAACAAGGCCTAAATAATATTACTGCTTCTCAAAAAGCGATTAAAGCACTGTATAAGCCCCTCGCTACCTCAACCTTTACCACCATAGCGGCGTTTATTCCGATGCTGCTATCAGAAGGTAATGTTGCCGACTTTATTCGCATGATCCCCGTGATCGTTATTATTGCTATTATTATTAGTTACGTCTATTCACTGGCACTTTTACCCGCAATAACCAACAATTTGGCAACATTTAAAGAAACGGGTAGTTCAGCCCAATTCAACCGTTTAGGTACAGTGCTGGCACAACTTGGTACGCGCCAACCGAAAACCATTATTTTGCTCTTTCTTGGCTTAGTTTTGTTGTCATTTATGGGCTCTGAACAGCAAGGCGGTGAATTTTTCCCTAAATCAAGTCGAAATCAAGCCTATATTGATATTGAGGGCAGCTTTGGCTTAAGTCATGAAGCAAGCTTACAAACCACTAAGCAAGTTGAGAACTTGCTAAAAAAGAACGATAACATCACTAATATTATTAGCTTTGTTGGCAATTCAGGTCCTTCATTTTACTACAATTTGAACGCTTCTCCTCACAACCCTCATATTGCGAGGGTAGTATTTGAAACCACCACTAACGAACGGATCCCTGAAATCGTTCAACAGTTAAATCAAACGTTCACAAAAAAATTTAAATCAACCAGAGTACATGCCCGAGAAATAGGTCAAGGCCCCCCTATTGAAGCACCAATTGAAATAAGAGTACTAGGCGATAATCGTAAGCAACTACTCGCGGCATCAGAAGACATTTTTAGCCTAGTAAACCGTCACCATAACACCACTGATACCCGCCGTGGTTACGTTGTTGGTAAACCGACATTGGAATTTGAGATTGATGAACTTAACTTACAAAATGCAGGCATAAAACGTGCTGAGCTATCAAATTTCATCTCATGGCGAACCACAGGTATTCGTGTTACTGAAATACCACAAGAGCGTGAATCAACCACAGTGGTTCTTCGAGCACATCAAGATATTAGCCGTGCCGATAGCAATTACATCATGAATACTGTCGTAATGAACAACCAAGGGACAACATTTCCTTTAAGTTTATTTGCCCAACAGCACTTTACAGGTCAAGCTCCACGGCTAATGCGCTGGAAAGGCTTTAATAGCTATATTATTAAAGCCGATGTAAAGCTAGGATTTGAGACGGCCAGTGTTATTGAAAATTTAACACCGCAGTTGGAAAAAATTGCGAAAAAAAATCAAATAACATTAGAATTTGGTGGCGAAGCAGAAGAAAGCTCAAGCTCAAATGACGCACTCTTAAAAACCTTACCTATAGGTGCTATTTTATTGTTTTCGGCACTAATACTGCAATTTAACTCATTCAGGATTGCAGGCCTTGTTATGCTAACGATTCCACTCGCGATGATAGGCGTAAAGCCAACCTTAGCCATTGTTGGAGTAAACTTTGGCTTTATGTCAGTACTTGGGCTTTTAGCCTTAACCGGTATTGTGGTGAATACCGCCATTATATTAATTGATACAGTATTGGTAAAAGTTAAAGCAGAAAATGCATCATTAATCACCGCCATAGAATTAGCAACCAAAGAGCGGTTCCGCCCCGTGCTATTAACCGCTTGCACTACTATTATAGGAATGATCCCGCTAACATCGCCATCAAGTCCACTGTGGCCACCAATGGCATGGACCATTATCGGCGGTCTAATTACATCCACTATTTTAACGTTAATCGTTTTACCGGCGTGTTTAAAGTTAACCTTGGATGAAGAGAAGATAAGAGGGAATAAAGTTTGAGAGTGTTAATCACAGAAGACAACGGAGAGCTGGCTGAGTTTATTCAAGAAGCGCTAGCACAAGAAAACTACTTATCAGACATTGCCAGAAGCGCTGGTGAGTTAAAGCTACATTTACAAAAAACCAGCTACGCTGCCATTATTCTTGATTTAGGCCTGCCTGATATGGATGGTATCGAGGTACTAAAAAACTTACGTCGGACTGGCAATATGGTACCCGTATTAATTTTAACTGCCAGAGGTGGCGTGCAAGACCGCATTAAAGGTTTGGATCATGGCGCTGATGATTACCTAATAAAACCCTTTGCTATTGATGAGCTGATTGCAAGGTTGCGGGCGCTACTTAGACGGCCAAACGAACTTTCCAACACTAAGCTTGAAGCGGCTAATGTTAATATCGATATTATCGCAAAGTCAGTCACAGTAGATGGTAAAAATGTTATTTTGGGAAAAACAGAAGTTGCCATTTTAGAGTACTTTATGTGGAACTTAGGTCTTACAGTATCAAAAGAGTCTTTAGAAGATATGGTTTACCAAGACGGTTACACATTGACAGATAATGCCCTGCAAGTAGCAGTTCATAGAGTACGAAAAAAACTCGCAGAAGCTGGCGCGACACCCGTTATTTCAACCATAAGAGGAGTTGGTTATCTTTTTAAGTAAAATTATACCTAGGCAATCTATTGCTTTTAAGTTGCTGATCTACTTTGTTTCATCGGGCAGCATTTTATTTGGCTTGTTATTAATTATTTTTCTTTCTGTTTCTGAAAGATACGCTCAAATAACGGTTGAAAGTAATATGCATGGTTTAACTGAAGAAATGGCCGCCTCTCTCTATGTCGATGACTTAGGTACTATTAAGCTTGATGATTCTGAAATGATAATGAAATGGGGCTTTGATGCCCTATTCTCCAACTTAGGTTATCGGCTCATTGAAGTTGACACGCAAAATATAGCGCTACTTTCTAGCCCAAAAGAAACGCAAGGTGCCATTTTTAATAATGTTAGCTTAAATATTCCGCAGAATTATTACAACATTCCAGACAGCAATACCAGTGTTTATCGGGCAGAAATAACATTAGCCGATAAACATTATTATTTTGATGTTGCGCGCAGTGATTTACTTGCTCAACTTGCCAATGAGGCGGTAGAGCCCAGCATAGTTGATGTTGCAACCACAGTCATCATCATGACTTTTATTATTTTTTTATCAGTCAGTGTGATAGCCATCAGACTTATTATCAAACCATCAAGTCGGTTAACACAGCAAATTAAACATATAAAACCTGATGATCTGCACAAGCGAATTGATGTAGAGAACCTGCCGAGTGAACTATCCCCCATAGCTAACGCTATGAACGATGCACTTGACCGAGTAGAGAGCAGCTTTGAACAACAAAAAAGATTTATTACCGATGCGGCTCATGAACTTCGCACACCATTAACTGTATTGTTAAATCGCTTAGAGTTAAAAGTCCCTTCCTCAACAATAAAAAGTGAGCTTGTAAACGACACGCAATTTATCTCACGAATCGTTGAACAGCTGCTTGATTTATCACGCGCACAGAATATGAATATCGCCGAGGTTTCAACAATAAAACTTAGCGACGTAGCGAAAAACGTTTGCTCTCATATTGCCCCTATTGCAATAGACAAAAACCATGACCTTGAGCTGGTCGCTGAAAATGAAAATAGCACCATTGACGTTGATGAAGGTGAGCTAACAGTTATCGTTAAAAACCTATTAGAAAATGCCATTAAGCACACCCCTAGGGGTGGTAAAATTAAAGTCACCGTTTCTGATCAGTCAATCATCGTTGAAGATTCAGGTAATGGCATACCCGAGGCGTGCCATCAACAAATATTTGAACGATTTTGGCGTGAAAATCAATCGGATAGAAAAGGTAGCGGCTTAGGTTTAGCAATAACAAAGGAATTAGCAAGTCATTACAACGCCGACATACAAGTGAGTAACGACTCCAGCCTAGGCGGTGCAAAGTTTATTGTTCGTTTTCCTTAGCTTTCAATCGCATAATATTTATGGTGACAACGTTAAGTATGGTTGACTGATTTCCCCATAAACAGATTTACTGCTCCGCTATGATTAGGCTATTAACATTAACGCTGCTGAAAACAATAAATGTGGGAGATAGTACTTTAGCAAAAACTTTTTCTAACTGCCCTTGCACACTTTTTCAATATGTTTTCACATAAATTATTTGTATAATAGCGCTTGATTGCTTTTCATTAATAAAATATTTATAGATGTTTTTAAATGAAGGAGTATTTCGCTCAACATCAGCTTCATTAGATAAAGGTTGCTAATTCATAGCGATAGCGCACATTCTAGTAACTAACAATATGCATAATAATCACAACTCGACTATCAACGTTAATCATAGATTAAGGTTTTTCTTATAGCACAGAAATTAATAGCCTAGTTAAACAAAAACGTAGGTGAAAAAATTGAAGAATAAAGAAGCTAACTGGACTATTTGTCTGGCATGTCAAGGACGTGGGAAAAAAAGTAAAGGACTTCGTAAAAAAGTTAAACTGCGCTATCAAAGAGAATTAGATGAATTTGAAAAGATCAATCGTGAGGGAATAGCGCCTGTTCGCCCTAAAGGTCATCTTCATACCTGCACAAGCTGTGAAGGCGTTGGCTTATTACCTGCTGTTACTCATCCTTTAGCGGATAAGAAAAACTACCCACACATTGCTATTATTGGTGGAGGAATAGGCGGTGTTGCACTCGCCGTCGCTTGTTTACATCGTGGCATTCCCTTTACACTTTATGAACGCGACAGCGGCTTTGATGTGCGCTCCCAAGGCTATGGACTTACATTACAACAAGCAAGCAGAGCAATTGAAGGTTTAGGAATTTTTTCGTTGGAAGGTGGCGTTGTTTCCACTAAACATATTGTTCATACCACTGAAGGCACCGTTATTGGTGAATGGGGGATTAGAAAGTGGGGTCAGTCTGCGTCAAAAGCAGCACCAAAACGTACTAATATCCATATTGCCAGACAGTCATTGCGTTTAGCCCTACTTAAGCAACTCGGTGATCAAAACTCAGTGCAATGGAACCATCAACTGGTTGATTTTAAAGAATCTCATGACCGAGGTGTGAGTTTAAGCTTTCAAGTCGCTGGCAAAATAAAACATGCCACAGTAGATTTAGTGGTCGGGGCAGATGGTATTCGTAGTTCGGTACGCAGACTATTGATAGGTGAAGACGCTTCACCATTATGTTACTTAGGCTGTCTTGTCATTTTGGGTATTTGCCCTTTAGAAAACATTCACGATGTTGATAGCACTTTACTAGACTCCGCCACCGTGTTTCAAACCGCGAATGGCAATGAGCGTATTTACATGATGCCTTACACATCAAACTCAGTAATGTGGCAGCTTAGCTTTCCAATGCCAGAAGAAGAAGCTAAGGCTTTAAGTGCTAAAGGGCCAAAAGCACTGAAAGAAGAAGCGTATCGACGGTGTCAGTGGCACGAACCTATTCCTCAAATTCTAGCGGCAACTCAAGCAGCACAAGTTTCCGGTTACCCAGTATATGATCGCACGCCACTGGCCGCAGAATTGTTAGAAAAAGGCCAACAAGTGACCCTCATCGGCGATGCTGCTCACCCAATGAGCCCATTCAAGGGACAAGGAGCAAATCAAGCGCTACTTGACGCACTAGCCTTGGCTCGAGGGATCACAAAAGGCTGTCGGCCACAATCTCAATGGCGTGAAGTTGGCATGAGGAACAGTGTCTTAACCGAGTTTGAAGCAGAAATGTTACAACGCAGTGCGACCAAAGTAAAAGATTCCGCAGAGGCTGCACAATTCCTGCATTCAGAAACGGTATTGCACGAGGGCAACGAACCAAGAGGTCGTTGTTTAAAAAGAGAGAAGTAAAGGTTTTAGCCCTGAGCTTACTACCACCAATACACACCATTTAGGCTATTAAAATAAGTTCTCATAGTGTGATTGCTAGGGGATTTTCTCGTCTAATTATCGAGTGATTTTTCGTAAACAGCATGTCAGCCAGTTGCTAAACTGGTCTCTGATTTATGCAGACTCTGTTCACCATTGCACCTATGGCAAACCAAGAAATGGATTCAGGTTGTAGCTAATATTTTGCAGGGTTCAGCCTCCCTGCTGGTATAATGCTCAACACGAAGAACAGGAATAAACTCGAAAACACTTTATTTGATATAAAGTTTTCCCGAGGTAAAAATCGATAGCCAAGCTTTTTTCTCTGCTCCTAAACAGAATATCGAGCTGTTCTAAGGTGCTATTAATCCAAGACTAATCACAACACTCTTTGCAAACATCCTCACCAGCATAAGCACTCATCATAAATTGCTACTTCACTAGGGGTTAAGATTGGCAATTTGACCAAAAAAACTCACAATTTAATAGCGCAATTAGATCACATAGTTGAATTTCCTTGCGATTGCTTTGTTAATTTTCAGTTAACAATTCGAATTAGTAAAAACACTTGACTTATTGTTAGCAACTACCTAATGTGTTGTTGGTGCATTTTTAATCGATTCTATTTAATTTTAAGCTCATCGTAGTTGATGAATAAGTGCCCTTCACTACACCCAAAAGATATTTGAGTGTAATTCACCATTACTGATTAACACCAAAAGGTAAGTACACAATATGAAAGCAATAATTAAATATTTAACCGCCAGTATATGCTTAGCGATGGGTGGACAGGCCCATATGGCAAGTGCCGGAGACATGACAAATTTTTTAGACGCACTACGGGGCTTTGAATCAGGTCTCCCTGACACTACAGATGCAATAGTTAATAAATACCAAACAGACTACAACGTAGCCAGTGCGCGTACATACAGCTATTTAAAAAAAGATAACCTTGGTAATGATATTCCCGGCCGCATAGATTTGGCCTGTAATGGTAATGTCGCTCCTGAAACTCATTCAGTAAAAAGATATTTTCAAAAATTGGATGTTGATCGATTTTACAACAACAACGCCTCCCTTGAAGAGCGCAAGAGAATGATTAGAAAAATGCAGTATAGCTCTCTCAATGCTTGGGGGTTTGTTGGTTACCAAAATGGTGAAGGGACGCTTATCGACTCAGGATTTTACATCCCAGAAACAGTAGGAGGTCTCAGTAAATATTACTCTTCCCGCCCTGCCAGCGAATGGGCTGGTATAGGCACAGGCCGACAAAGTGAGGTCACATGTACTGGCACTAAAGAGACAATTACCTTTAGGTGGCCTGGCGGAACTGTTGATTTGATAACCCCTCAAGTTAACGAGTGGAAAGGTACATTTAGTGGTAAGAAAGACGTTTATCAATTTGATGATATGCGCATACCGGCAAAACAAGAACAAATCATTCGTACCCTTATGCGTTCTAATTACATCGCTTTTCGCGAACTGATGCAGGCAAGAGGCAAAGACTGGTCAGATATTTTGGGTACAAGTTATGACTATGTTCATATAGAAAATGGCGCACAGGTCACCAAGACCACCACTATCACCATGTCTGGTATCATAGCGGCCACTCACTTACGAGGTGCCCTAGGCGTTATTTTAGCCATATTTGACGGTACAGATGCCGGCGATGAAACAGGCACGACCGCCGGGTTTTATATGGATATGTTCCAAGGTCACGACACAGTGTTTGATACACCAGGCAATGACACAATTTCAGGTACACAGCACCCTGAAGTGCTATTTGCAGGTTGGGGCAATGACACAGTAATAACCGGAGCTAGTAAAGATCAGATCGTCATTCAAAAACACAGTCCGGGCAATACACAGACGACTATCAGCGATTTTAGCGTCGGACAAGACAGTATTGCGCTCGGTGTAGAATGGACAGGAACGCCTCTTGCTCAAATGACAATTGCAAGCACCAGTGATCAGACAGGTACCATACTAACGCTACCTGGTAATCAAACTATTTTACTGCAAGGCGTGCCTAGCAATAGTTTACCTACAAACTTAGATGACTATATTGTTCATACACAAACCGTCGTCATGGGTTGGAGCCCAAGAGCAACTGTTAACGGCTTTCGCCCATTGATCGACAAAATAGTGCCTGAAAGATTTGTTGCAGTTTCTAACTTGAGCGCATGGGAAAATGCTAATGGTCACTTAGAGATAGGCTTCGATACTTGGGCTAGAATAGAATTTATTGGTCTTAAAATAGCCGACCTAACTGCTGAAATGTTTTCAGAAATGACCGGGGATATATCTCAGCTTGGCGGTATTACTATCCCTGCAAGACCTATTATCACGGCTAGTGGCGATACGGCTGCTGTTGGCGGGAACGTCATAAATGTTAGTGGCAGTGTTTCAGGCACTAATGACTATCAGTGGACCCAAGTTGAGCCACTTGCTCCACTGGCCAACATCGCGAACCCAACAAGCTTAAATACCTCAATTACCTTGCCAAACGTTAGCAAAACCACTGAGTTTTATTTTCAGCTTAAAGGTGTTAACGGTTTATCAAGCAATGCTGCTTCACATGGCGTTTTGGTAAGCTCTGGCGGCGGCACAGGTAATAACGCACCAACAGCTGTACTTTCGTCTTCAGCGGCCAGTGTTGTGGAAGGTGGCAGCCTTAACTTAACTGGCGCTAACTCTAGCGATCCAGATGCTAATACCATATTGACTTATCAGTGGAGCGTGTCATCAGCCAATGCCGGCAGTTTCAGCTCTACGACTGCAGCAAACCCCACGTTTACTGCGGCGAATGTTTCGGCAGACACTAGTGTTAATATTACCCTCGCTGTTAGTGATGGAGATCTCAGCGATAGCGCCTCAACATGGGTAACCGTTACCGATTCTACGTCAAACAATAGCGCACCGACAGCCGTGGTTTCATCATCGGCGGCTAGTGTACTAGAAGGTGGAACTATTACCTTAATCGGCGCTAACTCTACCGATCCTGACGCGAATACCATACTAACTTATCAGTGGAGTGTATCACCTGCTAATGCCGGCAGTTTCAGTGCTACTACAGCGGAAAATCCAACGTTTACTGCAGCTACGGTTTCGGCAGATACCATCGCGAATATTAGCTTAACGGTAAATGATGGCTTGCTCAGCGACACAGCTGTTACATCGGTAACAGTTACTAACTTATCGCCTACCAATAACGCGCCTACAGCCATGGTTTCGTCTTCAGCAGCCAGCGTATTAGAAGGGGGCTCGGTGACCTTAACCGGTTCTAACTCTACTGATCCAGATGCCAATACCACACTGACTTATCAGTGGAATGTGTCGCCAGCTAGCGCCGGTAGTTTCAGCTCAGCAACAACGGCTAATCCAATATTTACTGCAGCCAATGTTTCGGCGGATACCGTCGCCAATATTAGCTTAACTGTAAGCGATGGTGCGCTCAGCAACGCCGCATCTACATCAGTAACAATCACTAATGACACATCAACCGGCCCAATTGTAACGCCATGGATTGCAGGTCAAACAGTAGTATCCAATGGTGATGTTGTATCTTACAACGGTTCATGTTTTGTCGCTCAACATAACCCGGGTGTTTGGGAAGAGCCAACATCTGCTTCTACTTGGTTCTGGACTGAAGTTTTATGTAACTAATATTCATTTAAGCACGGCCAAAACAGCAGCTTGTTAAGCTGCTGTTTTTTTTATAATTACTATAAAAATGTTAACTCAACTGCCCACTTGATTAAATGCGTTTAATCGCTGATTCCATTCACTCGAGTGTCCGGTAAGTCGTTAACCCTATAGTTCATTGATTTCGTCATACGGATGAGACTTATCTAGCAATGTAGCAAGATAAGCCTCTATTTGAATACTAGTACTCAATGCTACTTAGTATAATTTTCTTAAACCATGTTCCTCGTCGTAAAAAGCAGCTAACCCAAAAAACTGCTTGGCCTGTATTTCCGTATCTAATACCGATTTCATAGCATGAAGCAGTTCCTCAGATTTTATCTAGGGCACTAACAATATCATCTCCTACTTGGTATAACGAAGATTAGAGCCGTCAATGAAGGGGAGTATATTCGGTAATCTTTAATAGCTAAACTTTATTAAAGTAATATCAGACCAACCAATCAGTAACCTGAACTTATGCATTATTTATTGATAAAACGGTAGCAAAAAAGAGAAAGGTGGAATGAAATATCATAAAGAAAAAAGCCAGATTAAAATCAATCTGGCTTGGCCTAAAAGTGGTCGTCCGTTACCACGTTTAAATCGTTTATTTTAGCTGTTGCCAGCGAAACAAACGATAACTAATCATATAATAGGAACGTGTGTGCAAACCTATTATACGAGAAGAGATCGACGCTTAACGCCATTATTTTATTAAAACTTAACGCTAGCACCAACGTAGTAACGAGTACCAAATTCGTCAATACTATGAATAATATTGCCAAAATCAGGTTGACGTAAAACTAAGGCTTCATTGGTTAGATTAACCGCTTCAACGGATATATCGACATTTTCCATCGCATGCCAAACAATTGAAGCATCTAGTTGGCTGTAGGAATCATTGATGCCACCACTACCGCTACCGTTGTATTGACGCATCCATTCATCGCGGTAGTTATAGGCTAAACGAGCACTAAAATTATCGTCTTCATAATAGGCTGAAACGTTATAGGAGTTCTTTGATACTTCGTTTAATGGTACTGTTTTTCCTGCTGAATTAGTCACTTCACTATCAGTGTAAGTGTAATTTCCCTGTAGACCAAAACCGTTATCAAAGTCATGTTGAATTTGTAGTTCTAAACCTGTCACGTCAGCCGTACCAACATTACGAGAGCGAGTAACTAAACAAGTTTCAGAACATCCAGCATAAGACTCTACTGCGGTGGTTGTTTCAATATAATCACTAATATTTTTAATAAAGAATGTTGCGCCAACAATTGAAGCATCATCAAAATACCATTCTAAGCCGATATCGTATTGGTCAGCCTTGTAAGGATCAAGATCTGGGCTACCGACAGTGGCAGTGGCGAAACTTACTGAAATAGTCTCAGCCATTTGCATATCATCATAATCAGGACGCGAAACGGTAGAACCAGCAGCAAAACGGAAAATGAGGTCTTCGTTTATATCAGCGGCAATATTTACACTAGGTAAAAAATTAGTATAGTTTTTCTTTCCTTGTGACGGCTCACCATCAATACGGCCTTTTGATAAGACATCAGTATCAACGTAGCGCAGACCTATGTTACCGCGAAAGCCATCACCTTGAAAATTACCTTTAATATAGGCTGCTGTAATTTCTTCTTCAATTGAAAATTTACTTAAGGTTGTTGTTGTTGCAGCTTGATTTTGTTCTGCATAATCCCATAATCCACGGTTAGAGATTGGAAAAGCCGATAAACTTCCTGAACGTCCTTCCTCACTATGCAAACCGGTAACAAAGCCACCATTGTAATCGGCAAGCGTTAAGCCATCAGCTATTGCTTTATTTACGTCGACATCACGAAAATCTCCTCGAGATTCAAAGGTTTGATTTTGAAATTTCAAACCTGCTTCAATCGTTGAAAAAATGCCTTTATTAAGCTCATAAGAAAAATCAGATTGAACATAATCAATCTCGTTATCACGAATATAATTGACGTAGGTAAATTCCTGAAAGATTTTAAAATTACTGTGGCTACTCATATAATCTGAATTAGTTGGAATAATTTCAAGCGCACCAGCTACATCGTAGGTATAGCCTGCGTTAGCGGCATTTTCTGTGTCGCCCCACCAAGTACTGCTCTGTTTTGTGCGTCCTTCAGCGGTGGAGCTTCCTGCAACGATATTTACCGACCAATCATCAGTAGTGTACTCTAATGTTAAATTTAGCGCATCGGTTTGCATTTCAGGGGTACGCAAAACAGTATTATTAAATAGTGGCGCTAATCCAGCGCCACCTGCACCGTTAGTTGTTGCACGCGTGATTACCCCTGCGCTATTTTTGGTGATAGAGTCACCATCTAGTGTACCAAAGCCAACAATACCAAATAACGCTGAATTATTGTGGTCATTGTTTAGTTCAAAAAGGTTGTAATTTAAACTTAGAACAAGATCTTCTGACGGAGCGTATTGCAGGGTTATTTGACTACTTGAACGCTCTCTATCTTCATCAAACAAAATTGAAGACATTGCGCCATAGGTATTGTGTGTATCGCCATTATTATCGGTTAGATTAGCACCATTTGGTGAACCAAAGTTCGATAGGGTTTCACGATATACCTTAGACTCTTCATTTGAGTAAGCCACTAATATACCAAATGTTTCGTCGTCTGTTTTCCAGCTACCTAACGCAGAATAAGCCGGATCCCACTCTTCAGCATTGTTGTGGTATGCGCCTTCAACAGAAGCAAAAACAGTGCCTGAGTCTAAATCTAAAGGTTTACGGGTTTTTAGATTAACCGTACCACCGATTGCTCCTTCGTTAACATTCGCCTCTACTGACTTGTATAAATCCATACCAGAGATTTGCTCTGATGCTAACATTTCAAAATTAAAGCTACGGTTAATCCCCCCTAAATCAAACCAACCAACACTAGCAACATTTTGACCATTAAGCAGCACCATACTATGTTCAGGCGCAGTACCACGAACAGTTACGCCATTAACTTCACCGTAGGTTCTAACAACAGTAACGCCTGGAATGCGCTGCATTGCATCACCGATATTTTTATCAGGAAACTTACCAATATCTTCGGCCGAGATTGAATCTAATACAGAATCACTGAATCGTTTGGTATTTAGCGCTTTAGTTAAGCTGCCACGTATTCCTTTAACTTCGATAACTTCTATCTTGTCATTATCTTTAAGGTTGCTCTCTTTCGTTTCAGCCGCAGAGACGTTATTCATGGCACCGACGAATGCAATTGTACTGAATGAAATGTAGCGCATCGCGGTATTGTTTTTAATTAAATTAACGAGTTTTAATGTCATTCCCTTATCCTTTATCTTGTTGTAGTTTTTATCTAACCTGTTCGTAAATACTATTTAACTATTCTTTTATTTATGTAAAATGTTTTTACTAATTTAATAATCAATCATTTTGACTAAATGTCAACTAATTATTAACAACAATCTATTTCAAAAAATATTTTTTTATTCAAGTAACTGTTTTGCAAGCTCTTTGGCGCTAACCGAACGACTTGAATATGCACAGACATAGGTGCATATTTCACTTTTTTGATTCAGTTCTTGAAATTCATAGTCCGAACGAAGGGCTAATACCATGAGTTTATTTGCAAATAATTGCTGAGTTTGCTCGATTCGTTGAAGCTGTTCTTGTTGGGGGAAAGTTTCTCCCGGCAGGGGGTAATCCTCAGTCAAGACAACAATGGGCCGTTGCACATCAAGTATTTCATTACCTGTTAAGACTTTTGAAAATTGCTCATAGGCTAGATAAGTAACCTTTGCCTTTGACCGTTGCAATTGTTGATAAAAAACTTGGCTTGCTGGAATCGCATCATTAGGACCAATGCCGCGACTATTCACCAAATTTTCGTAATTTACAGGATTAACAGCACAAGTATAATAGAACTCAGCCTGCCCTAACGGCCATAAATCGTCACTATTTTTAAGCACTTTAATCGCTTGTCGGGCCGCTTCTTCAGCGTTTTTTTTACCATCATTGTATGAGATTTCACATGCTGGCGGCTTATCATTGAAATGTTGATATTTAAAACATAAAACATGCTTCAAACTATCATCAAGCTGCGCCAAACTAAGTTCTCCGCTATGTACTGCAGCGACAACGCCGTCAATGGTTTCTTTTTGTATTTGCTTGTAGGGCGTTGCCTCATTTTCATAATGCTCTTCACTTAGCATAATCAAATGCGCCCCTGCTTTGAGTGCAAGAATGGCAGCGTCACTGGGAGTGTAGTTTTTTCGCATCGCCCACATATTCATGCTGTCGGTAATAATGAGTCCTTTAAAACCAAGCTGCTCTTTTAATAACTCAGTCAATATTTTCTTTGATAGAGTTGCTGGGTATTGAGCATCAATCGCCGGGTAGTTAATATGTGCAGTCATAATGATACCAACATCATTATCGATAGCGGCAATAAAAGGCAGTAAATCTTCACTAGCTAGTTGCGTCATATTTTTAGCCACTTCAGGTAAAGATCGATGACTGTCTATTGCCGTATCACCATGACCAGGAAAGTGTTTGGCACAAGCAATATTTCCGGTGCGGTGAATGCCTCTTACTGCGGCAGCCACATGTTGAGCGACATGCTCAGATTTTTCACCAAAAGCCCTTTGGCCTATGATCGGGTTATTTGGATTACTATTAACATCAGCGCAAGGTGAAAGTAGCGTGTTGTAACCAATCGCTTGCATTTGCTCGGCAAAAACTTGATACATGTTTTCAGTTATCTTTACATCATTGGCGATCCCTAACGCCAAGTTTCCCGGACCTAAGTCTGTTTCTTTGGTCAATATTCCCCAAGCACCTTCTTGATCTACCGCTAATAATAACGGCGCATCACAAGCACGTAATGCGGCTTGTTTTTGTAATTGACCTGATAATATGTCCGCTTCTTTTAATGTCTTGGCATTATCATCTGTTAGGTAGAAGCCACCAACATGCTTATTTTTTACTAAATCGAGGGCATATTCACTATCTTGCCCAGCAAAGGCTAAAATAAAGAGTTGTCCTACTTTTTCTTCTACTGTTAGCGTTGGGATAAGTTGTTCAATTTTTTTCAAGTAGCTCATTTCACATTCCTTAGGCAAAGCGAAGCTCTATCGCGAGTAACAATAAACATGCTCGCAAGACGATATAAAAAAAGTGCGGAGAGACTAAGCCGCTATTTTTTTAGCACCGGTGATAAGACCAACTAAATCTTCTTTAGTCACTTCAGAGACGGCAACATCAGCAACAGAGCTTCCTTGATATAAAACCACGGCACGATCACATGTTTCGACTACATGTTGCATGTTATGGCTGATCAAGAGTACAGCAACGCCTTGTGAACTAATGACTTTAATCAAGTCATTCACTTGTGCACTTTGCTCAACACCGAGTGCAGCCGTAGGCTCATCCATAATGACAATGTCAGCGCCCCAATTAACTGCTCTAGCAATGGCTATTGCTTGTCGTTGGCCGCCTGACAAGTTGTGGATTTGCTCGTTATAAGAAGGGATACGAGTATTTAATCGATTTAAAGACTTCCTTGCCCGCTTGGTCATCGCTTTTGTATCAAGCCAACCTAACCAGCGAAGGATTGGATTTTTATGTTTTATTTCTCTATTTAGAAACAAGTTTTGTACAATATTGAATTCTGGAATCATCGCCAAATCTTGAAACACTGTCTCTATACCAACAGCGCGAGCATCCTCAGGACAGCTAATATAGACAGTCTTTCCATTGACTTTAATTTCTCCACTGTCAGGCCCATGAACTCCTGAAATACACTTAACTAAGGTAGACTTACCTGCGCCATTGTCACCTAATAAACCAACAACTTCGCCTTTATTTATTGTAAAAGTAACGTCTTGCAGTGCATGTACGCCACCAAAACTTTTCTTGATTGAGTTTAGCTCTAATGCCATTTGATCTAATGATGATCTAACCATTTCGTATCTCCTTCACACCGATGGCGACAGCAATCACCAAAATTACACCACGAGCAATCATTTGCTCATTCGTTGAAAAACCTGACAAAATTAATCCATTGTTAATAATGCCCATTAACCAGGTACCTAAAATTGCACCGATAATACATGCCCTACCGCCAAATAAACTGGTACCGCCAATAGCAACCGCCGCTATAACTGTTAATAAATCAGCTTCACCTAGGGTATATCGAGCGCCATGTAATCGACCAGCATATAGCAAGCCTGCTAATGCAGCAGCCATTGATGAAGCAATTAACGCGTATAAACGTATTCTTGTAACTTTTATTCCCATCGCTCGTGCCGCTAAAGGGTTACCACCAACCGCTAATAAATGTCGACCTGCGGCAAGCTTCTTCAAAATGATATAAGCACAACCGGCAATCACTAAGGTCCAAAGTAGTAATATAGGCATGCCGAATACTTTTCCTGAACCAAACAAAAAGGTGAAGTCTTGATTAATAATCGGTACGGACTCTAAGTTGGTTAATTGCCTGGCAATACCGGTGATGATACCCATGGTGCCTAATGTAATTAGCAGTGAAGATACTTGCAGCCGCTCAATCAGTAGGCCATTAATTAACCCTACCACGCCGCCGACTAAAAGAGCCCCTAAAACAGCTAATGGGATCCCGGTATGCTGCAATAACAGCGCACCAACTAAAGCGCTTAACGCAACTACAGAGCCAATAGATAAATCAATATGGCCGACCGCTAAAGCGAAGGTTAACCCTACAGCCATAACAGTTAGTGGCGCGGTTTGTTTAATAATATTCATAAAATTTGATAAAGTTAAAAAAGCAGTGTCATGTAAAACAATGGCAAAAAAGAACAATACAAAGAAAAATATATAATAAATAAAAGCTTCTCGTTGCAAAACAATTTGCTTTAGTTGACTTAGCGATAACATTTGAGCATTCATAAGGAGTCCTTTACTGTTGTAATGCTTGCATTAATAATTTCGGTAAAGGTTTTTTAAATGCTTCCTTCCACGCCGAAGTAATGTTCGTTTTAGTGACCTTATCAAAAGGTACAATGGTCACTTGTGCTGCACGTTGTCCAAGTATTGCTGCAGCACCTAATTTAGCCATGGTTGCGCCAATATCATAAGGTCTATCAGCGACGGTGCCGTATAAATTTCTATTGGTTGCCATGTCGAGTAAGTTATTAACGCCTAAATCATGCGTGATCACCTTAATATCAGGTCTATCTAATGATCGTAATGCTTCAATTACACCTTCAGCCGCACTGTCCCATGAGACATAAATTGCTTCGATTTCAGGATTTTGCAAAACCATTGCCGCCGCAATATTGCTTGTTTCGCTTTCTTTAACAAAGCCTTTCTCAATGACAATATCTATATTGGGGGCCGACTTTAACGCCTGCCTAAAAGCCTGATCTCGATTGTTGGTAATGAAATACTTAGCATCATGATAAATAATACCTAATTTACCTGACTGCTTTAAGGCATCCATGGTTAACTGAGCAGCAGCTTTTCCCATACCAAACATGTCATCGGTCACTATACCGACATAGTCTTGATGATGAATAAAACCTTCAATAGGATTACTTAATAAAACTAATTTAGCGCCATTACTAATCGCATTGCGGTAACTGTTTTTAGTGCTGGTACTATCGACAGAGAGTGACAAAATAATATTAGGATTTAGTGCACTGACATTTTCTAAGTCTGCAACTTGTTTAGCTGGATCAAATTGGGCGTCGGTAACGGCCACTACATCGATACCGAGTCGAGAAAAAGTTTCTCTTGCTCCTTGATTAACAGCGCTAACCCAAGCACTTGAACCATGCCATACCAATGCTGCGGTAAGTTTTTTACTTTTCAAACTATCGACTTGTTGTTGAGACAGTTTAATATTTTCTGATTTATCTGCATTTTTTACGCTGCTAAAATCAATGGCTAACAAAGAAGAAGCAAAAGATGTGGCCAAAAGAGTAAAAGCAAACACAATGCTTTTACTAATAAAGTTGCAATAATTGCAACGATGAAGGTTACGCGATAGTGTCATAAATGAGCCTAATTTGATTCTTTAATGAACTATATAGTAAAGATAAAAATCATTAAGTCAAACATTTTGACTTAATGATTTTTATCTTTTTATTTAACGTAAATAAACTAAATACTTTTAACAAACGGTACTTTATATTCTAAAGTGCGTACAATAGTCATGATTATCATTAACTCCATATAGGTGTGTGCTCACTTGAAAGGCTCAAATTCAAAACAAAATAAAGCCTTAAACTTACGTTTAGTGCTCTCAGAAATCGTCACGCAAAGACCTATCTCTAGAGTAGAAATTTCTCGACGCACCCACCTAACAAAACAAACGATAACCAACATGGTTGAAGAATTACTCGATATTGGTTTAGTGATTGAAGTTGGTATAAAGAAAGAAGGCACTGTTGGTAAGCCATCAAAAATGCTGGACCTAAATCAAGCAGGTAGCTATAGCTTTTCGATTCGTATGTTTCCGAAAAAAATAGAGATGGGAATTTTTTCGTTAATTGGTGAAGTCATTGTCCAAATACAAGCAGATTTTACGCAAGGCAATGAATTAAAAGTTATTAGTGAATCTTTTACCACTTTATTAGCGAAAGCAGCATTAACATCATCTCAAATACTCGGTGTCGGCATTACGTTTATTAGTGACAAAGAACATGATCTATCAACATATCAAAAAAATATGCACTTTAAACATGCATTAACAGAAACATTATCACTACCGATAGCGACAGAATCTACCGCTTCGGCCTGTGCTGCATATCAAATGTTATATGGTGAGGCTAAACATTTACACAGCTTTGTTTGCTTGCATATTTCCGATGTTATTGAAGCGGCGGTTGTCTATGATCGCAACATATTATTGGGTGCAAACGGTTTAACAGGGGCAATTGGTGAAATGTTTGTTACACCCGAAACAGATGATAAGACCGTAGAGCTAGGCCGACTAAATGATTTTACTTCACTTAATTCTTTACAAGAACACTTTGCTAAGTCTTTTGTTTGTCATAAAGACCTTATGCAATATTGTTATGACAACCCTAAGAAATTTGAGCTTTGGTTGGAAAAATCTGCAGAGCCAATGCGTATAGCAATACATTCATTAGAAACTCTATTGAACTGCCAAACAATTATTATTGGTGGCGATGTAGATTCATGGTTCTTAGATAAATTTATTACCCAACTTCGCCCTTATATTCCTTCTATAGCTCAATATGGAGAGCGCAGTGTTGTCCGCTTAATTAAAGTACCAAAAGTTGAAGAGCTAACATTAAAAGCGACAGCAACGTTACCTTTGCACGCAGCTTTATCAATGGTTAATATGCAAACATTATCATTACCGCCTATTGATAACTTGCAACCAGTGCAACAACTTATTTATTTGGCTGAATGAGCAAGCATTTTTGCTGTGAAGTCAGTTAATTAACTTTTATTATTTTTTAGACCAAATTCACCTAATTATCACTATGTCTAAATTATGCTGTTCATTAAAGATAACCTCTGTACTGAAAAGCTATCTTGTGGAAAGATTTTAATGGTTGCCTCAGTGCCTTTATATGCCATCGAACTCTGGGTAAGCAGCCCTTACTCATCAATATAACTAACCTCAACTCGGCTTCAGCAACGTCATCCAATAAAGCGGGTTAAACGCCTATCTAGGTTGTTGATGTGCCAAATAGCTCGCTATTCGGAGACATAAACGCCTTAATATCCACTTAACTAACTTCATTGGAGATACCGAGCTTATTAAAAACATTGATTATCAATGCATTATGACATTCATTAAATCGAGTTGAGGTAAACTATCATCTCAGCTTTTTAACCGTCTTTAAAATGTAAATCAATCTAAAATAGTCCTCCCTTCGTAGCCTTACTAAAATCGACCTCAAGTAAGTATTTTTTT
>PJEL010001989.1_pt1 | contig 19425 bp, 15 predicted proteins | sample 1853271 | NCBI WGS metagenome assembly PJEL01 (sample SAMN08108733, study PRJNA415343) | Invertebrate metagenome, whole genome shotgun sequencing project. | host: Globobulimina | place: Sweden: Gullmar Fjord | collected 2015-08
ATGACAGAAGAAGAAGCTCCAAACACTACATTTTTAAAAGCCGTCGTTATTATCTTGGGAATTTTGATAATTGGCGTTGCGGGTCTGATTATTTTTACAATCTATAAAAGAGCATTAACGCCATCCTCAGTACCTGAAGTTTCGGCAACGCCGATGCCTGATAGTGCACAAGGACAACCAAGCGTGAACAAGTTTGGGGATGTTGTCGTTGAGACCCCGGACGGGATGTCTCCCATAAGTGTCAGCAGTTCTGAGAATAGGTTGATTGTTACTTACGGAAAAGATCTCGCTCATCCGCAACTCATTATCATTGTTGATCAGATGACGGGCAGCGTTTTGGGTCGCATTAAGTTACAATAATAGGATGTCGATTAACCTGTCTTCCGCTCACTATAGAATTTTGCAACAGCATTGTGAGGAATGCGCACCTGAGGAAGCTTGTGCTCTTCTGATTGGAGTGCATTTTGAAGAAGGTGACTATCAGGTAACATCCGTCGCACTATCAAAAAATTTAGCGGCGGACCAATCGCGGTTTTTCGAAATTGATCCGGGATTGCGAATTCGGCTTGAAAAAGAACTTCGAGACAAAAAAGAGAATATCATCGGGGTTTTCCATTCCCATCCAAACGGTCCTGCTGAGCCATCCAAGCAGGATGAAAGAATGATCATTGAACGTCATCTTGTTTGGCTAATTGCCGCTGTAAAGGATCGTGAGATTATCGACCTGAACGCGTTTATACCAAAAAAAGAATATGGGTTTTTGCCCCTAACACTGAATATCCACAATGGTAGAGAAGAACAGCATGTCTAATAACAAAGTGTATAATTTTGCAAGTGATAATGCCGCCCCTATTTGCCCAGAGATTATTGAGGCTATTACGGGTGAAAATCACGGCCCTGCTCTCGGATACGGAAATGATGACACGACACGGGAAATGGAGGCACAATTTCGCGATTTGTTTGGATGTGATCTGCGGGCCTTTCCTGTTGCGACGGGGACGGCTGCTAATGTATTGGGCCTGAGTGTCATGACGCCACCCTATGGCGCCGTATATTGTCACAAACTATCTCACATTGAGGCCGATGAATGCGGTGCACCAGAATTTTATTCAGGAGGTGCAAAACTGGTGTTGCTGGAAGGGGAGAACGGTAAAATTGATGCTGATTTTCTTGATGATAAACTTGCCCGGTCCGGTGCGGGGGTAGTTCATCATGTGCAACCCTCCGCCATCAGTCTTACCCAAGTAACCGAATGCGGCACAATATATACACCCTCCGAGATTAAGGCTATTAGCCGCATCGCAAAAAAGTATCATTTGGGTCTTCATATGGATGGGGCACGATTTGCCAATGCGGTCTCTACTCTTGGCTGTGAGCCGGCAGAAATTACCTGGAAGGCCGGTGTGGATGTCCTTTCCTTTGGGGCTACAAAGAACGGTGCCATGTCTGTCGAAGCTGTTGTTTTCTTTAACAAGGATAAAGCAGCAGAGTTTGAATTTCGCCGGAAAAGAGGCGCGCATCTTTTCTCAAAAGCCCGATATCTTTCAGCACAACTGAAAGCGTATCTTCAAAAGGATCTTTGGCTCAGAAATGCACTGCAAGCCAACAAGATGGCGAAAAAACTGGCTGACGGGCTCTCAAGCTGTGAAGGGAATAACCTTCATTTTGATGTGGAAGCGAATATGATATTCGTGACTTTATCAGAAACGGTTATCGAAAAACTGGAACAGGCTGGATTTCTTTTTTATGTTATGGGCCCCCGAAATGAAGGAATGGTCCGGCTAGTTACTTCGTGGAATACGACCGAGGACGAAGTCGATATTTTTCTAAACTTCGCCCTTGGTTGATGTGTTCGTTCACTTCACTGATCGGTTAGGCAACTCGAATTTTATCTAAAAACTCCTGTATTTGACCAGCAAGACCGTTAATCTCCTGCGACATCTTTGTCGCAGCTGATTGCTGCTCTTCAGCAGCACTACCGGTTTTTTCGGCGTCAGTTTCTACTTCGAGAACAGTTTTTGCAACGGCGTCTGTTGTTTCTGTTGCGGATTGAACGCTAGTACCGATTTCTTCAATATCGTTCACCTGTGTTTCTAGTGTGTCTTCGATCAAAATCATTGAATCGTTAATTTGAGTAATCGTTTCAGTGATTTCACTCGTCATTTTAACTGTAGAGCTTGTTGCATCCTGAATTGCTGAAATTTGAGAAGAGATTTCATCCGTCGCTTTTTCAGTTTGACTGGCAAGGCTTTTCACTTCACTGGCAACAACCGCGAACCCTTTACCTGCCTCACCAGCTCTTGCCGCTTCAATTGTTGCGTTTAAGGCAAGAAGGTTTGTTTGGCTGGCAATGTCTTCAATCAGCGAAATTACCTCTCCGATTTTTGACGCGGTGGTGGCCAAGCCGTTAATTGTGTCACTGGTTAGTTTTGCATGTTCCGCGGCTTGTTTGCTGACAGATGTTGATTGTTGTACTTGTTTTTTCATTTCTGAAACGGAATTTGAAAGGCGTTCAGTCCCTTCCGCAACCAATTTAACATCCTCAGATGTCTCCTTGGATTTTTGTGTCATGATCTGAGACTTAGAAACAGTATCCTCAATCATATTTGTCATGGTTGCTGAATTGGACTTTACGCTATCTGTGGAAAGAGTGACGGTTTTCATCAACCCCGCCACAGACGCATCAAACTCCGCGATCATTTGCTCGATATGTTTTGTCCTGGTTTCATCGGCCTTTTTTTGCTGGCTGATTTCTTCTGCCCGTTTTTCCGCTTGTTGCCGTTGAGTTTCAACTTCCTGAGCGATTGTTTCCCGTTCGGTGACATTTTCCCACGAGACCATCGACCGTACATGCTGACCATCGGCGTTCTCAACGGCTGCAATGCGTAGTTCAAACTGCTGGTCACCGACAGATATCACTTCTGATGAAGGGAGACTATCTGCAGAAGAAATTGGTGACAGTGTCTCTTGATCAATTCCAACGACGTCCCAAATTTTGGCTTTTTCATCTTTATCGTCTTCAAAATGCGGAACGTCTTTTTTGCCGGCAGCATTGATGAAATACACGTTTCCGCGTAGGCCTACCAACGCTGTCGCAACGGGGCTTGATTCAATCATATGGCGGAGTTGAAAGCTATCCTCAACACTTTTACGTAATGTAATTAACGCATCAAGCATATCCCGAAATTCATCTTTCCCAACTTTTGGAAGGGGGATGTCCACATGTCCTTTGCTTATTTCAGTCAGCGCACGTGCAAAGCCACGCATCTTGTTAAACAGAGATAGTTTAAGCAAAATAGCACCGATTATCCAGGCTACCACAAGGCCGATTACGATAAAGACGATGGCTGAATTACGTATATCATCACTTTGTTTTGTAAAATCTGTAACGTCTCGGACCAGTGTCGCCACCGCCCATACATCACCTAGTGTGCCGGGAATTTGTATTTCAAGGCTGTCCAGTTTTGGAGATGTTATTTCTGCCTTGGGTTCAGTTTCAGAAGAAGCGTCACTTTGTTGAGTTGAAAAATTGCGAAAATTATCTTCAAGCAAAATTGTTCCATTAATATCTTTATAGGCCAAATCGCCATCAAGATATTCACCGAGTCCCGCAAGATGTTTAATTGGGTTCGTTACGACTTCCATAAAGCCAGATATTCGAAACCCACCAATCGGTGCAATGAGACTGTGTACAGGAAGCCCATCAGCAGTGCGCCAATAATAGGCGACTTGTTGACGTTTTCCTGATTTATCCCGTGCTTGCAGGAAACTCAAAATTTCTTCGTTTTTTGTTATGGACTGACCATTACCTTTTGAATCTGAGGCGATGAGATCCATGTTCTTATCAAAAATATTTGTTGTAACGAGAACAAACTCATTGTTGAGGACAACTTTTTCATTGTGTAAAGCCGTTGCCAAAATCACCATATTCTTTGTGTCTTTAGCACCGACCGCTTTAACCATTGGTTTGTACCGGGACCAGTCACTCACATGCGGTGTTATTTTTTCAGCGTACTGGAGTTTAATTCGATCATTCACCAGGAACGTAAGTGTATCTCCTGCTGTCTCTCTAAAAACATTCAATGAAAAATTTGTAAAAGTCTCTGAAATTTTGGTCTGACCTACCATGAGCGCCGCAGACATTAGTAAAGCAAGAGCCAACAGAATGCGCCTTGGCGTCCAGAATAAGGTGTTTTTTGAAAAAGAATTGAACGACATTTTGGAAAGAAAATTTAACTTATCCATGATTTCAAATATCTTTGATTATTAAAAAAAGAAAATAATAAATTAGTAATCATAAATTATTCGAAAATTCTTTCTAAAACATTACTAACAAGAGAAGTTGAGCTATTGAGAAAAGACGTTAATATCCACTCTGAAATTTAAAGACATCATCTTATTTTTTGGAAGAACCATTGGATCAATCATTTGCGAAGTTTATTGGAATAGTTAAAGAAGTCTGGAGTGATGGGTTTATGGGATTGGATTTGAATTCAATTCTGCCTGCTTTAGGCGTTCTTATTGTTGCTTTGGCGTTACGCGGTGTCTTTACACGGTTTATCGTTAGACGGCTGGTGAAATTTGCAGAGCGTACAAAAAACAACCTCGATAATCAGGTTATTGGTGCTTTGGAAGGGCCCATGCGGTTCATACCAGTGGTCATTGGTGTGTATTTTTCTATCGAAATCAGTGGATTAGCAACTAGCGGTGATCTTGAGCTGTTATCAGACAGGCTGGTGAGATCACTGGTTGTCTTCAATCTCTTCTGGGGACTGTTTTGCATAGTTAACCCTTTGACATTTCTTCTTGGGAAGTTGGAGGAGGTGTTCTCCAAGGAAATGGTGTTCTTCCTGGTCAAAGTACTAAAGGGAATAATTGTTGGCATTGGAGCGGCAACTATACTGGAACTTTGGGGTATCAAAGTGGGGCCGATTATCGCCGGATTTGGTTTGGTTGGTGTTGCTGTCGCCCTCGGCGCTCAAGACTTGTTTAAAAATCTGATAAGCGGTTTTCTCATTCTCGCAGAAAAACGTTTTCGAGTTGGGGATTGGGTTTTAGTCTCGGATGTTGTTGAAGGAACCGTTGAAAAAATTGGCTTTAGATCCACAATGATCAGACGTTTTGACAAAGCACCAACGATTGTTCCAAATGCAGTTTTTGCCGACAAAGCCGTCACTAATTTTTCTGAAATGACACATCGCCGGATCTACTGGAAAATAGGTGTTGAATATTCGACGTCTGTCTCTCAATTGCAGCTTATTACCAAGGAGATAAAGGATTATCTGCTCGGAAATGATGATTTTGTGCAACCAAAAGAAGCCACTCTGTTTGTGGTGACGGACAGTTTCAATGACAGCAGTATTGATATCATGATTTACTGTTTCACGAAGACGACGAATTGGGGGGAATGGCTGCAAATCAAGCAGGATTTTGCATATGCCATCAAACATATTGTTGAAACAGCGGGTTCTTCTTTTGCCTTTCCATCGATGTCAATTTATCAAGGAAAAGGTGCAGATCAACCCGAGGCTTATATTCCACCTCAGGACGAACCTACAAATCGTGATGCCACTCAAATTTTTCAACACGGCAATGAAGGCGGTTAAGGCTACTGGTTTCTAATTTCAATAACATATGTAAAGACACCATTCTCTTCCATATGGGAAAGAAGAGGATTGCCGGAAACATGACAATAATGGTCAAAGTCGATATAGGAGGCTGGATCTGTTGCAATAACGACCAGCTTATCTCCGGGGTTTAACCCTTTTATGGCCTTTTTGGCTTTTAAAACAGGTAAAGGGCAATGTAGGCCAGTTGTATCTAGGCTATGCTCAATCATACTCAAATATATCATCCAATTTAATCAGAATGAGACATTATACTGAGATATTAAAGCAGGCAAGATTTCATGATTAAATGAGATTGTCTTGCTGTAGGTTTTTCACAAGCGCTTCAATTTTATTCTTTTTGGCAACAATTTTACCATCTGTTTCAATAAGGCAGAATTTTTTATCGGGGTGACGAAATAAAAAAAGAATGCGTTCAGAAGTATTGAAAAACAGGATGACACCTTGACGGTTTTGAGATTTTGACGATGAGAGTGACGTTTTAAACGGGATCGGGATTTGATCTACAACTGCGTATCCACACCACCCTTGTGGAGAGTTTCTATTCTCAAAAGCATGATGAAGGTTTTCAATGTGTTTAAGATGTAGGGGTAAAACACGTGTCAGTACTTTGGAAGAACTGCGTTTTTTCCAGGTTTGGTGTTCGTTTAGATTTATGACGCTTACCATGTCAGAAACCTGCCCTTACACAAATTGTTCATCATTGAACCCGCAGTTTGAATGTCTAAAAACGATCAAAGGAAGAGCTGATAACAGTCTCATAAACGTCTTAACAGGGGGTTTATAAGTGAAATAAATTTTAGGGAAATTGCTGTTAATCTAATGTTTTGGGCCGGATATTTTTTTGCAAATTAACTGTTTCTATACCGAATATTGCCATTTTTAGTAATTATATGCCTATATATTAACTAAAATCGATTTTGACTATTTTTGAAAGAATGCCAAAGAGAATGCCGAGTGTTGAAGGTAGCAATTCTGATGCATCACATTCTTCTTCTGATGATGAAGAACGTAAACCTGTGAGTAAAAAACCCACAGGCATTGTTCAGCATCATGAAATCGGTGAAATGGCTCATTTCCTGGGAGCATTTGGTAAAACCAAAGAAGAAGCGGTTAAGACTCTTCTAGCCAGTAGTTTGCAAATTGTCGGCCTTGAGGAAGTGAAAAAGAAATATGAAGGCGAGTGGGCTGCTATTCAAAACCGAGTAGGTAAAGCCATAGAAGCTTTTTTTACAAAGAAGCTGAGGAAAATTGATACCTTTGTACAGTTGCAAGAAGGCCGCTTTGCCTTGATTTTTGCCAATATGAGCAGAGAAGAAGGGCAGGCTAAAGCAACACAGCTTTCTCGTGAATTGATAAATCTGTTGTTTGGTGAAATGCCTGGTGCTGAACTCATATCCGTTGAAGTTATGGTTTTGGATATAGACCTTACAGATTCTATCGATGATTTTGGCAGTATTGAAGAAATTATTGAGCATTTTCAAGTTGCGATTAAAGACGCAGAAGAGAAGGAAGAGGAACAATTAAAAGAGGTTGAGCCGGTTTTATCTGTTGTTTTCCGACCTGCAGTTAATCACCGGAAAAAAATTATCTCTGTCTCTGAAGTTGTTCCGTGCCGAAAATCTGAAAGGGAAACGACTCTCCTGCAATCCGATGATCCAATGTATGCGGGGTCACCTCATTTGCGCTCAGAATTAGATTTGTTGATCTTGAAGGAGGCTGGCGAAGTACTCAAGAAGTTGGGGGCCACTGGGAACAAACCAATTATTATGATTTCTGTTTCTTTTGAAACCCTTGCAAATGCATATGTCAGGCGTACTTATGCCGACTATATGAAGGAACTACCGGAATATTCGCGTAAACATCTTATTTTGAATGTTGAAGGGATTTGTTCAGGTACGCCAAATAGTCGGTACCGTCAGATACTTACAATTCTCACACCCCTTATTCTGGGTTTTTCGTTTGAAGTGGAGAGTGAATGGGACGATTTTCACGCAATTTCTGATTTGCCTGTTCTAGCTGTCGGTGTCTCAAGCAATAATGAAGAAGATCTTCCCTGGATCGAGCGATTTTTTAAAAGAGCGCATCAAGAGAAGAAAAAATGTATATGGCGAAATTTGCAAAGTGATGATCTTGCAAGGCAGGCATTTAGAATAAGGGCCAACTATGTTAGCGGACCCGTAATAGGAAGCGTACAGGAAATTCCCACTCGGCCTTTCAGTATCAAATAACCTTGACTAAATAGAGGTTTTTTTCAAAACTGAAAATATCTCAACATGAGATGACCATAAAAACTGGTCGACCGGTGTTATTGTTTCAAGCGAATACCCACCATCTATGAGCATCCTGATATCCCGTGCAAAGCTGGATGGATTACAGGAAATATGGACAATTGTCTCAACTGAACAATTTGCAATATCGGACATCTGTGCTTTTGCACCTGCTCTTGGCGGATCTATGATGATTGCATCAAATGAGTTTAATTCTGATGTTGCCATTGGATTGCGAAACAAGTCTCGGTGATGAGCGGTCAAAGGAAGCATTTCCTTGTTGGCAGCTTTCCGCAATGCGTCAATCAACTGTTCATCTCCTTCAAACGCGTGAACAGATTTTGCCATATGAACGACAGGTAGGGAGAAACTTCCGCAACCAGAGAAGAGGTCCAGAACCTTCAGATCTGAGGGCAAGTTTTCAAGGATCAGCGAAATAAGAGTTTCCTGCCCCTCTTCCGTTGCTTGAAGGAAAGCGCCCGGCGGGATGATAATGCTGCTTTGATGTACTCTTATTTCTGGTGGTTTGATTGCAGCAATAACTTCAAGAGCATGCTCTTTTTCGTCATAATATGAGATGCGACAGAGAGTGTGTTCTTGTCCAAAATTTGCCAATATTTCGCGAGCAGCAAGGTCGAACAAGATTTGGCCAGAAATCAGAAGATCAACGCCATTCGTTGTGGATGTGAGCGTTAAACGTACTTCACTTTTTCGCGCCATCACAAAAGGTAACATTGCTCTCAGAGGTTTAATCAGTTTGATCAATTCTGGAGCAAGGACAGGGCATTCGCCAAGATCGAAGATTTGATTACTTCGTTTGAGGTGATACCCGATCATGACACCTTTCTTACGTTTTGACGCGACGAATTCGACACGTCTACGGGACGCGGGCATACTTGTTCGTGTTGGCTTGATATCAATATTCGATAGTCCAACTTTCTCAAGTGAAGTTCGAATTCTGTTTTGCTTCCATGTGGCGAGATGTTGATCATCGATATGTTGCAGCGAGCACCCACCACATGTACCGAAATGCCGACATCGCGGTTGTGATCTTTGAGGGGAGGGGGTGACTATTTCCGACAAGTTTGCATCGATACCGCTGCTTTTCGTTCCAACCGGATCTGCGATAACAATATCACCGGGAGCCGTGAAGGGGACGTAATAGGTTTGCTCATCCGATAAAGCAATTCCATCGCCATTTGCACCGATGTGATCAATCTCAAGTCTAAGCACCAAAAATAGCTCCTAATAAATACTCACGGTTGCCGTCACTTCCGGTGATTGGACTGTCAATCGAACCCAAACATTTCCAGCCAGGCAAAGCGTTGACCCAGCTCTCCATGTCAAGACGCACCTGTTCCACCAGTTCGGGATCTCGGACGATGCCACCTTTACCCAAATTTCCCTTGCCAACTTCAAATTGGGGCTTAACGAGTGCCGCTAGAACGGCACCCGGTGCACAGAGGCCTAAAGCAGCCGGTAATGCCTTTTTAAGGGAAATAAAGCTGACATCTGAAACGACCATATCTAATGGTTCTGGAACTTCCGCTTCGGCAATATAGCGAGCGTTAACGCCTTCGAGATTGATAAGACGCTCATCCTCGATCAGGCTTTTATGCAGTTGATCGTGGCCAACATCAATCGCATAGACCCGTTTGGCACCCTTTTCGAGCAAAACATGACAGAAACCACCAGTGGACGCTCCTATATCCGCGGCTATCCGGTTTTCAGGATCAAATCCAAAATGATCGAGGGCTGCCAGCAATTTGAAAGCACCGCGGCCAACCCATTCAACATCTGTATGAATGATCTCAATAATATGTTCAGGCGTTATTTTGCGGCTTGGTTTATCTGCAAGAATTCCATTTACCAGAACGCGCTGATCTGAAACCATGGCTTGAGCTTTTGCTCTGCTGTCCGCAAGATTACGCTTGAGCATCTCCATATCAAGTCTTTGGGAGATATGCTCCATTATTCAGCCCCTAAATAGCAGACAGACTTGGCTTATTTTGTTTTTTGTGGTTAAGCGCAGTGAGTGCAACTTCCATGATCTGGGTGCTGTTTACACCAGCCAGATCATACATCGTTTCAACTTTGTCCTGATCAATATAGGTGTCTGCCATACAGATGGGGCGCACTTTAAGGCCAGTGTCCAGAAGACCGTTCATCGCAAGATATTGCATGACGTGACTGCCAAAGCCACCAACAGCGCCTTCTTCCACGGTAATCAGTAATTCATGGTTTGCTGCGAGGGTCTGGATCAACTCTTCATCCAGTGGTTTGCAAAAACGTGCGTCGGCAACAGTCGTGGAAAGTCCCATCGCATCCAGGCTTTCTGAAGCTTGAAGCGCTTCACTCAAGCGCGTTCCAAAGGAAAGAATGGCAATTTTACTGCCCTCCTTGATAACACGGCCTTTACCTATTTCGAGGATTTCTCCTTTTTCTGGCATTTCCACACCAACACCTTCTCCTCGTGGATATCTGAAGGAGCTGGGACCATCATCATAGGCTGCTGCTGTGGCCACCATATTTTTCAGTTCTGCTTCATCTGCAGCTGCCATGACAACCATGTTAGGAAGTGTTGCGAGGTAGGTTGTGTCAAAAGAACCAGCATGAGTAGCGCCATCAGCACCGACAAGGCCCGCACGGTCTATGGCAAATCGAACCGGTAAATTCTGAAGCGCAACATCGTGGACAACCTGATCATAGGCGCGCTGCAAAAATGTAGAATAAATTGCCACAAATGGCTTTAGTCCTTCAGTTGCCATGCCAGCAGCAAATGTCACGGCATGTTGTTCCGCAATGCCAACATCAAAGCAACGGCCAGGAAACTCCTGTTCGAACAGGTTAAGGCCGGTACCGTCTGGCATCGCTGCAGAAACAGCAACAATTTTTTCGTCCCTGCGGGCTTCTTCGATCAAACTATTGGCAAAGACCTTTGTATAGGACGGGGCATTGGGAATGGCTTTTGCCTGCGCCCCCGTAATCACATCAAACTTGGAAACACCGTGATATTTATCCGCTGCGGCCTCTGCTGGCGCGTAGCCTTTTCCTTTTTGTGTGACGCAATGGATCAAAATAGGCCCATTATTGGCATCGCGGGCATTCTTTAAAACCGGTATAAGATGTTCAAGGTTGTGGCCGTCAATAGGACCAACATAAAAGAAGCCAAGTTCTTCAAAAAGTGTACCGCCTGTCACCATGCCACGCGCAAATTCTTCAGCCCTTTTTGCGGTTCGTTCCAGCGGGTCAGGGAGCCGGGAGGCGATTTGCTTCATCAATTCGCGCAGACTGCGATAGGAGCGACCGGACAGTAATCTGGATAGATATGCGCTCATTGCGCCCACCGGGGGCGCGATTGACATGTCATTGTCATTCAGGATGACAATTTGCCGGCTATCCATCGCACCTGCATTATTCATGGCTTCATAGGCCATGCCAGCACTCATGGATCCATCGCCAATTACGGAAATGACGTTATTATTTTTCCCTTGCAGATCTCTTCCGACAGCCATCCCAAGTCCAGCTGAAATGGATGTCGAGGAATGTGCCGCACCAAACGGATCATATTCACTTTCACTTCGCTTGGTAAATCCGGATAAACCACCGGCTTGGCGCAATGTGCGAATACGGCTTCTTCGGCCTGTTAGAATTTTGTGAGGGTAACATTGGTGACCAACATCCCAGATCAATCGATCCGCAGGTGTGTTAAAAACATGATGGATTGCAACAGTGAGTTCGACAACCCCAAGTCCAGCTCCCAGATGTCCGCCCGTTACGGAAACCGCATCGATAGTCTCAGCCCTGAGCTCACTTGCAAGCTGAACAAGTTGTTCAGTGCTCATGTGCCTCATGTCGTGTGGTTCTTGAACCTGATCCAACAAGGGGGTCTTTGATTGGTTTGTCACGATCCGATCCGCCATTATTTCCTGCGCTTTACCGTGAAGACAGCAGCATCTCTCAGTAAATCAGCACTATCTTTGAAGCTCGAAAGATGGGTTGCCGCCTGGCTGGACAACATATCGGCATGAATTTTAGCTTTTTCAATTCCCATTAGAGAAACAAAAGTCGCTTTTCCTGCCGTGCTGTCTTTACCTGCTGCTTTCCCCATCTCTTCACTTTCACCCTCAGCATCCAATATGTCATCCGCGATTTGAAAAGCGAGTCCCAAATCATGAGCATAGGCTTTAATGGCTGTCGTCTGTCCAGGGGATGCGTGCCCCAAAATTGCGCCAGCTTCGCAGGCAAAGGTAATCAATGCACCCGTTTTTAATTGTTGCAGCCTGGTGATGATTGCCAGGGAAATATCATCCTTATCTGCATATATGTCCATAGTTTGGCCGCCAACCATGCCTTTTAGGCCCGCAGCCTGAGACATTTTGAGAACCAATGAGGCCCGAATTTCTGCAGATGGGTGTGTTCTTGGATCTGAGAGGATTTCAAATGCAAGGGCTTGCAGCGCATCCCCGGACAGAACCGCTAATGTTTCATCGAATTTTTTGTGAACTGTTGGGATACCGCGTCGGATATCATCATCGTCCATACATGGCAAATCGTCATGAATGAGTGAATAGGTGTGCATAATTTCAAGAGCTGCAGCAACCCGAACTGAATAGTCACGCGACACATCAAATAAGTCAGCACACTGAATAACCAAAAAAGCGCGAAGTCGTTTGCCGCCAGACAATACGGAATAATGCATTGCTTCATAGAGTCGTTGCTCAAGGCCTAAAGTCTCCGGTAAGTGCTTTTCAAGCTCTCTTCCCATCAATTCAGCCGTTTGGCGCAAGGCCTTATCAAATTTTACTTCCATGCAACTTTACTCGGATTATTTCGCACTAAATCGGAATGAACGATTACTCAACGTTCGCGGGCTGAATGGAAAGAGAGCCATTTTGATTGACAATTTTGTCCACTCTTTCTTGAGCTGATCGCAGCTTGGCATCGCAATGTTGTTTTAAAAGAGAGCCACGGGTGTAAATGTCAATTGATTGATCCAATCCCACATTTCCAGAATCCAGCTTTTCTACAATTTTTTCCAATTCCTGCAAAGCAGCTTCAAAACTCATCGCTTCGATATCTGCAGGCATTTCATAAGACTCAGACATGGTATCTCCTTTGGGCTCTTATACTCTGCCTTTATTTGCCAAGCAACGCTTTCACATGGGTTTCAGCACTTTCTGCAAGTCCTATCAGGTCATACCCACCTTCCATCACAGAAACCAGCCGATTTTCGCAACATTTGGCAGCAACTTTCAGGAGTTCGCTTGTGACCCAGCGATAATCTTCTTCCACAAGATTCATATCTGCCCGGGTGTCCCTGTGATGGGCATCAAAACCAGCAGAGACGATTATGAGCTCGGGATTAAATTCGATGAGTTTGGGTAATATTTCAGTGCTTATTGCTGAACGGAACTCACTGCTTCCGGCCCCGGCTGGTAGAGGGACGTTTACAATGTTGCCCTTACCGATTTCAAATGCATGGCCGGTTCCCGGATAAAACGGGGCTTCTTGATGGGTTGATCCATAAAAAAGCCCCGGGTCGTTTTCAAATATTGTTTGGGTGCCATTCCCATGATGAACGTCAAAATCAATGACTGCAATTCGATTGAGTTTATATGCTTTTTGCGCATACAAAGCGCCGATGGCAACATTGTTGTAGATACAAAACCCCATGGCACGGTCTGCTTCAGCATGATGCCCGGGAGGGCGAATGGCGCAAAAGGCGTTTGTATCTTGCCTTGTCATCACAACATCAACAGCGTCCTTTACAGCACCAGCCGAACGAAGTGCTGCATCCTTCGTCCCTGGAGACATAAAAGTATCGGGATCGAGTTGAACAATTCCAGATTTTGGAAACAATGTTTCTATCTCATCCAGATATTGCGACGTATGAGCAAGCTCCAGAAGCTCTCTTGTCGCTTTGGACGCTTCATGGTGTTCTAGGCTCTCAAATTCTTCGTTTTCAATACGATGCCAAACCATGCGCAATCGATCTGCTTTTTCGGGATGACCTTCACCATTGTCATGGAACAGGCAATCGCGATGCGTGAAATAATGAGTAGTCATGTATAGTGCCTGGATAACTGTGATATTAATCAATAGATGCTCTTTTTGTCAGATTTTTCTATTTAATTCAAATATTGTCCTTCAAAATGGAAGAAATGGGCTGGAGAGATGGTGAATATCTAATATGAACAAAACCGGACAAATTATCATACTCGCTCTGCTTGTTGCTGTCGGCGCTATTGGCTGGCAGTACAAAGAGTTTCTGCCGTTTCTGTCAGGTATTGAACAAAATGATCAATGGAATGACGGTGACAGCGAAGCTGTAAACGTGATCACGGCATCTGTTGTTGTTAAAAACCTTCCCAAGATTGTTACTGCAGTTGGAACTGTCCGGGCGAATGAATCCGTTGATATTACGACAAAAGTTGTCGCTAAAATTCTGAAATTACAATTCACAGAAGGTTCTTTTGTTAAAGAAGGGACCCCTTTGGTTTATCTTGATGCCAATGAGATGGAGGCCGGTCTTGCGGAATTTCAGGCTGAGTTAATGAATAGTCGCAAGCTCTATGAGCGTGCGCTTAAATTGTACAAGACCAAGAACGTTCCCAAAGCGAGAGTTGATCTTTTGCTGTCGGAGTTACAAATAGCTAGGGCAAAGGTTTCTGCGGGAAAGGCGCGCCTTTCAGACTTTGTCGTCGTGGCGCCTTTTTCCGGTGTGCTGGGTTTTCGGGAAGTAAGTGTCGGAGCCTTGGTTCGGCCTGCGGATGTGATCACAACGCTTGATGATATTACGAGTTTGAAGCTGGATTTTGACCTTCCAGAAAGCCATTTAGCGAGCCTTCATCAGGGGCAGTCATTCGTTGCAACAAGTGTCGCATTTAAGGGCCGCAATTTTGTGGGGGAAGTACGGACAATCTCAACGCGAATTGATCCGGTGACCCGTTCAGTCCGGATCCGCGGTAGAATCCCCAATGATAATGCCGAATTGAAGCCAGGCATGTTCTTGTCTGTTGAGTTGATGACTGGCGTGCAAACTGGTGCGGTTTTAGTGCCCGAACATGCTGTTACCATTTCAGCGGCAGGACATTTTGTGTATTCCGTTTCAGAAGGGATCGCCCATCGCAGAGAAGTGCAAATTGGACAAAGAATTCGTGGTTGGGTCCAAGTGCTTTCAGGTTTGGATGGAGCGACGGAGGTTATCACTGAAGGGTTGCAAAAGGTGAAAGATGGCCAAAAAGTACAGGTTGTCATCGAACAAGGTGCAATTTCTTCTGCTGAGAATATTAAAGAGCTCACTCAATGAGAATTTCTGACTTAGCGATTAAAAGACCAGTATTGGCGATCGTTCTTTCGATGGTGTTGGTTTTGTTTGGTTTGTTCTCCTATCAAAGCCTTAGCGTTCGTGAATATCCAAATGTAGATAAACCGAATGTTTCCATCAGTACAACCTATCGCGGGGCGTCCGCAGATATTATTGAAAGCCAGATTACTCAGCTTATTGAAGATGCTGTAGCTGGAATTGGAGGCGTTAGCCGTATAAATTCGAGCAGCCGCGAAGAGTCCTCTTCCATAAATGTTGAGTTTGATCTTTCGAGAGATATTGAATCAGCAACAAACGATGTGCGCTCTAGAGTGTCACGCATCGTCTCTCAATTGCCAGAGGAAGCGGATGCGCCAAGGATATCCAAAACGGAAAGCGATGCTCGGCCGATCATGTGGCTTTCGATGGCAAGTACAAAATTAAGCCCGTTGGAGCTGACCGATTTTGCTGAACGAAATTTGGTGGATCCCCTATCCACGGTGAACGGAGTTGCAAGTGTTCGCATTGGCGGGGCAAGACGATATGCCATGCGGATCTGGACCAATACTGGGGCACTCGCAGCCCATGACTTGACAGTGCAGGATCTGGAAAATGCGGTGCGCGCGCAAAATGTTCAATTGCCATCGGGACGCATTGAATCTTTTAACAAGGAATTTAATATTCGGACTGAATCTGATTTGAAATCTGCCGAAGAGTTTCGCCGAATAATTATAAGACATGACGAGCAAGGTCTTATTAGATTGGGGGATGTCGCATCGGTGGAAGTCGGTGCGGAAAATGAGAGAACGGGCCTGCGGGTGAACGGAAACGATTCCGTTGGTCTGGGTATTATTCGGCAATCAGGGTCCAACGTATTGGAGGTTGCTGAAGGTGTAAAAAAAGTTGTCAAGAAGTTGCAGAGAGGGCTTCCGGAAAGTATCACGCTCAAAGTATCCTATGATCAGTCCATATTTATTAGTCAATCGATCAAGGAAGTATTTGTTGCACTTGGCATCGCGATGATTTTGGTCGTTGCAGTAATCTTCATTTTCCTGCGTTCAGTTCCGGCAACGTTTATCCCGGCAATGGCAATACCCGTCTCTATTATATCGACTCTATCAGTTTTGGCGGTTCTCGGATATTCGGTAAATGTTCTAACTCTTCTTGCGTTAGTGCTGGCTATAGGTCTGGTTGTTGATGATGCTATTGTCGTTTTAGAAAATATTCACCGGCGCATCGAGCTTGGCGAACCCCCGTTGTTAGCCGCGAGCCGCGGGGCAAAGCAAGTTGCATTTGCGGTTATCGCAACAACAGTTGTTCTGGTCGCTGTTTTTCTGCCCATATCTTTTCTAGAAGGCACCACGGGTCGTTTATTCCGTGAATTCGGTGTTGCCGTAGCTGCTGCCGTTGTTTTTTCTAGTTTCGTGGCACTCACTTTGACACCCATGCTGTGTTCAAAACTTCTTGTAGAACAAAGTAGAGAGGGGTGGTTTTTTAAATCCACTGAGTTCTTTTTTGAACTTCTGGCGAGGGGATACAAAGCAGGCCTGAATTTTGCCTCAAATTTTCCAATACTCGTCGTTGCTTTGGCGATTGGGATTTCGGCACTTGCTTACAATTTTTACAATCAATTGCCGAAAGAGTTTGCGCCAACAGAGGATCGCGGATTTTTCTTTATTCCTGTCAAGGCCATTGAAGGGGCGAGCATGGAATATACTGAGCGCAATGTCAGGAAAATAGAAGACCTTTTAAGTCCACTTGTGACAAATGGCGAGGCGGAAAGTGTCTTTGCTCTTGTAGGAAGCTTTTCGAGACCCGGCCCAGTAAACACTGCGTTCATGTTTTCAAGACTTGTGACTTGGGACAAGAGAGAACGGTCACAGCAGGAAATCGTGAGTTCAATTTTCCCGGACCTTTTATCTGTTCCCGGTGTTCGTGCATTTGCCATTAATCCCGCAAGCCTGGGACAGCGAGGTTGGCAAGCTCCGGTACAAGTTATCGTTGGCGGGCCATCATACGAGATCATTAATGAATGGGTAGACCGTGTCCTTGTTCGCGCAAAAGAAAATGGCCGATTGCTCAATTTGGATAAGGACTTTACAGAGACCCAACCCCAAATCCTGGTCGATATCGATCGGGATCGTGCTTCTGATCTGGGTGTTTCCATCGAAACGATTGGTCGCACTTTGGAAACGCTCATGGGGGCCAGAAATATCAGTAGTTATGATGATGGTGGCAAACAATATGATGTCATATTGAGAGCTCGCCTTGAAGATCGCAGCAGTCAGGATGATTTAAACAGAGTATATGTTCGCTCCACAAGTTCAGGCCGTTTAATACCAATATCAAATTTTGTAAGCCTCAAAGAAACAGCTGGATCAGCTGAGCTAAAACGATCTGACCGACTGCGGGCAGTTAGAATTTCGGCATCCCTTGAAGACGGGTATACGCTTGAAGAAGCGCTGACATATTTGGAAGAACTGGTGGTCGAAGAAGCCGGTGATGATGCGAGAGTTTCATTCGGAGGTTTGAGCCGCACCTATAAGGATTCAAATACAGCGTTGCTCTTCACATTTGCAACGGCATTTTTGTTGGTTTTTCTCGCATTGGCAGCTCAGTTTGAGAGCTTTATTCATCCAATAATCATAATGACATCTGTGCCCCTCGCGGTGACCGGTGCGCTGGGTGCCATGTTGTTTTATGGTTTGTCTCTAAATGTTTATAGTCAAATCGGCATCATAATGTTGATCGGTCTAACCGCAAAAAATGCAATTTTGATTGTTGAGTTTGCAAACCAGCTGAGAGATGAAGGGCTAGCGCTGAGAGAGGCTATTATTGAAGCTTCTGTTATCCGGTTGAGACCTATTCTGATGACCACAATTTCAACAGCTCTTGGGGCAGTTCCTCTGGCTATGGCCGTAGGCGCAGGTGCAGAAAGCCGTGAAACAATTGGAATTGTGATTATTGGCGGTGTTTTGTTTTCAACAATTCTGTCTCTTGGAGTCGTTCCCGTTTTTTACCTGCTACTTGCGCGGTTTAGCCGTCCCTCTGGTTATTTGGCGGACAAGCTCAGTCAGCTTGAGGGGAAATATCGTGTTATGGAAAAATAATTTTCTTTCCATATAAGGTTGAATTCAAAACATTAGTAGTGATCAGGAACCAACTGAAATTACAGCTGTTTCCAACCCATATAGTTGTCCTTCCAAAATGTCACTGAAACGCAATTTAACGTATTTTTAACTTCGCTCTACTATGTTTAAGGGTGTTTTTTGGTGTGCGTGAAATTTATTTCGGGCTGCTGTTTTATCTGATTTTTTGGAAAAGAAAATCGGGCAAATAAATGATTTAGTATTGGAACCATCCGGGTGAGCGTAATTAGTATTGGGGCACTGAAGAATAAGAAAGATATCGATCTGTCCTTGCTTCTGGTTGCAGAGGATCCGGCTGTAGCATTATCCTTGAAAAATGATTTGAAGGGTGTGAACATCACACCATTCTCTTCGCTTAAAAATAATCAAGAACACTTCTTTTCTTCGGTCCATCACGCCAATATTTTAGTATACTCAGTCGGTTCATTTGATCTTGAAAAAATCATAATTAACCTCAGGGCTGTTCGTAGTCGTAGTTCTGATTTGACCATTTTGATTATCGATAAGAAACCGACACCAGAGAGGGCCGTCCTCGCAATGAAAGCGGGAGCCGATGATTACCTTCCGCACCACGGCGAAGATAGTGAAATAGTGGCGTTTGTTGAGCACGCATGCCTAGACTTGTCTGACAGTCTGCCGATCCCCCTTCCTTCATCCAACCGGAAAATAACTCATCATCCACGCTCGCAGTCTTATCCAACAGTTAACGACAAAATCCATCATCTTGCAAAAGCCGCAGGATATCTTGCGAACTGCAATAATTTGGAGGAGGTCTGCGAGGGACTGCTAAAATCACTGGGTGAAGCACTTGGTGTGACCGGCGGGAGCCTTTATTTAGAAGATAACAAGGTTTTGAGAAAGATGCATTCTCTCGATCCAGGACACGCTCCAGATTGTATCTATTTTCCTTTGGAAGAAGGAACAATTTTCGAAGAAGTCTATTCGACCGGCAAAGCTGTGCTGATTACAGATGAGGCAGAAATACAAGGCCATAAATTGAGTGGGTGGAGTGGTTATCAGGCCAATAATCTATTTGTATATCCGATTGTTCAAAAAAATGGGGAGACAAT
>PJEL010001990.1_pt1 | contig 19412 bp, 15 predicted proteins | sample 1853271 | NCBI WGS metagenome assembly PJEL01 (sample SAMN08108733, study PRJNA415343) | Invertebrate metagenome, whole genome shotgun sequencing project. | host: Globobulimina | place: Sweden: Gullmar Fjord | collected 2015-08
TAGGATTAGAGCCTCCATTTGAAGGTTTTAGCTTTTTTGCTTCTTTATATTCCGATATTTGGCATTTTATCGTTTGGGGACTTAAATACAATAATTGAGCTATTTCATCTATAGTTTTTGCTTCATTACTCCATAAAACAACTTTTAGCCTATCCTTTATTCGACCATCTCTTTCTTTTTTATGGTGGGATAATAACTGCTTTCGCTCTTCTGATGATATAGTAGTCATATATCTTAGGTTTTGTGCAAATGTGCATTTTTATTTGACATATCCAAAAGATTTTTTATTCTTCACTTGGAAGTGGTATAGTTGATAAATCTTTATCTCTGACATATCGTCTTCGTATTTTGCAAATATATTTTTTTGGGGATTGTAATATTCGCAACTATTAATTTCTATTGGTTTATTATACTCTCTTATTTCAGATGGTATTAATATCTGAATTAAAAAAACTGAAACGCAATTGCTTTGATGAAAATAATACATTCTTATCAGAATTAACAAAAAAAACAAAAGCTTATTTTTAAGGCTTTTAACTTCTATACCGATAGCATCAAATTACCTGGTATTATTTTAAATTCATTTTAGGTTATAACGGAAGATTTAAAAAGGCGTTTAGGCTTTCCTTAAACACCCATAATGATTTAAAAAACTTTTTATAAAAAGTTTTACGGAAGAAATAAGTTATGGATTTTTTATTAATTTTGCTAATGATTCTTTCACCCATAAGCAACAGTAGCAATACTAACCTCTTTTGCACCTTTATTTATAAGTTCTATAACACAAGCTTCCAAAGTGGCTCCTGTCGTTATCACATCATCTACCAATAATATTTTTTTACCTTCTATAATTTCCTGTAATGCATGAAAAGTACCACTGGTATTTTGCCACCTATCCCACTTATTTTTCATCAAAGTTTGGGATTTTGAATATATTATCTTTACTAGTGCGCCATCACAATATTGTGTTAATAACTTTTTTGCAATGCTTTTTGCTATTATCGACGATTGATTATAACCACGTTGCCTTAGCTTTTTTTGATGTAAAGGCACAGAAACCACCAGATCGAAATATGATTTATAACCTTTTTGTGATATAATATTACCAACGATATTCCCTAAAATTTCACCTATCGAAGGAACATTTTCATATTTTAGTTTATGAATTAAATACTTGATTTTACTACCTTGATTAAATTTAAAAAATGAAAAACAGTACTTTATTGGCACTTTGCCGTAGAATTTCTTTTTTAAAGATAACCTGCTTTCGATACTGTCACCATTCATTCCTTTAGGAATGACTATATTATCTTCGTTTAAGATGTCGTATAGACAATTTAGACATACTACTTTTTCTGATCCTAAAAGAAAATTATCACATGTTTGACACTGCGATGGAAATAGTAAATAAAAAAGATTTCTTATAGGACGCAGTATACTAAGCATAGATGAATGTTGTACACAAAAGAACCCCTGTCATCCTAAACACAGTGAAGGATCTCTTTCATAAATATTTTGGAAAATTCTTCATCTTATAATTAGTATATTTAGAGTTCAACTACACTCTTTTAAATAATTTTTTTGCGTATAGAACAAACTGTTAGTTTTTTTGTTAAAGATTACTAAGTTTGCAACCTCTTGCCCTATTTGCAGTTCATGTATAACTTTTTTGGTGGTAATATCCCAAAATTTTATGTGGTTATCGTCATCATTATATGAAGCTAAGACATTATTGCACCTAGGACTAAAAGAAATATTTGTTGTATATCCCTCTCCTCCATTTATCCTGTAAACATTGTGTGGAAATTTAGTATCCCACATCCATATTTTGCCGCTGTCAGATGCTGACACCAATGTAGTGCAATCATTATTATATTCTATATCATTTATCTTAAAATTGCCTTTCTTCAACGTTTTTATAAATGGTTTATCTGAACGCAAATCCCACATCTTTATAGTACCATTGTCATGTGCTGAAACAAGTACTGATTTTTTTTCATTATTTACGATATCATTAATTTGATTACTTGTATCTAGTGTTTTTATTATTTTGTTTGTATTTACATCATATAAATTAATAGTACTACATGCAGTCATTATAAACTGAATGTTACTTATGTTTATTATTTTTTGAAACTTTCCTTTTAGAAAAGCTCTTTGCTTAAATTTTCTACTTTTTGACAATGTAAACTTATTGCTATTTATTCGTTCATCGGATAAAGGAGGCGATGTAGGCATAGAAGTCCTGTCTCCCCATAAGCGTATGCCATCAATAGCAGCTGTTGCCAAAATATTACAAGATTTATTATAAGATATACCATTGACACAATAGGGGTGTTTTATAGTCTCTATTATAGAGTTATGTTCACTATTCCATACAATAACCTTATTATCGTAGCTTGCCGTTGCTACCATATCTCTCTTGGTATGGAAAGCAATATCATTTATCTTTTTAGAATGGCCTATATAATTTTTTGTATTATTTGATTTTTGTATAACAAATTCATCCGTGCCGGCTTCATTTATACTAGACATATAATCTTCCAAACACCAAGTTTTTGCTCCAAGAGTTGCCAAAACTTTATCTAAACCATCATCATTTTTTTTATGATATTGATATGCTGTTTTTCCATTTTTATCTTCTATTTCTAAATGGGCGTTGTTGTTTGCCAACACAAAAATAGATTGCTTGGTTTTTGCACCATGTAATAAAGGTAGGTCATTGCTGTCTATAAAATCTAGATATACACCATAGTACCAGGATATTAAATTTTTTATATCATAATGTAGACTAGATGTCATATTTGTTTCCTTGAAAAGACTATCAACAATACTGAATATCAATTTATTGCCTATGATATCATTGAACCTATTATATTCAAATATCATTTTTTGTAATATTACGCCACTACCTCGCATTACACAAGCAGATAATTTATTTATATTTTTATATCTAACAATTTTGGAATAAACTCTATTAATGACATTCCAAAGATTATCTCTACTGCCCAAAAAATCATCTAGTATACTTCCAAATATTTCATTATCTTCTTCATCAGTTTTATTTAAGGATATTTGCCAAGACTTTTCTAAATAGTCTAATGCTAATTCATAGTTTATTAAAATTTGCTCTAAATTGTTATTTTCTGTGCTAATTTTATCGGCGATGTTCTCATATATGAAGCCGATATTTGCATATGTGATTGCTCCGTTTATAGATTCTTTTAAATATACTAATGCATTTTCTAGTTTACCAAATTTTAAATAGATGTTTCCTAAAATGAAGTTTGTAGCCTTTTTATATACAAAGTTTGTGTAGTTGGTTTTATATAAATCCAATACTTTTTCAAAATAGATTTGAGATTTATCATAATTTTTCTCAATCAAAGCTATGATTCCAAGTTTAAATAGACACTCTTCTTCGATAATATCACTTGATAATGCAAATTTGTTTTTATCTAATTTTGGATACTTTTTTTGTATATCTAAAATTCTTAAGAAGGATATTTTTGCTTCTTTATAGTGTTTTAAATGATATAAAAAATTTGCCAAATCATTATGATATTGTAAAGTGTCTATATCGAAAGGCTGTTTATGTTGATATTTATCGCATACTTCAGTAGCTTTTTTATAATATTTTAGTGCTAATTCCACATTATGATCATTTTTTAAGAATATCGCTTTAGCATAAATATTAAAAATCTTTGCAAATAGGAATGGTTGTTTATTGGTAAAAGTAGTTTCTATTATACTCACAGCATAAGTTAATACTTGTATAGCAGCATCGTTGATATTATTATCTATGTAGTATCTTCCCAAAGATTCAATATATGGTAAGGATTTTTTTGCTATATCAGCAATTTGGGTTTGATGATCTATTTTTGATAGATTTCGCTTCCATTTGAAACTATTTCCAGGGTTTAGTAATTCAGTATCATAAACACGATTTTCTCTATTAACTTCATCTATACTGGGTATCGTTCTGTTTTTATTTAATTCCGGAGATAAAACCTTCTCATCTTCGATGTTGACTTTATAATCTTTTTTATTATTTATCAACCATAATTCTTTGATAAGTCTATTCCAAAAACAATACAAATGAGAGGCTACTTCTTCATTTGGCCAGGTTTTATCATGGCATTTTTTCAAAATGTTAAATATAATATTAAAAATTATACATTTTTGATAGGCAGTTAATTTATTAAAAACGATGTTTTGCATAACGGGATGTACGAAAAAATTACCATTGTTATCTATCTGAATAATACCTTTTTTAGATAATAGAGATATCCCTCTATTAAGATCTATAATATTTAAGGGTAAAACTTCCATAACTTCCCTGGAAATAGCTTTATAATCTAAAATAGTTAGGGCGTTTATAATAAAGGATAATGTTTCAGGATTTTTAATATTACTATACTGATTCCATTTTAAACTGTTTTTAAAATCTAGTAATCTGGTATCACAAACATCGTTTTCTCTATTAACTTCATACATGCTAGGTATGTTTATGCTAAATAATATACTACTCCCTAGGGTTATACCTCTATTATAGTCCATATCACATTCCTTTTCATTATCTAGTTCCTTGGTATAACATTGTAGTATGCTTAGATAACCTTTATAAGAATATGCCGTATCTTTGATATATGTACATGCCTCTTTTATTGCCAATGGTAATTTATGCAAAACATTTGTAGCCAGATGTTTCATCGCAAAAGCCTCGACTTCGTTTTGTGGAGATACTATACCCAAACAAAGCTCGATAGCTTTGTTGTCACTCAATGTTTTTACTAATATTTTATTGGGAGCCTTGATATTTCTAGATGTAATTAAGATATGCCCTCCTATTGAAGGGTAAAATCTGGTTTTGTTGTACTTGTAATATATATTTATGTCATCTAAATTATCCCACACTATAAGCCATTTATGCTTTTGTTGACTGATTTTGAGCCTAATATAGTTTAGGATATCTCTTTCAACTTTTGTACCATATGCAGTCTTTGATCCTAGCTGCCAGGCAATATCTCGTAGGCTATTAAAAACAGTTTCATTATTTTGAGCATCTATCCACCACACCATCTCATACAAATCGTTAAAATAGCTATGACTATAGGTAAGTGCCAAAACAGACTTCCCTACCCCTGACCAGCCATATAGAGAAGTTTCTTTATTTGGGATATGCCATATAAACGAATCTATAGAGTTTTTCTGGGTACAGAATAAATTTTCCTTTATAGTATCCAAAATATCATTCCGATAGATGAATGGTATTATATTGTGTGAGGGAAGGTTTGTTTTAACTGCATCTAGGTTGTTGAAATAAAGCTTTCGTTCGAATTTTTTTTGTTCTAACATATCATCGGCAATAGCTTTTTGGTCATGTATTTGCTTCACTTTTTGATATTTAGTTTCTATTAGGTCTTTTTGATAATTATATTTTTGTTGCTCTAGCATGTTGTCTTGTGCATACTTGATTTTTTGTGTATCTCGATTGTATTGCATTTTTTTGTCTTCAAAATCTATATTTTGCTGTGTCAAAGCTTGTTTTTGTTCATATTCTGTTGCAATTTTTTCGATATCCCTATTGCTCTGTTGTTGGCTTAGTTTATTTTCTAAATAATATTTTTGATAAATTTTGCTCATTTCATGAATATATTTTTGCTTTTCCAGTTTCTTTTTAGATTCCACTATGGAACACTCTTTATTGTATTTTTTATCCAAGAGCTGAGATTTATATTGAAAATCTGTTTTTGATAGAGATAGATTTTTTTGAAATCTATCTTTAGATAGGTTTAAATTGTTAAGCTGTTTTAATAATAAGTATTCTCTATTGTTTTCTTTTCGTAAATTTATCAACTTTCTTTCCTTCTGTAATTCTTGTGTTGTGGAGATGCTGATTTCATGCATTTTGTTATCATGCAGAAATTGTAAAGTTTTTCTTTGTTCGTCATTTTCGAATTTTGCAACGTCCTTTTTATAAAATGCAGATTTATTCAACATTAGCATTTTGTTATTACAATCTGAATTTAAAATTTGTTTTTGATAATTATATTTTTCTTTTAATGTTTGCCTACTTTGTTTGCCAAGTTCTTTAATATTATATCTTTTTTGTATGGTATCTTCCTTTAATACCTGAACCTGTTTTAGCTTTATATTTTCTGTTTTCTGTACTTCTTTTTGAGTCTTTCTTTTTTGCTTTTCTGAAAAACCAAAAACTCCATCTATTAAACTACAAACAGCACCTGCACTCTCACCAGAAAAAACACGCATTGAACCTAATCCGGGTTTTACTGAACTAGGTATAACCAAAGCACTATTACCATCATCATGTACAATATTTGAAAAGCTATTTATTGAGTGTGCTAATATTGAAGTGTCATTGATTTTATTAGAAAGATTTTCTTGTTTTCTATTACCTGTAAAAGGAAGGATTTTTAATATATTTTGACTATTACAATATTTTTTAACTGTTTTTGAAGTTTTATTAATGCTATTATATGTATTTACAACATCTCCCACCTTATCTGCAACATCCGCTACAAAGTTGCGAACTTTATCGAAGTCTTCTTTCATTTCGGAATTATCGAAAGACTTCTGTACAACATTGGTAACATGTTTTTCTAAAACATTAACAATAGAACTATGTGCACTATTATCCTTAGAATCGGAGTTTTGCATATTTCCAGAATTTTCTTGGCAACAGCCCATAAATCCAAGAAATATACTTAGTGTATATAGAGTAATTAAAAATTTAATCATTTTTTGTTTTAATGAATTTTAAAATCTTTCCTATAATTATCCAAATGATAAAATCAAAAATGGACCGGTTACAAAAATTCAATATATTTATAAAATTTATTTTCCAAAGTATGCTCATTGCACTCTATAGGAAATTGAAAATTATCTACACAAAATCTATCCAGTACAATTCACATATATCATTTATTTGCTGAGAACTGAGGTTTTTACGATCTAATAGAAATGTATGATTCAAATCACGTTGATAATTTTTATGGTGTCTATCTTTTTTATGAACTATTATGTTATCGTATTGAGTCGTATTAATTTTAATTTTTAATAAATTTTTTAAAACATAAAAAAAATCTTCTTTTATTTTTTTTGTATTCCCAATAAAATTAAAATCATATTTATTCCATTTATCATCTACTAAAAATAAAGTTTGAGGATACAAATGAATATTAATTTGATATGGATAAGCGAAACGACTGATATCAGACCACGAATTATTGAGATAAAGTGTTTCATACTGTTTGTCTTGTCTTTTTTTCATATAATTCAACAAACAGCTTAAATATTTTTTATCTGTATTACATTTTTTTTTTTCGCAACCTATATCCTTTATTATTTCAGTTTTACCTCTTTCTAAAGTTAGTTGGTAAATAGAGGACAACAAATGATCTAACGGATCACGAACGAAAGTAAAAAGAAATAGATTATCAGATAGTACTTTATATAATTTTTGCTTATTAACTTCATCCCATATTGTATTGTGTATTTTATCCCAAGTGGTCGAAAGAACATAACCTTCAAAAAATTTTGATTCTTGAAGACGAATATTATTCATTATCTTTTTTTTATTGGATAAATTGTCATTAAAAATCTTTGTATAATTATATTTATTCTTACTTATATAGTCCTTTTTTGCAAGTTTAGTTAATAATGAAAATATAGTAGTTCCTCCTGATTTATAAACATGTATATATGATATATTTTGATTAAACCAAATTTCCGAAATTTTAGACAATGATGAAGGTAATCTTTTCGAGAAATTACATATTACTTTGTGGGTTAGAATTGTGTTAAATTCTGGCGAAAAATCTTCTTCGTATGTTTTAGCAAGGGTTACTTCATGAGACATGTATAAAGATCGATAATTAGTTACAAACTCTACAGCCGAAAAGAAAAAAACGAAAAACAAAAAATAACGAAACCTACGATATTTGATATTGAATGTGTCATTTGAAATTTTACTTTTTGAATGTGATAACGTAACATCATCTTTGTTTTGCATATTTCCAAAATTCATTCGGCCACAGCCTATGACTCCAAGAAATATACTCAGTATATATGTGGTGATTAAAAATTTAACCATTTTGTATGCTGATTTACTAACTTTTAGAAATTTACTGGAGAAATATAATGCAATCTCTCTCTCTTGTGAAGATATATTGGGTATATTATATTAAAATATGATTTTTAATAGTAAATATATAACATTAACACACTGTGGTGTCTTTAAAGTGTTTAAATTTGGATTCGATGTTTAATTGAATTATAGAGATGAGAATTCCTAAAATCTAACCCCTACTGATATGCCAAAAGTATGACTAAAAAGTTTAACAATGGGCTTTTGGGATTCCTCCTTTGTTGTAAGAGAATTAAAGAGATCTGTTCTAAAGGATAGGTCTGCAAACACACTAGTATTCATTGCAAATTCATATTCTATACCTGTTCCAATGATAAAGGAAGCTTTAAATCTTTTGAACAAATCTTCTTTTTCATGTAAAAATTTTGGAGTACTTTCAGATATTTTTACAGAAAAAATAATTCCTGTAAGCATGTATAGATTGGTGTCTAACCAAAATTCATTAGAATGAAATTCAACACCTACAGGGATATTGGCATATGATACCCAAAAATCATGATTTTGTGTAGTTTTTTTTTCATCCTTAGTTTCTTTTTTGTCTGTACTATCAATTTTTTCTACCACAGAAAACCCTTGAGTAAAGTAATTTAACCCTACTATTATAGCATGGTTAGCTCTAAAGTTAAAACTTACAATTAGTCCTGCTTCCAAACCCAATTTACTATCTAATGGTGCTTTTATCTTAGAATCTTCTTTTCGTTTTGCACTATCTCCGATAGTAAAAATAGAATAAACAGGGCATACTTTTATTCCATACCTCACTTCCCAATCACCGCCTTCGCCCTCACATCTACTATCATATACTATAGCAAAGTTAAAAAAGGATATCAAAAGCGCATAAAGGATAGGATTAAAGCATTTAAGGAAAATTTTTTTCATCTTGGTAAATTAAAACTGCAAATTCGTTACTACAGCCATACTTTATAAAATTAATAAAATGCTGTTAATAACAAAATTAAGGAAATCATTTTGTTATATGTATAATATATTTTGGATAAAATGGCGACCTATACTTGTATTTTTAAATAATTATACCTATATTTGCATTAATACAATTTTTGGGATTTATTTTTTATAATTTTTAATCTATTTTCAACATGCTAATAATATTTTTACTTTCATTTGTTTTGTCTTGTACTTCTAAATCTAAGAATAAAGATAAATCAGACAAGAAAAATATAGAAACCACAAAACAAGTATCTACTAAAGTTTCCAAAGAGGATCCGAAACCTATCAATTCTAATGATTCACAAGGCAGCAATATTACAGATGCACAGTCTTTGGGATATGCAATAATGGATATTCAAGACTTTATATGCAACGGTTATCGATTTAAAAAATGTAATATTATCAGTCGAGTAACTATTAAAATAATGGATCAACTATTTATCCAAATAGAAGAAGGATTTAAACATATTAAGCCCAAAATTAACGATGCGAAAATTCATATGTTCAAAGCAAGTATAAAGGAAATAGAAAATTTCATAAAAAAGAAAAAAAAGGGCCTAAATAATACAGGATTCCATGGTTTATATTATATGAACTATAATTTTGCTTATAGACTTATAGATAAATATAAAATTAACTTGGGTGTAAAAGATTCGAGACAGTTTAAAAAAGCATATATAAAATCTTTATTCTTGAGTGTTGATCATACAGTAAAATTACCCCCTGTAATTAAAAATAAAAATAATATTCTCTCGCGACCTTATAATGGCTTATTAGAAAACCTGGAAGATGTTAAAAAATTCCATGCAACAAAGCTAAATAAAGTCATCAATCCTTCAATTAGACGATGTTCTGAAATTGCATTTTTTGCAGGACTTATATCTGGCTGGTTATCTGCTATTGTAATAATGATTACTTCTTCTTTTTTACCTGTTTCTCTGGAGGCTCTTATTGCCGTTGTTCCAGTAGCATTAGGATGTGCCGCATTATTTGGTATCGGACAATATGTTTTTAGAAAATGGTCAAACAAGAAAAATATCAAAAAGTGGGGTAAACAAATAAAAAAATGGGACCAACAAAATAAAACTAAGGATCCTTCTAAATAATATCTTTTTTTGTAAATTTGGGGACACGTTAGTAAAACTATACCTAAAGGGTATCATTTTGAATAAACATAACATTGATAATAAGGCAGTTACGTATCATTTTAACTTCACTTTCAATGGTAATGAGTATATGAACAACATTTTTACAATAAAATTAAATAATGAAAAAGCTTTTTCATTATTACAAAAGTTAGAATAATTAGGTATCATAAAGCTATTCCCGAGTAAGAAAACAATGGTAAAGAAACCTTTGTCTATAAACAAATATGCAGGCATAATATCCGAAAATGAAGCTGGAAAGATGCAAGAGCAAATTACAAAAGGAAGAGAAGAATGGGGTTAAAAGACTATTTATTAGATTTGAATGTTATAATAGATCGTTTTGAGAATAGATTGCCAAAGGATTTCTTCGAGTATATATACTCATCAGAAATGAAAATGATTCTAGAAAACATTAATTAGGCGATAATTCGTTGCTTTCAGGCAATAATAATGTTAACTTTAATTCCGATTGAGTATATCCAATCAAAATAAATTCAATTGCAATATATCTGTAATAACAAAAATAGAAATATTGGGTTACAAATTAAAAAATAGATTTATCCATAAATTTGTAGAAGAATCTAAAATTATAAACCATCCATGGATGGCTTTATAACAAAAGCACTATCCACCCATAATAATGAAAAACAAGCTTTTAAGGGATATCCTAAAAGTTTTACGAAAGAACTTAGATGGCCAAACAACGATAGATAAAACTATTGAAATTAAAAGGAATAATAAGGTAAAAATAGCAGATGATATACCCAAAGGGTATCATTTTGAATAAACTTAACATTGATAATCAGGCAGTTATGTATCATTTTAACTTCATTCTCAAAGGTGATCAGTATATTATCGCTGCTACCTCAATAATTCACAATTTAATTTTAGTTAGATTTCAACAAAATTGATCAAATCCAAATTATAGATCATTATAATGTTTGTGTTTAGAATCCTTACAGCAATTCTTTTACTTTGCAATTTCAAGATTGTTAATCTCGATAAAGTATTTTTTGATAGCCACAAAGCCGGGAATGGCTTCTCGAAAGATATAATCTTAAAAATCTTATCCAAACACCCAAATTTCACAAAATACTATTTAGGTATTTCTTTAAAAGATCCTGTAGCTATACAAAATGTAACTAAACACTTAAATGATCCATATCAGGTAAAAGTTTTTCAAGAATCTGTAACAAAATTTCAAGATCTTTCTAATATAGAAATGCAATTAAATTTAACTTTCCAAAAAATTCAAAAACATTTTATAAACTATAAAATACCGGAGATATATATCTTTTCTTGTGGCCTCTCTAGCGATATATACTGCGATAAAAATATCATAGTTGTAGATCTAAGTTACTTTTTTGGCAAAGGCTCGAAATGCTTACCTTCTATGCCCGAGTATATGATTTCTAAATATAATACAAGAAGTATTGTGCCCAGAATTGTTAATAACATAGCAATGCAGCTTAGCAATTACAATCATAATGACCAATCTCTTGTAGCAGACATGGTTTACTATGGGAGAATATATTTTTTCACAAAACATATATTAACGCCTTATGGTTATGAAGACATTATAGGATATACGAAAAAAAATATCCAGTATGTAAAAAAAAACAGGACTTTTATTTGGAATTATTTTATAAAAAAGCAGCTATTATACAACAAGATTAAAGGTATAAAATCCATTTTTATTGATGAAACCCCCCACACGTTAGACTTTGGAGCTAATTCACCAGGTAAAATAGGGAGATGGTTTGGGATAGAAATTATGGAGAGTTTTTACAAAAAAAATAAAGGTGAATTTTCTATAGTAGAAAAAGGTGGACTTTCTATATTCATTACAAATGAACAACTTTCTAAATGTTTGCAAAAAAGTATCATTATCAATGATCTATTTCATAAACTCAAATACCTTTGGTATATATTCGAGTGGCTTACATATTTTAAACAAAAAAATGTTGATCTCAAAAAAATTATGGATATAAAGAATATGAGATTTATTTTTATAAATTCAGGATATACTCAATATATGTAACCTATTATAGACCTTATCTTGCTAATAATTTTATTTATTAGTAAATTAGCAAACATAGTGTATGTTTTAGAACATAGAGACAAGGGAAATGGATGAAATTAGATTTAAAAAATTGTGTGAAATAGCGAAAATAAATGTTCTCGACAATAAAAGGGAATTTCAAAAAACTTTGGCATCCATAGGTGAGTGGGTTTCCAAAATACATGAACTTAATTTGGAGCCAAAAGACACTGACCTTTGCTCTTCATTTAATATAGGTAAAGACAAAAAAGAACTTACAGATTCAAAAAAAACAGGTTGTTTGCCAACAATGTCTAAAGAGATTAATGTTTTTAAATTGGATGTGTCGCGAAACTGTAGTTTAGAAAAAAGTAGTTTGTTTAAAAATGCTCCAGACCATGATTCTAACTATTTTAGGGTTTTTTCCTATATAAAACCGGCATAATTGGAATGAATTTAGTAACTTCTATAGCAATACACATGATAATAATAATAAAAATTTCTCTGTAAAGAATATTTTTTATCCAGAAAACAGTGGCTAAGCCACTTAATATGCAGGCACGATTAAATTTTAGATGAAAAACTAAACATGAAACGTAAAACTAAAAAATCAGGAAGTACTTATAAGAAGCTGTTATTTGTAATATTACTTTTGCCAGTCCTTGTAGGTCTGTCGCTGTATCTCTATAGACAAAAAATAGCCAAAAAAAGCAAGATAATACCCAATCCTACAGGATTTAAAAAGAAAAAAGCTCAATCTCCATCTAACTTAATAGGAAGTAGATCTGCTATATACGATACTGAAGCAAAAATACGAGATTTATTTCAAAAATTAAAGGTAGAGTATTCTGTGTCTGCACGTTTTGCAGAGGATGCTAAAATTTTCGAAAAAATAAAAAAAACGGACTTTAGTGAGTATAATAAAAATCCTGCCAAATACGAGAATGTAATAAAAATATATGAACCACAAATAACCAATGATGAGCGCCCTCCAGTATATGTAAAATGGATTAGTGATGACATGGGTTATGGATTGTTTGCAAAAGAAGATATCCCTCCACAACGTTTAATAGCAGAATATGCAGGGATAATATCTCATAAAAATAATATAAGGAACAAAGTCTGGTCTTGGAAGTATCCTTCTAGAGGAAAATTTTTGGATAAATACCCCACAAACATGTCTCTAAATGGCTATAATTTTGGGAATGAAGCTAGATTTATTAATCATGGTATAGATTCAGAGAAAGATCTGCCAAATTGCGATACAGAGTTTATCTATATTAACGGTACCTGGAGATTGCTATATGTGACAAAAAGATATATTAAAAAGGATGAAGAAATCCTTGTCAGTTATGGAATAACGTATTGGAGAAAAAGAGAACTATTACGAAACTAACTTTCTTTTTAAAAATTAAGGCCGTAAATTGCGCATAAAGACTCAGCTAAAAATAAATGCCTAAACAAAGACAGTGTCTCAAAAAATTAAGCGTATGCCTAACTATTTAGTACAAATACTTAATTTCTGGACAAATAATGCACAAAAGATGCTTAGGAGACTATATGTGCGATTCTTATTAGATACTATTCTCTTTTCTTTCATTATGATGATATGCTTTCTCGGTATATTGTTTTTAGGTATATCAGGAGCACTATATTTGGGGGAAATTTTAAATAGCTCTTACCAAGGATTCCTTATCATTGGTATTGTCTATACGGTTTTATTCTTGATTTTTTATATTTTTGCAAAAATTTTTAACAATAGAGAGTAAATAACTCGAGTTACGCATACTTTATCTATATCTCTTTATCTACTACAATGAGCTCATTTAAATTTAAAAAAACTTTTGTAGTAAAAATAAGTCACACACATTAATTTTATAAAAAATAAATATTAAATTGGAGTATCGTTGCTCGTATATTATTTCTATTCGCATTTGGCAAGACTATAAAAACGTTTTTAGTTAGCTACTCTATAACAGATAATAGAATCGCATTGCTACAAATATATGGTTTACTCAATTTATGAAAAACAGTTAAAATGTTAAAATTAGTGTTTATCAAGCTATTATATACTAATTCTATCCGAAGAAGGGTAAAATGATTTGGATATTAAAAATAAAATAATAGTTTTGTATTGATATTAAAAATATGAATATATTATCCTCCATAGAAAGATCCTACTTATTATTGGAACATAAAAAAGAGAGAGACAGTAGAATTTGTGACAGATTAAAAATCCTCTTATGGTATGATAAAGAAATGCCTGTAAAAGAGATATCTAAGTTGTTATTTTTAAGTCCAAAAACGGCAAAACGCCATATAAAAGAATATAAGGAAGAAAAAAAACTAAAACCTTCAAATGGAGGTTCTACTCCAAAATTATCAGAAGCTCAAAGTAAAGAGTTATCAACCCACTTAGAAGAAAAACTATATACAAAAGTAAAAGATATATCTGAGCATATACTAGAAATATATGGTATAAAATATTACAATTCAGACTTAACCAATTGGCTTCATGAACAAAATTTCACATATAAAAAACTGGCTGGAATACCTTCAAAAATAGATAAAGCAAAGCAGTTAGAGTTTATATTAAAATACAAAAAGCTGGAAAAACAACTGTCAAAAGATGAAGAAATATTATTTATGGATTCTTGCCATCCAACTCAATCGACAAAATTGGACTACGGTTGGATAAAAAAAGGTAAAGAAAAACATATAAAAACAACAGCATTAAGAACTAGACTAAATACAACATGAGTAATAAATATAAATAACAAAGAAATGATAACAGAAAAATATAATACTATAAATAGCAAGAGTACAATAAGGTTTTTAGAAAAAGTGTTATTATATTATCCAAAATCTAAAAAAATTAATATAATAGCAGATGGAGCATGCTATCATAAAAGTAAAGAAGTTAAAGAATTCACAAAAGGCAAAAACATAGAAATTCATGCCTTGCCCCCCTATAGTCCAAATTTAAATCCTATAGAACAATTATGGAAAATAATGAATGAGTATGTACGAAATAATAAATATTATAAAACTGCCAAAGAGTTCAGATCGGCGATAGACGATTTTTTTTCTAGCACTATTCCAATAATTTCAGAAATCTTAAAGAATAGGATAAATAGTAATTTTCAAATAATTGCAAATTCACCTTGATTTGTAAGGAGTATAGTGTCTGTTTAATAAAGTTAGCGTAATGCGAGTGATTTATATGAAACCAAAAATAAAAACCAAAAATCTAATTTTAGAAAAGAAGAACCAAAAATCCTTTATAAATGAGGTAACACAATATGCCTTAGATTCTATAGTTGATTCTACAGATGAAGAGTCTTTATTGAAAATTTTGGATCATGTAATACTGTCCGAAAAAAGAAAATGTAAGTATGCTCCATATTCCTTCGATCCTTCCGATGACAAAGAATTTTGGAGTAAAATAGAATTTAGAATAACAAAAGTCAAAAATCAAACTTTAAATTCATTTTTAAAATCAACATCAGATAAAGAAGTCGATGCAGGGGCAAAACAAGAGACTATCTCTTCAAAAAATTTTAGACATGATTATATAAAAAAGATTATATATGATATAATATATAGATATGTTAGCGAAATTTATACTCCATTATCTCCTTATAAATTCAAGCTTCTTAAAAGAATTGCTGGTTTTTTAATAAAACACATAATATATAAACCTTTTGGTTTGTTTCGCAAAATAAACATTTTCGACTATGTAAATATTTCCGGCAATTTAAATATTATAAATAAACTAATACCACATGCTACCTTTGTTTTAGTTCCCAACCATTCATCCCACTTTGATTCTATAATGGCAGGTACTGGAATTGAGTATCTTAATAATATTTATAATTCTAATTTAAAAATGCCGATATACGGGGCTGGATTTAATTTATATGAACATATCATATTTAAATATTGGATAAGTAAGTGTGGTATTTATTGTATAGATAGAAGAAAAAAAAATAAAATATACTTAGATACATTAAAAACTTATTATAAAGCTCTTATGATGAGAGGGTATACTAGTCTTTTTTATCCTGGAGGTACAAGATCTAGAGATGGTTCTCTAGAAGAAAGTTTAAAATATGGTTTGTTAAGCGTTCCTATAAAAACACAGAAATTTTCTTATAAAATTCATGGACCAAAGGCAAAAAAAATCGTTATACTACCTGTAACAATCAGTTATGAATCGGTTTTTGAAGCAACCAGTCTTGTAGAAGATTTTATTGGCAATAAAAAATATATTAAAGCAAAAATTTTCGACCGTTTGAAACAAATATTTTATACAATAAAAAATGGCTCTCATGTAAAAATCGCTTTGGGTAATCCTATGGATGTTTTGGGTAATTTTGTGGACAGCAGTGGTATTAGTTATGATGATAATGGTAAAATTATAAATCTACATGATAGATTGATTGTTAACAAAATAGATAACGATAATAAAAATTTGAGCAAGTCTTGTAATATAAATTCTAAATTACAGAATACAGAAATCCTAAAAGTATTAGAGAACAGGATATTAGAGGAATATAAAAAAGACAAATACATATTTCCAAGCATTATTATCGCAAAAGCAGCTTTTAATTTAATAAAGATACGATATGCAAAATTTGATGAAGAAGAATTTTGGGATATAGATGCAAAAGAAATAAAACTTCCTATAAAAGATATTTTGAAAGAGGTTACTATTATATTCTATAAATTAAAAAATTTAAAAATATCTCCTACCATAGACAAAAAGATATACGATATAGCAAAAATCTCAAAGTCAATAACTGATTCTGATGAAACATGCTATCACTACTCAGATTTTATAGACGAAATAGAATCTATAATAGAAGGACTGGGTGCCTTTAATATTGAAAGACCTTTATATTTTGTTAAACCAAATTTTTTACAAACAGATAGTATAAAACTATTGTATTACTATGCAAATAGTCTGAAAAATTATGGAGTATAATAATATAAACATTGTTGGAGTAATAGGAGCTGGTAAATTTGGCATTTCAATAATACGCTTGTTATCAAAAAACACGAATGTTCTTGTTTATGTTAGAAGTAAAAACTCCCTAAAAAAAGTTGAAGACTTATATAGAAAGCATAACATAACTTTACCTTCTAATGTAAATTTCACTTTAGATATACATGAAATAGCTAAAAAATGCACCATCATATTTCCAGTTGTACCAGCCGCGTCCTTTAAAGACATGATAAAGGAGCTTTCCAAGACCCTTACGCACAAGCATATATTAATTCATGGTACAAAAGGATTTGCAATAAAATGGCCAAAAAAAAAATCCAAAAGCTTACCTAGACTCAAAAGAGATGACATCAAAACTATGAGTGAGATTATTGCAAAGGAATCTACTGTTAAAAAAATCGGTTGTATAGCGGGCCCCAACCTCTCTTTGGAACTACTACAAGGACAACCTGCAGCAACTGTTATAGCTAGCAATCATAAAAGTGTTATAAGTATAGGAAGGCAATTACTTAAAAGTTCTTTCTTTCAGGTATATGGAAGTAAAGATATACTAGGAGTAGAATTGTGCGGAGCTTTAAAAAATATTATCGCTATTGCAGCAGGAGGATTAAAAGGTATGGGATATGGCGATAATTCTAAGGCGCTCCTTATCAGTAGGGGGATTATAGAGATGATGTATATAGGCAAATTTATGGGATCTTCCATCAAACCTTTTTTGGGACTAGCGGGGATAGGGGATCTTGTAGCTACATGTTCTAGCGAGCTCAGCAGAAATTTTAGATTGGGATATCGTATGGCCCAAGGAGAAAAACTACAAAATATCGTTAATGATATAGGCGAAACTATAGAAGGCGTAAATACGGTTAAAGTAATTTATAGTTTATCCAAATCCTACAAAATAAAAGTTCCTATCACAACAACAATGTATAAAGTTATATTCAAAAATTTGGATGTAAATGCCGCTCTCAGATATTTAGTAAACTATCCTATAGAAACGGATGTGGAGTTTATTTAACTCTCGAAATTACAGTGTATGGCTTTTGGTTATTTTCTCCCCATTTATTTTTAAGTTTTTTCCATTTTTGTTTCAGAGAAGGGTCTATATCTTTTGAATGACCTTCATATCTTTTACGTTTTTCTTTGCTGATATACTTGATATGTACCGGTTTATTTTTAGGTATATTGTGTGCTTCTATAATTTTTTTTCTATTTTCTCGTTTAAATTTTTTATCACTAAGCATTTTCTTTTCAATATTTTTGGGACATGGTATTGTAATAATATGATTACATTCCTTTAGCTTTAGCTTTAGCTTTTTCCAATTACTTCCGATTTCCTTTAGCTTTTTCCAATTACTTCTGATTTCCTTTCCCTTTTTAGAACATTCTATCGCATTTAAAATATTTATAATTATTTTTAAATTATCTATTCGAGACTTATTATTTCTATGCTTTTCACAGGCTTCTAATTCTAACTTTTTTATTTTTAAATATTTTTCTAAATATTCCTTTTTTATATCTAGCATACATGTAATTATATCTAAACTATTTTTAAATGTTTTTAGGAATTTTAGATCGTCTTCTTTTTGATTTAAATATATTTTTATATCATGTAGCAATTCAGCCAATAATAATTTATACTCCCAACTATTTTTTTTCCAGGTAATGTCTTTAAGTGAAACATACCCTTTTTTATCGATATAAACATCCTCATTATTGTTGTCTGTATTCTTGCTATCGTCTTTTATTTTTCTGGAGTCATATAGTTCTTTTTTACACATCGAACAAGAAAAAGTAGCAATAAATATTGGTAATAAAAGTTTATTCTTCATAATGTTAATTTCGAATACTATTAAAATACTACTATCTACCGACATTCCTAGGATAGATTGTGCTGAAAAAATCTAATTAGCTGATATTTTGTTAAATTTTAACAACCACCATCTAAAGATGGTGGATTCAAATCTAGACTGGAAGTCGGAAAATGCTCTAAAGAGCAAATTATTCTAACGAAATATTTTGCGCATTATTACTTTTATGGGCATCCAAGTGATTATTTATATATTCATTTATTATCTCATCGGTTACATTGCCACTTGT
>PJEL010001991.1_pt1 | contig 19412 bp, 23 predicted proteins | sample 1853271 | NCBI WGS metagenome assembly PJEL01 (sample SAMN08108733, study PRJNA415343) | Invertebrate metagenome, whole genome shotgun sequencing project. | host: Globobulimina | place: Sweden: Gullmar Fjord | collected 2015-08
TGCGTATGATCTCCACCATTGTTTCAAATTTGTTCCAACATCACAAGGCCCCCTCTGTAAGATAGTGGATACAGTTCTTAAATCTAATACATTGATTTCATTTAATGATTGTATTCGTACACTAGAGTATTTCGTCGTGGTGATGATATGTGCAACTTGGTCCTACCTTATAAGGTAGGTAGATTCGAATTCGAACTCCAGAATGCAATCAACAAGGCAAAACATGAGGAAGGCATGTCCCTAGGAGAGTGTGCAATACCGAAATACCAACCAAGGAAGAACATGCCAAAGAAATTTACCACTCTCTGTGATTTAGATGGAGAAAGTTACCATGAAAGCGGCTACTCTCTCCGATTTAAAGGTCCAGGGACTGAAATAACTCTGGGTGCGCGATTGAATACTGGGAGGGATCCCATCACCAGGAAGATGGGTAAATTATGGGACACAAAGAAGGCATTGCCTGGAAAATCTAAACTGGGTCAGGATGAATTTAAACAATCGTATGCGGCTATTCAGTTTAAGTCAATGGTGAAGGAAACAACGGATTGGGCCATGTTGAGAGAAGTCAAGTCTAAATCAAAGTCAACAGAGAGAAAGAGAAAGTCATACATTGTTGAGGTACCCTACCAAGTCACAGACCAGGCGACTGGAGAAACCACAACGAGTACAGAGCTCGCTGAAATTGATATCTTCTTCATGACAGCACGTGTGGAGCGTTCAGAATGGGGCGAGTTAATCAACATTGCTGGAGAGCAACAAAGGTTTGCTCTGTGCCACCTGTTGAGGACAAAGAAAGAGAATGGCTTCTACATCTTGGAATACAAAAGTTGGCAATGCATATATCTAAAGCAGAATTTGATCATTCCTTTGGATGATATAGGCAATAGTGTGAATGGAATAGTGACACCTCCACAAACCAACCAAAGTGGTGAATTCATTGAACGCACGGTGTTCAAACCCCATCACACCGACTAATAATAAGCAGACATGCACAGGCTCCCTGCGTGCCGCGTGTGTACGAATGCCACCATGGATACAGTGCTGAGAGGATGTGGCCACCTCTGTCTGTGCCAACGCTGCAGACAACCTGTCTACATTCCCTACTTTTTGTGAACTACTACCTCGGGGTACCTTTGCTGTGAAGACATGTTCTTGATTGATGATCGAGACTTCTTAGAGCTTGGTTTTGTCCTTTTTTATCATCATGTAAGGCCTTACACCCTTGAAAAAGTTTGGGAAAATGAAAAGTAAAAAATAATTTTTTTTCGGGGCGGGGCCGGAATCGAACCGACGACCTCTCGCAAATTTGATGTTTAGTATCCGACGGTGTTTCGTCAGTCGCTACCCAAAGCGAGAATCATACCACTAGACCACACGCCCATTTGCGTGTCAAATCGAATTTTGTCTACAATACCTATAGTGTCTCTTGGTATGGTCCAGACGATTACATGCATTTTGCATTTCTAGTAGGAATGTTGTACAATAGAATCTCCATTGTTTGTTTTTCAGCATCCTTCTTCGTACCAAAAGACTTTGTGTCCAGCTGTGGTCTCAATCATCTCTGCTTTGGCAACCATCCTCGTGTGTGTATTTGTAGATGCACTTGCTTGATCACAATCAATTGAAACGATCCCCAGACTCGCTAACTTTGGATGAACGGTACCAGATATAGCTGCATTATCGATCCAACCGCGCACTGTCCCCTTTTTGGACCATGGCAAAAGACCATGGATATCAGTATATGTCTGAGAAAGTCGTCACCACACCTGGTGACGTCGCTCTGGATGCAGAGATGCATGGTACGAATGCAACTACAGGTGAGGGATGTGATGACTTAGAGAGAGAGATACTCGGTATCAATCAAGTGAGTGGGTCAGTAGTCGCGACCGTAATTGTTCTAAACGAGAGGAGTATATGTGCACTAGGGTTTCGAAACCCTATATATGATATAGGCCGCGGCTACCATGATGGCTATAGTTAGCAGCCGCACATTGATTTAGATATCTACAAGTAAACGTACCATTCATCAATCAAAGAAAAGTAAAATGAATAGTAGTCGCAAAAACGGCATTCCAATCCCGAAGCGAGTGACGGAGGAGCTGGCATTTGGTACAAAGCCAAGCAGTGCAGTGGACTTTGTCTCGAGCCCTCATGGAGGCCATCTTCACCCTACTGCCCATGATGTACAATATATGAGTGAAAGCTTCAAGGATATTTGTGCCTTGGTGAGTGACACAAACGAGATGCCGATATCTGCTACCCCGAGCAGGGCAAAAAGTCTCTTGAGGGTTGGGAAAGAGTCTCATGAACCAATGCTCAAAGCACAGCAGTATGGTGAGAATCTTTTGGCTGAAGTAGTGATCACGTGTGAGCCTGAGGGGGCATCGTTGCAGATGGGTGGTCTTCATCCAAGGGCATCGTTGTTTGAAAAGCCTGTCAACATGACACAAGCTCAGATGGCTCATGCAGAGTTCAGAAAGCTGATGAGAGAGAACAATGTACGGGTACTTACAGTGAGGGAAATATTGGCATATGGTACTGATAAACATGTCGGCGCCCGCGTGGAGCTCGAAAATTTTGCAGCAACAGTGTTGACATATGAGCCACATTCTCCCATGGAGGAGTTTACAGAGGCTGATCAATACTATCTGAGTGAAGAATACAAGGCTGAAGTCTTGTCAAGTATGTCTGTTCCTCAGCTTATTGACACCATATTGATCAATCCGACCGTTCACTTGGTCCCGTCATACAGAGATACTGGGTTGAGTGCAACATACTCATTCAAGCCTCTTGCAAACTTAGTTTACACAAGAGATCAACAGATAACGACGGCCAAAGGAATCATCATGGGTCGCCTTCGATCTACTCAAAGAAATTTAGAGGTATCTTTGATGAAGTTTTGTTTCCAAAAGCTTGGGCTGGAGGTTCTTGGAGCTATTGAGCAACCAGGGTTCCTTGAAGGTGGTGATTTCATCCCTCACAGCAAAGACTTGGCATTCATTGGCATTGGACTACGATCAAATATAGAAGCATGTTTTTGTTTGATGGAGAATGACTGGCTCGGGTACAAAAGAGTGGCTATTGTAAAGGACGAATTTGATGTGAGCCAAGACCGCATGCATCTGGACTGCGTCTTTGGACTTTTATCAGAGACGTGTTGCGTATGCTATGAAGACATGCTTGGGGAAAATAGTCCCAAGAAGAGACTTGTGGATGAATACATATATGTTGGAGGAGCAAAAACATACAGCCTGAACAGGCAAAATGTAGAGTTTGGTTGCTATCTGAAGGACAATGGTATTAATATTATCAACATCCCCCATGACAAGCAACTGGAATACGCATGCAATATTCTAAACCTGGGAGATCAGAGAATTATTTCTGTACATCCAGAAATGGCTAGAAAGATTGTTCGTTCTGAATACTTTTCTGGTGATGTTCAGTGCATTGACTTTTCACCAATCACCAGCATGTATGGTGCGGTACATTGTGCCAGTCAGGTCGTCAAGAGGAGAGTTAATTAATTCATTTATTAATTATTATTATAGTATAGAAACATTCATAGATGATGTAGAGTGTATATATATACCTGAGGAGACATACAGAAGATTTTTGAAACGATGGACAAGGTTCGAATTTTAAACATACTGTCCAAACAATTCATAGTCCAAGAAAAGTATGAGGAAGCTATCAAATGTTTAGAAGCAGCTACTGCTGCAGTGGATGCTCTTCCTGTGGAACGGGCGATCGCTTGTGTACAACTGGCACTCTTGGTATTGGAACATTTTGAAGAGGTCGACTACGCTCGAACCAAGCTTTTACAAGCGGTACGTCACGGTGCACTTGATATTTAGAGTTGAAATAGGGAAACAACGGGCTGATTACGTTGTCTCGTTGAGGTTTTTTCTGTAGGAAAGAGAGCTGGTTGCGACAGCAACAACTCAAGAACAGGTGGTCTTGTATGCTAAAACTGTGTCACTCCTGATTCAATGCTGTCGTGTGGGGGACGATGCAATAGGAACATGTAAAAAGGGTGTTGATTTTATGGAGAAACAAGAGTGGAAGGACAGTCAGAGGCTGCAAAAAAGATGGAAGGCACATTTCTTGTTTCAAATGTGCAGGTGCCAGGTGACTGCACATGATGACGGTGTCGACTCCACGCTTGAGTCTCTGGATAGCCTCTCCTCGGCTTTGAGTTATGAAGAAAAAACCATTCTAGCAATGGCTCATGCTATACGGGAAATGAAAAGGCATCACCCAGACGCTGCTGACAAATGGCTTACAGAGACAGCAACAGAGCTCGGGAATGCATTCAAAAAGAACACGTCCAAAAATAAACTATCACTGGAAAGTCTGAGGGCACACTACTATTTGATTTATGCACTAAATGCTCATCTGAGTGGACGAGCTGGTCAGCTGTCATCAGAAGGAACGTACCCTGCATTTGAAGAACTGTTCAAGTCAATGGAGAGGATTGGAGACGAGACACTGTCTGTAGACGACCTGCAACCTCCTCTGGATAATGCATGTGCCAATATTTTGGGAGAAATGTTGCATGCAAATCTTTTAAGGCTTTCTGGACATGGTGGAGACGCAGCTGTCCATGCTGCCCAGATTGAGGAGTCTCTTGAGCAAGTGAGTGGAAAGGTTGGAGGCAATATCAACAATAGGAAGCCAATCATCCAGCTCCAATTGGTCAATTTGGAATATAGATGTCTTGCAGCACTCGTTATATGTGATTTTCAGGCAGCTGCCAAATTTCTCACCCGTGCGGGGGTACTAATTCAAGAGTATCCAGAACAACTTGAGGACCACATAGAATCAGTGTCTCTCTTGCTAGGGCAGTACTTTCACAGCACCAGAGAGTATGATGCAGCACTCGAAGTCTTCAACAGTGTCAACAGTACGATGGCAACGTTATGTGCAGCACTAACAGAGCTACATGTGGAGAAGCACCATGCCACAGCTGCATGCGCACGAATGAATTCACTCAAAGAACTACATTTGAACTCGCTGCCAACCCATGAAAGGTCTCTTGTGCAAATGATCAATGGACTGATATTATGTCGGCAGAATGATTCTACAGGAGCACGTTTGCTTTTTACTAAATCTTTGAAACAGGCACATGGCATGATAGGAAGTGGCCAATTTGTAGGACAGATTCTCAACTGCTTGGCCCCTGTCCAGCAGGAACGTCAAGACCTTGCTGGAGCACTACAAATGTTCGAGTCATCTGCCACTCTGCTAAAGTCGGTCAAGGATCTCATATCACTAGTCACAACACTGAAAGGAATGGAAAGGTTATACAAGGAGATGAAGGACAATGAGAAGGCATCGTCATGTAGACAGTATCTTGAGAAAAAGTCTGATGACTTGACTGGGAGACTTCAACGAGTTTATGACGATGCTCACCACAAGGAATGCATCACATTAGCAAATCGGTTAAAATCTCTTACAAATACGTAATAGAATAGTGTAATTAATCAAAGAATACACGGGATGGTGTCGTCAATCAGGCAGCATGGACTGGCATCCTCCTCCTCCTCCTCCTCGAGGGAACGTGGAAGCAATCAACTGATTTCTCCTAAAAGATCGCAACAATATAGTGTTAGAACTCACTCAACCAGTAATAGTAAGAATGAAGCATCACCATTCATCAGGGAACACTTGAGGCAGTTGTCGGCCTACACTCCAATTGAGCCATTTGAGATTATTTCAGCAAAGCTAGGACGACGTCCAGAGGATATTGTGAAACTAGATGCTAATGAAAATCCATACGGACCTCCTCCAGAGGTGCTTGCTGCTCTAGGATCCATGAAATTCCCAAACATCTACCCTGACCCAGAGTCTCGAACGCTTCGCAAGAGTCTGAGTGAATGGATTGATGTCCCTGCAGAGAACATTCTAGTTGGATGTGGTGCAGATGAGCTGATTGACTTGTTGATGCGATGTGTATTGGAGCCTGGAGATACAATTGTTGACTGTCCTCCAACATTTACAATGTATAAATTTGATGCAGCTGTGAATGCTGCCGGAGTTGTGACTGTACCTCGTCTGGATGGCTTTAGGATTGATGTTCAAGGTATTAAAAAGGCTGTAGAAGAGCACAAGCCAAAAATTGTGTTTTTGACGTCTCCAAACAACCCAGATGGGGGAATGATTAGTGAAGAAGAACTCATTGAGATATTAAACCTCCCTGTGCTTGTTGTGCTCGATGAGGCATACATTGAGTTTTCAGAAGAACAATCAAGAATGGCATGGGTACAGTCAAGGAATAACTTGGTTGTACTGCGCACCTTTAGTAAATGTGCTGCACTTGCTGGTCTTCGTGTAGGATACGGTGCCTTCCCCTTGGACATGATTGAATATTTGTGGCGCGCGAAGCAACCATATAATGTCTCAGTAGCTGCTGAAGTTGCTGCTGTCGCAGCACTATCGAATTTGACGTATATGCACACTGTGAGAGATGCACTAGTCCAGGAGAGAGAGCGGTTGTTCAAGGAACTCCAATCAGTTTCATACCTGGAACCATATCCATCCTCCTCCAACTTCATCTTGTGCAAAGTTTTGAATAGATCTGCGTTGGATCTTAAGAAAACACTGGCTGAAGACCATGGTGTGATGATTCGACATTATTCTACCAAAGAGTTGGATGACTATGTGAGAATTTCAGTTGGCACTCCAGAGCAGACTGATATTCTAGTCAAGGCGCTATCTGAATCATAATTATAATATTATATTATTCATGTAGTAGAAAATTCATCCAATTACAACGCAATTATGCCGGTACGTTTCGATTCAACCAACTGACACGACCTTGTGTTTCTGACCATTGTATTTCATCGTGATCTCGTCGTGCATTCATGGTGATGATATTATTATATATTTATTATAGGATAAGCCGCGTGGCGATGTCACGGTGAAGAAAGTCACCAAGAGTATGTCATTGTTATTCTGTTGACAACGGTGCTGTGCACTCATCACTCTCTTCTGTACAGATTATGAAATCATAGAAGTCAATGGGTTTAGAATCAAAAGGAGAAAATCTCAAAAAGAAGAGCCACCAAGTCAGCCTTTGCAAACAACACCACAGAGGACTCCAAACGTAGAGGAATATGAAATTTCAGCAGAACTGTACAACCGTTTGACAAAAGCATTGCATGATTTCCCAGATACTGCTCCTCCGTCTAGCAGACTTTTAGCTTTATGTAGTAGTGTATGTGCTGCTGAGATTGATCAAGTTAGGAAGCGGGGGGATGAGGACATTGCTCTGGCATTGGAGTCTGTGTTTGGGGATTTTATGGATGGGATTGCCGGAGCAATCGATAATGAAACTATTAAAATGGCACCGATCGTCGAGACTATGGATGAGGACTTACAAATTGATATCGCCTCGCGTAGGGTGGGCTTGCAGAGGAGATTGGATATTTTAGAAAAGGTATGTTGAGATCTCGCATGGCGAGCAAAGTAGTATTCATGGTTGTTGTTTTTTAATGGGATTGTTTCACATGGTTGCATGATGAACATGTGCAGGAAGAGAGAGAGTGGGCTGAATTATTGCAGAGAGTGGACACTTTGCAGCTGGATGTGCCAGATATCGCATGTGATGAGGGGACCAGTGGTGACGTAATGAAGAACCTTGCTGGTGATGAGATTCAGGGACTTGAGGAATTGCGTGACTCGATACAGAGGCAAGTTAGTACTCAGGTCGAAGGTGTATCGCTGATCGTCGGGAATATTGAAGATTTGATAGATAAGGCAAACAAGAAAACTCGAGATGCACAAAAGGCACTCCATGCAGAGCGATATAAAGAATATCCACATGTGAATTCGCCAGCACGATTAATTAAAGCTATCGTTCGACCGGATGATATTTAAAAGCTATTATAATATAATACACTAATTACATGGTAAGACCTTGTGGCATGCCACCAGCTCCCATACCTGGCATTTGACTCTTGTTACCTGGCTTTTCAGTCATGACTGCTTGTGTAGTGAGCATGATTCCAGCAATGGATGCAGCATTGCTCAATCCAGAGCGAGTCACCTTGGTTGGATCCAAAACCCCAGCTTCTATGAGATTCTCTATCTTGTCAATCATAGCATTGTATCCGACCTCAAATGGCTGCCCAAGAACCTTTTGAACGATAACCTCTCCCTCAACTCCAGAATTCTCGGCAATCATTCTGCATGGAGCCTTCAAAGACTTCATGACAATATCAGCACCAAGCTTTTCTTCCGGGTCGGTAAGAGTGTCTTTGAATGCTGGAACAAACTCGGATAGATGCAACAAAGCAGCACCTCCTCCTGGAACAATACCCTCCTCCACGGCAGCAAAGGTTGCGTTCTTGGCATCCTCAATACGCAATTTGCGGTCCTCAAGCTCTGTTTCGGTGGCAGCACCGACCTTGATCACGGCAACACCTCCAGCAAGCTTGGCAATACGCTCAGAGAGCTTCTCGGTGTCATACACACTGTCAGTCTCAGCCAATTCCTTTTTGATCTGCTTGATACGTGCAGAGATCTCATCCTTGTTGGCAGCATCTGCAATGAGGGTACATGTTGTGTTGGCAATGGTGGCCTTTCTTGCTGTACCCAACATATCAAGGGTTGTTTCTTCCACCTTCATGCCCAAATCCTTGGCCACAAACTCTGCTCCAGTGACAATGGCAATATCCTGGAGAAGAGACTTGCGGCGTTCTCCAAAACCAGGTGCTTTTATGGCACAGACTGAAACAATACCTCTGAGCTTGTTCACGACCAATGTGGCCAGGGCCTCTCCTGTCACATCCTCAGCAATAATGAGCAATGGCTTGTTTGCTCTGGTCACCTGTTCAAGAACTGGAACCAAGTCCTTCACCTGCTCAATTTTCTGGTCGGTGATTAAAACCAAACAGTTATCAAACTCGGTCAAAAGGCGCTCGTTATTGGTCACAAACTGTGGACTGATGTATCCTCTGTCAATCTCCATACCCTCCTGGACATCTACAACAGTCTCCAAGCCCTGGCTGGACTCGATAGCAAGAACACCATCAGCTCCTACCTTATCAAGAGCATCTGCAATCATTGCACCGATTTCGTCATCATTTCCGGCAGAAATAGCGGCAACACTCCTGATGTCCTCAGACCCTTTGACAGGGCGGGAATTCTCCAAAAGTTTCTCCATCAAAAAGTTTGTCGTTTTATCGATTCCTTTCTTGATAGAAATTGGGTTGGCGCCAGAAGTAACAGCCTGGAGTCCGAAATGAATCATCTCCCTGGCAAGAACAGTAGCAGTGGTTGTGCCATCTCCGGCAGCATCATTCGTACGTCCAGCAACTTCTTTGATCAACTGTGCTCCAGCATTCTCCACTGGATCTTCAAGTTCAATAGCCCTAGCAATAGACACTCCATCGTTAATCACCTGAGGAACTCCGTAGTCCTGCTCAAGCACCACGTTCCTTCCTGCAATATCCAAAACCAGTCAGACGCCACGTCGAAACCTCGTACACACCCATCTACCCCAATCCATCCGTTCACACACTTAAAATACCACATTGTGGATACAATTGAAATATAACGCACCTCTTGGTCCCAAAGTCACGGCGACGGCGTCCGCAATCTTGTTGATACCATTCTGCATTCTCCGGCGAGAGTCATTGTCGAAGACAATATCCTTCGCATCGGCACGAACCACCTACAATATAATGATACATATATGATGACCCAATGACATCGTCTAGCGCATGGATCGACTCGGGATATAGCACATTCCACAACCCAGAGCATGAGGAGAGTTTTCAGTAACGTACCATTGCCAACGATGGCCTCCTCTGACCATGGGTATTTTGTCTTCTGTGTGAATTCTGAGATCCACGAAGGAACATTGAGCTCGCAGAGCCACGCAATGTCTGTAGTAGCATACACAACAAGGATGAAACTTCTAGTAGCCCCAAGCGGGAGAGATGCACAACACACGTACCTGACCAGCCATTGTTGTCAATCAATCTCAAGTGTAATAAAATCAATAATGTATGTTAAATACGAGTGAATGGGGGAATGTAGACCACGATAGTATGATACATTGAGTCTCGAATGCTCCGTCGTACAACTCACTGTACTTTAAATAGAATTTTACATTTCTTCTCGGTTTTTCCAGGCTTTTGTTGGTGCTCGCACAGTCATTTTGAATCATATACAGATATATTTTACATTTATGTATTTTGTTGGACACTGTTGTATCTATTGAATACGCACCCTTTGTTTCATCTGATCAACCAACCAACCAACTCCATCGGAATATGACCTCACGAGCGTCGAGTGATATGGATATCGGTCGAGAGAAAAAGAATGAACCAAGAATGTATTCGAAAGAGAATGGAAGTCGATCTGGGTCAGTGACCAAGAGGTTGCAACAAGAGTTGGTCAGTGTCATGCAGGGAGATGACGGACAGGTCTCGGCATTTCCAAGTGGAGACTCCCTATTTGATTGGATCGGAACGATCAAAGGACCAGAGGAGACATCGTATGAAGGCCTTACGTATAGGTTGCGTCTTCAGTTCACCGAGGAATACCCATTCAAAGCCCCTGCTGTAAAGTTTGAGACTGGTTGTTTCCACCCAAATGTGGATTCGCAGGGAAATATCTGCCTGGACATCCTAAAGGAGAAGTGGTCAGCAGCGTTCAGTGTAAAAAGCATCCTTCAGTCAATACAAAGTCTGCTAGGGGATGCGAATGTAGATTCTCCCCTGAACACACATGCTGCAAAGTTGTGGGATGAGAGGGATATGTCTGATGAATATAGATCACTGGTAGAAAAGATGCACAGTAGCGGGGGTCTATCGTGACGTTGTTATTTTTTACATTATTGCATAGTGTACGTGTGAAATGAAATAGGAATAAAATTGAACTACACCCTGGTGTTGCTAAATTCTGCAATTTTACCACGGACAATTGTAAATTGAAGCTTGAATGAAATTCGCATTGCCCCTCGGCGAATGGTACATTTAAATTCATGTGAGACTGTCTCTGGATTGAATGTTGGGCCAATGATATCCCATTCTGGTACTGCAGCATCTTTCCCTGCCATTTGTACCAACATTTCTATACCCTTGTTGAGTCTCCGGATCACCTGCGCCTTTCCTTCTGTCATCTTCTTATCCTGTCCAGTCATTTTGATATCATCAGGGAACATATCTGACACATCAGGATCGTTGGCCCAATCAACGTTAGCCTCTTTAAGGGCCGCAACGTAACAGTCCAAGAACTTTTGTGGTAGCCCATGGTCGTCCTCTTCAGGCTTATTCATTTCTTGGCGAGCCTTCTCCTCGTGCGATGCGATACGAAATGCACTTGCCTCGAATAAACTTCTTGGAGATTTTCTACATCCTGACTTGCCTTGCGCTATGATTTGAAGTGGAGCTTGCTGCAATATGCGCGACTCTTTGGTGCTTCTAGACAGTCCCGCGTCAAGCAAATCACTGCCACTATGTTCCAGCTCCAGCCCAGATGGCTTAGCTGGAGCAGAAACGGGTTTACAACAGCTGAAGAAGAGCATTTCTTCGTCAGGTTATACAGAGACTGGTACCCAACTCAGATTCACTAAACGCCGCGTCACTCTCGCTCTCACTCTCTTACGGCATATATTGATTGATTTCAATCAATAATAATATTCTATTTTACCTCATATATTTATAACGTATGTAATCTAACGTTGTGGGAACATCGAATATATTCGATCGCCACAGGCCTTTCCAAGGACAATTGGCCTGACCTCTAGCATGAAGCGGCATGGTGAGACATGTCATTCTGCCTAGGCTATATACCCAGGCAGAATGCCGGAAAGCTCTTGACTTCTTGTTGGACTGCTGACAACAACGTCTCCTTCATTTGGATCAACGCCCATCCCCGTGAGCATATCAAAGGGATTGTGATGACCTGTTGACTCTACAGTTGGTTCTCTATGTGCCATGATGGGCTGGTACTCTCTCTGTACGCCAGTATCTGATAAAGTCACAAGAATAAGCTCTGTCCGAAGCTCGTACGATGGACTACAGCATGCAAACACGGGAGCTCCTGGTGTGCTGAATGAAACTTCCAGGGGGCATTCAAATGCTTCTGCGGCATGCACAAGAACATTGAAGTCTTTTATATTAAACGAGACTTCTATTGGCACACCTCGTGTATTGCTAATATCTCCAAATCCTATGGTGCTCTGACATTCCAATGATGTATGGAGGGAATTATGGGTCACCTCTGTAAGAAGTAAACACGAGTTTATGAGCATTGAATCAATGGACAATAGTGACTCAATTGCGTACCATCATGCATCATATGCGTCCTTAGTTCGATACCATTGTCTTTTGATCGATCCTGGCCTGTTGGGGTTGATTTGATCGAAACCATCTCTGATGCAGAATGAAATGTGGATAGCAATTTGGCTATGGATGAGGGATCAGGTGATACAAATCGTACACCTGGTACGTCTCGATCGACTCTGGGTGCAAAATGCTGATCGTCTGTAAAAGGAATCCTAAATTCCTTACGCATGCCTGCATGTTTTTTGAAGAATGAATGAGTACCATTCACTGGGACACGCGAGAAAGATGTTGGAACGTACCCTGTTCACATTCAAGGGAGGCTATGAATACATTAGCCTGACTCATGAGCGTGAATGATGCTCTTTTAACTTTTGAAGCTCTAATAATTGGAAGAATGTGTCGGAATGATACAACAGCTCTCAGTGATTGAGCTCCCGAAAAGTCATATGTCTGGAAAAACTGTTGTCCAAGAGTAGAGGAGATAAATGCAGAGCGGTTCGAGTTACACGAGCTGAATGTCACCTGCAGGCAAAAACGAGTACTCGTGTATCCTGATCACTAAACACATATCTTATCAAGCAACATACCTGGTGACCTTCTGCTAAAATCATGAGGTTTCCACCAATCTTTCCCAACAACAAGAGAGACGACCGAAATGCTTTAAGCTGGCCATCTCCCACAGTAAAATGCAAAGATTGTGCATTATGATCCATCATATTCATATAATGGTCGCATGTATCCTCTGTTTTCACGTTGTACGAAAAGGTTGGAGCAAGTTCATTGAAATGTCACTCAAATGTAACGACAAGAACAATGGTATTCTCATGTATGACGTAATCAGCCATTTACAACATATTCTATGTATACCAATGAGGTACATGAGAATTTTATAGTATACTTGTTGCATCAAGATGAAAAGTCGAAATTTCAAACTTTGTCCAGACCCAGTATTTTTGGTTGGATCTGATCTCGTGAGATGCGGATGAATGATACTTTCTGAAGCATTGAAACCTCTGAAATACGTAAAAATACATTTTAATTATTTGAATTAATGGGCATATGCTACCATACGTGGTTGGGCATGAATGGTGACATGGACATTGTGGTTCCTGATGTCGCTAGAGTGATTGATTGATTGATTGATTCATATATTGATTACAAGATGTTTAAATTTGAATTCATGCCCGAGGCATACAACGATGGCAATAAACGAGGAGGTGGAGTAGCATCTGTGTCAGACAACCTGTCGGACCGAGTGGCTTCTCTCAGGCCCAGTTTGGAAATACCGATACATTCTGACAATGTAAAATACAATGTACGTGTTCAGGTGTTCATTTGTTGAATCAACCCATAGGGTGTTGGCCCAGTGACCCTCCTGAACTTGTTCCATGTCTGGTCCTTTTGCTGCAGGGAATTGCCGTGGAATCATTCGAGGTTTCTGATACCGTATCGATTGTCAAGGTGCGATTTCCAATAGATTGGACTTTGTAGACATATTCAGATCTCATATTGTCTCTGCAGCGTGTTGGAGTGGTGGAAGCAGTAGAAAATCAGGCATCTGACCTTGTAGCTGGGGAGTATGAAGGTGGATACAAGGTATGGGAGTGCAGTATTGATCTAAGCAAGTATATAGCGGAAAATGGGGAAATTGTTCGTGGGAAGAAGGTTCTTGAGCTTGGATGTGGTCAGGGATTAGCCGGCATTACTGCAATCATGTGTGGTGGTGTGGTGCACTTTCAGGATTATGATGTTGATGTCGTAGAGAATCTGACGATTCCCATCGTCATGAGGAATATTGAGCGTGCTGATAGTACATGTTCAAACAATTCTAGGTTTTTCGCTGGTGACTGGGGAACACTCAGGGAGGTGCTGGATGAGACATACGATGTAGTTTTGACAAGTGAAACTATATACAGTGTGGAGAACATGCCCAGACTCTTGGGGTGCATTAAAAGCGTACGCATTTCTTTACATCTTTATTTTGATATAGTAAAAAGTTCTCACCTTTGCAACATGTGCATGCAGTGCCTTAAAAAACCAAATGGTGTTTGCTATGTGTCTGCCAAATCCTTCTATTTCGGAGTTGGTGGAGGAGTGGCTGCATTCAAAAAGCTCGTAGACGCCGATGGGGACATGTCCCATACAGACATTGCTGTTATCGATGACGGAAGGTCCAATAGAAGGGAGATTTTTAAACTGTCATTCGCGTCATGAACTACATGCTGCTACAGTGCTTTATGCAACAGGATCCTTCTGGGCCTATTTAATGACCTTGCCATGGATGCATTCTCAATCTGTTCCACCGTAAATCCGCATTTATTTTCATATAATGCCCTTGCAGCATCATTTTCTTCAACCACGTGGACGTACATGTGTCTAGCGCCCATGTCATATGCATATGAGCAAGCGTGTTCAAGAATTTGGTGAGCTACACCCTGCCTCCGAACTTCTGGCAAGACACACACGTTGCTCAAATACGCCCTCTCTACAATTGCAAGTGTTGGATCTTTGGGAGACTTTCCAATCAGCTCTTCAGCCGGAAGTTTGAGACCTATGGTCACATCCAAGGTCCCTACAACATACTCTGTCTTGCCAGACTGCATTCAGATACAATATCCATCACAGGCCTTCTTGGAACAGCCATGCATCGTAATACACGTACCTCGTGGGGGATATTTACATGAATTCCATTCGACACGAGAGTATCATCTATAGACCCTTGCGTCGCAATCACTGGGAAAAATAACAGCCCCTTGCCTTCCCCTGAAGCCTGAAGACCTTGTTCCATTTGCTCCCAGGCATCATCGGCAGTCATCTGCATGTGGCGACGCCGTGCAAATTCACTTCTATCAGATGGATATTTCCCAAAAGAATGTGCCCGAACATACGATGCAGCCCTAAGTTCCGCTGAACGTTGAGCTTTTCGAACGAGCACTGGTGGTGTTTCACCAGCAAAGATCTGAATACGGCATGCCCTCATGGTGTACCAAAGAGATCCCAATCAAAATCGGAATACTCTGTAGCGAGATATTATGCAAACGAATGCACAGAGCTCAACGACTGTTGAATTGTCGTACACCCATATGTACGACACGGAAGAGTTTTAATACCAGGCTTGATGAGACGAGTATGATTGATTGATGGATACGTTCTTTACATACGACACATATTATGTGTAGATTTCAATCCATCATGGTGAAATTTGGACAGCATTCGAATGCATCCATGATGCATATCGTACTCCATCCTGGCAGGAGCCTTGTCGTGGGGGTACCCACAAAGCCGAGTCGGTCTCAAAACCCACATGTTTGTCGTAGCGTTACTGTACGTTGGTTGGTTCTACTTGGTGAATACAATCATTTACGAAGGTATACCCTTTGTGACTACATGAAATATACAGGAGGAGCAAAGTGATAGATTGAGACTACTTCCCCTGGTGTCCTCTGCACTAGGAGTAGCTGGAGTGGTTGCCAATAGGTTGGTAGATGGGGTACGTGTCATTATCAAAAGAGTATGATTATATCACCCATGATTTTTGTATAATCTTGGTTATCATTGACTCTGGCGTATAGGGTAATCCAACGTTAGTAGCCAGTTCGTCGCAATCCAGGGCCGATGTGGCTGCAATATGCATTGCGGGAGTGCTCGGTCTCACAGGTCTCCAGTGGCTCTCCCTGAAACCAAAGACGCCAAAAGTAGTTGAATTAGATGGATCTGTAGCATATTATATCAGTGAATCTTTTGAAAATAGTAGGGATGAGATTTTGAGACTGTGGGATGCGGTGCAATGTTCAACCAAGACGGATATGCTGGTGATATTTTGGAAGAAAAAGTGCATTGTGCATTTGGGATGTGTGGCACCTGGTGTCAAAGCTGGCAGTGCTGTTATCGGAAATCTTTGTCTCGAATCACAAGAAAAGGATGTATCGCGGTCATTTGCAAACGTAGCGTTGTTTCCAGGTAGGTTTGAATTTTTGGAATATGTACCGAGCAACACGCAGTGTATCCATGTCCAACCCTTGCACCCAGATGGTGTTTTAGTGCTCGGATCAGCAACTCAAAGAAGTTTCACTATACTAGACCAGGCTTGGATTGCAACCTGGTGTGACAAATTGTTTGTTACACTTGAAAACAATACGTGAATAACTATTCTATGATGTGTTTTGTAAGTCTTCTATTTACCTCATGAATATTTCCCACCATCCTTTTGAGTATGGAGAGTATGGGGCAATCCAGTCCTGATCCTTGAATTCTGGGACGTTGGATGTTGACTTTGTGGCCTCGTCTATGGACATGTTACCCAAGTCCAGCTTGAGGACTCTGTCAAGGCGCAATTTCATAAACCTGCAGACATAGCATTGTTTCCCGTGAGCGCTTGCAATGTTGGAGACAAAAACAAATACATATACACGTACGTGATCCATGTCTTATCAGTTGACACCAATGCAACCGCTGGCTTCTTCACGCTTTTTGCTTCAGGGAATCTATTCAACCATTCTGGCTCACAAACAAAGAAGAAGTCTTGTTCGCGATCATTCTCTTCATAATAGCGCTTCAATTCTCTGAGTTGTTCTGCTAGAGCTTCGTTCTGTACGTCGTTGAAGAAAAACTCTGCCCTGGCAACACAAGCATACCATTCAGGCTGCATACAAAGATTCAAACATCGTTAGAACTCGTACAAGAGATATTCACCAGGAGAGAAGACACTGTGCCCTGGTATTGCCAGATCGGTACGCACCTCACCCTCCGTGGGGCTCACAACTGGAGGCATTTCTGGTGCCTTCTTGGCCATTTGAACGGCAACCATTCTGCTTACATTACGGTTTATATTTGTCATTCTTTCATTTTGCATGACAAAGGCTTTGCCTGCAATCTTCTGGCTCACACAACGCTGCCCCATGTGTGTGAATCCACATGTTGCCTTGTTCACGGCACGATCCATCATTGTGGTCCTCATTTTTATTGGATATCAGCTTGATACGTATATAAAATAATTTTATTGTAATGTATTGCTTTTGGATGAACATCTATTGTAGCAAAGGCAAGATCATGCAATGGCACGTGTAGTATCTTATCTCCCGATGAGGATACACGTCTCGTTTCAAATCTCAAGATGATGAGATTTGGCATGGGAGATGCATCCTCCCACCAGGGTGGGCTATCCCAGTATCGTATCTCTCTACTATACATGAACATGTACATTCACTTCAAGACAGAAGAGAGAGAGAGAGAGAGAGAGAGAGATGGCCATGTATATATACACATATGCATGCCACCAATTCAATTGCCAGGATCCTGGACTGCAGTCCGGACTGCCAAGAGATATTGGTCATCCCAGGCAAGATCACACAATGGAAGTACCATCCACAGGATGCTGATTGATTATTCAATCACGAATAAAAACATACATTCTACAGGTGGTTAGAGAATCAAGTAGATACATGATGATGAATTCACTGCGTCCAGAGATTGGCCCCACATGTCCCAATTACTTGCAACAGCGTAGGGTACGTACGATCACAAAAGCGGGACCTAAAAACGATAAAAGCAATACTACAGTCACATATGGAAGAGATTGGTATTCTCAGACGCGGGAAGCGATGAATAGCAAAACCTCTGCCAGAGAGCAACTGGAGCGTTACAAAAGAGCAAATAGAGAAGCAAACAATGGTAGAGAACGAGAGGATTTGTACACTGACAACTGGGATGGAGATGTATACAAAGGAGGGAACGTGAATATTCTTTCCATATTGATTGCAGTGAGCATACTCGCCCCAATAGCTGGGCTTGTATTTGCCCTGCAAACGTATGGCACATTATGGGGATGATGAGACCTGTATTGATTGATTGATTGATTGATTACAATAAAGATATTGTTGTAGTAGTAGAACGAATGCATTTCTTTTTTTACTTGTTGTTATTATCAATATATATACGTATAGTAATTGCTATCTGACTCTATACATGTATTCTATAGATCTTTGTATTACAAAGTAGTGTGTTAAACACTACTACAGTACTAGAGTACTTGTGTGTTCTTCTAGAGTTCAGTACTTGATAGAGTGCATAACCACCTGGGGACTCCATAACCATGTCTATGAGTCTTCGCGTACCCCAAAAAACTTTTCAATGCCTACAACAGCCTTTTCCTGCGCAACGTCGTTGTCCCCTCCACGTTTCTGCCGAGTGGATCCAGTCCCAGAGGCACCAAGGTGCACAAAAGGCTCTTCATTCTCAAAAGACAGGTGTAGACCCATATCCTTCATTCTCTTATCCTTGCGAGCTGTATATTCTATATCTGAAAATTTCAAATTCTTTCGTTTTTGAGATACCGCATGAGAAAGAGACGTTGATGCCAGCACCCCCAAGAACATCCCTGTTGCCTCGGCAATCATCCTAACAGCATCCCCACTCACCCTCTTCACTTCTTCATCCCTGCATGCCACCTTTTTCACCATAGAAAGAGGCAGTATTGCTTGCCCTGGCTGCTTCTGTTGCCCCTCTTCAGTTGCAGCCGTCCCATCATCCTCTGCCAACTCCTTTGCCTTTTCAGCTGACATGTCCTTATACCGTTGTCGCTCCTCATCACTCAACTCCTTCCACCGTCGTCCTATTTCTTTTGCAACGTCCGCAACCGATACTTTCGCCTCATCTCCAACTTTTTTTCTCTTTTCTGCCAGCAACTCCTCCTTGATCGCATCTCTGTGTTCACCTCCAAAGATGAAATATGCCGATGGGGCCCTCTTTGAGCCACTCATCTGCTCTAATGTATCTATATTTTTATTATAAAGATTGATTGATATATCCCACTTGCACTATGCAAGATGCCAGTGCGTGATGTTGTTCCGATTCTAATGTTTGAAATTCAAATGTTGATGATGATGATGAATGCTCTCCTTCTCCTTCTCTCTCATATACTAGTACATGTAGGTAATTCATTCATTCATTCATTCATTCATTCATTAATTAATTACATCTTACGGTTCATCCTCATTTGAATACACTTGCTCCTCCATATAGTCACGTAAAACCTCTATATTTTCCTTCTTCAGACTCTTGACAGCGAGCATCTTCAATTGATCCCACTCAAAATCATCCCTTGCATACGAGTAT
>PJEL010001992.1_pt1 | contig 19408 bp, 16 predicted proteins | sample 1853271 | NCBI WGS metagenome assembly PJEL01 (sample SAMN08108733, study PRJNA415343) | Invertebrate metagenome, whole genome shotgun sequencing project. | host: Globobulimina | place: Sweden: Gullmar Fjord | collected 2015-08
ACAATCGCCTTTGGCATGGGCATTGATAAATCAAATGTGCGCTTTGTGCTGCACGCTGACCTTCCGAAAAACATCGAGGGATATTACCAGGAGACCGGGCGCGCCGGGCGTGACGGAGAGCCTGCGGAGTGCGTCCTGTTTTTCGGCAGGGGTGACATTGCCAAACTAAAGTATTTTATTGACCAGGTGCCTGACGAAAAGGAAAAGAGCATTGCCCAGCAGAAACTCAATCAGACAGTCAGATATGCATCACATAACGTCTGCCGACGGAGGCAGCTCCTCGGGTATTTCGGTGAAGAGTATCCAGAGGATAAATGCGGTACTTGCGACATTTGTACTGGCACAATCGAAAAAGTAGACATTACAATCGACGCCCAGAAAGTTATGTCAGCCATGTCAAGGACAGAGCAGCGTTTTGGGATAATGCATATTATCGATATCATACTCGGCGCCAATACAAAGCGGATCCGCGATCTAGGGCATGACAAAATCAAGACATTCGGGGCCGGGAAAAATATGGACAAACCCCACTGGCACTTCATTATTGATGAGCTCCTGGCACAAGAAGTCATTGTTCAGGGTGGCAACAGATACCCTATATTGCAACTTACTGACAAAGGGAAGAAAATACTGTTTGGCAAAGATACCATCAGTGCGCTGAAACGTGAGGAACCGAAGAAAAAGCGCGCCGGCAAAGGCGCAGCGTTCGGTTCTTTTGACGAGGCCCTCTTTGAGAAGTTGCGGGCCCTGCGCAAGAGCCTCGCTGAAGTACAGCAGGTACCGCCATATATTATTTTTTCAGACAAAACTCTTCACGAAATGTCCCGGCATTATCCGGCAACAAAGTCCGCGATGTCGTTAATCAGCGGAGTCGGGGAAAGCAAGCTAGAACATTACGGAGAAGACTTCATAAAGACTATCAGTACATATCTCGCTGAAAACCCGGACATCGTAGTACCTGAAAATACCGTATACCTTGCTCCCCCTAAACCGGTCCGTAAAAAATCTATAGGAAGCACTGTGGAGAAGACCTACGAGCTTTTCACTGCTGGACACTCTATAGATGAAATCGTCGCATCCCGCAACCTTTCAAATAACACCGTGACAAGCCATTTGGAACAATTGATAGTGGCCGGTCGGAGCATCGATATTGACCGCATTATCGAACCCTCTAAACGTGATAAAATCGAGAAGCTCTTCTTGACCCTTCAGTCATCGCAGCTCACACCGATCGTCGAGCACTTCAAAGGTGTCGTTAGTTATACCGAAGCAAAAATTGCCAGAGCATTTATGCAGCAAAAAAAGTAGTCCCCAGTGTACGATTCATTATATCAATTTCTGTAATTGGTGACATTTAGAAGCTGACTGATAGGATTGAAACGTGCCGAAATGAGGAGAGATATCGTCGCCCCATACACCATCATCCCTTCCGAAAATATTTTTTCACGGTATGGAGTAGGAGCGGTACTCGTTATTCTCTTCTGGCCATAGTGTTATTGAAAAAATAACATAAGTCACAAAGCATAATACAAATCAACATTGCTACCAGTATATGCAGTGCTCGCACTGATCGTCCCCGAGTTGTACCGGCCATCGTCATATTGGATATCAATGGCCTCAGCCGCGCTGCCGACCAAATTTTTTGCGATGACACAGTTCCTCTTTCCGAAGCGGCCAAATATTCTATTGCTGAAATAATACGGACCACCGTAAGGGTTTTGGGGGAGCACACTCTTTCCTTTTTCCTCTGGATGTCCCGTAATTAGTCCTGCCCAGCGGAGGGCCTGCCACGCCTCGTGCGCCTCACTTCCATCACTGGTGCCTGCGCCCTCAAGGAAGCCGTTGCTGTTACCGGAGGAAACATTGGGCCAGCCATGTTCACGAGTATCATCCCCGGGCATCGCGTTGTACATATTAAAATACGTGTAGTACGCTGCGCTAATACCGACCAGGTCAGCGGCGAGCCGCTGCTGCTGAAAGCCTGCCATTATTCCATCACTCTTCATGACGGTCCCCATCATCATTCCCCCAAGTAAGAGAACCAATGACATCTCAGTGACTGTAAAACCTCTATTGCCGAGTTTTCTAAACATTTCAATCCCCTCAGATAATTCCTTTATACGCAGAACATACAGACACCATCACGCAAACATCATGCCCTTCACCTAACGCAATGTATTTAAACGATATTCAAAAACTTTGCATAATAATATTATGCAAAGTGTAAGTAATTCTATCCCCCAATAAAGGCTTTTGCTAAGCATACTTAATATTACACTTAATAATTAGTCACTTAGCTGGAACACCCTCTAAATTGGCGACATGTAAATGACTTTTACGAGTGTAAAGTTATACCCTTAACCTCACCATTTAAATCATCTCGTCAATTCGTAAGCCTACAGGAAGACAGTCAAAATAGGAAGTATTTTCTTGATTTTAAAAGTGACGGCTGGCGCTAATCAATATTCTCCTGTTTCAAACGATCCATGTGCTCCTCCCACTCGATCGGAAGGGAGTGCTTCTTCTTATTATTGCAGTCCTTGCAGGCAGTGACCACATTATTCTTTGCTGACTTGCCTCCCCGAATGATAGGCACTATATGGTCCATTGTCAGCTCTCCGGGCAGTACTTTACTCTCGCAGTAATAGCACTTCCCCTCAGCACACTTCCTCTTCCACCACTGCGATTTGCGGATGTCGCGCGCCTTCTGTTTTTGCTGTTTGATCTCCCGCGCATCAACAGATGATACAAAATAGTCCATGGCAATAAGTATATCAAAATCTCCGACATCAGGGAACTATCGGGGGAAAATCGATATAATGTTTGCAAGCAACTGCAGGCGGTTCTCTCATTAATTGAAAACATGGTAGACTAAAGCATCTTTTTTTTCAAATACAAATGCGGCTTATTCGGCTGCTAACAAAACTGCCGGAGGGAATTGAATTATGTACCTTTTTTTCGACACTGAAACGACCGGACTGCCAAAGTCCTGGAAGGCCCCTGTAACGGACCTGAACAACTGGCCGAGGCTCGTGCAGATCGCCTGGCTCCAATATGACGACAAGGGGAATAAAGTTGCCGGGAAGGATTACATTATTAAACCTGACGGATGGACGGTCCCGGAAGAAGCGTCACGTGTACACGGGATTTCAACTGAGCGTGCCGAAAAAGAGGGAGTTGAGTTAAAGATGGTCCTTGATGAATTTTCAAAGCTGATCGAGGAGTCAAATTATCTGGTAGCACACAATATGAGTTTTGATGAAAAAATAATCGGCGCAGAGTTTCTCCGGGAGGGAATAACTAACAGTCTTTTTCAGACCGAGCGACTGTGCACCATGCATGCATCAACTAATTACTGCAAGCTCCCGGGCAACTACGGGTACAAATGGCCAAAACTGTCCGAACTCCACATCAAGCTGTTCGATGTTGACTTTGAGGAAGCGCACAATGCATCGGTTGATATTGAGGCATGCGCAAAATGTTTCTGGGAGTTGAAACGTAGAGACATTATATAAAATACGGAACCAGGATCAGCTAGTTTTCTTCTTCCTTCGGCTGAGATGATTCAAAAACACGGTAACCCAGAAGAACGGGTTTATGGTTCTTATGAATGACGGCAGTCTGTTGGATTTATATACATCAATTGCTCGCTCGATATAATCTATTGCGGAGTTCGGCGAGATCTCATTGCGGCCGAGATTAAATATATTGAGTATTAAATCTATGTTTTGGCAATTTCCCCCGATTACCACGGATGGAGACGATGCGGCAGCTGTCTTGATACCAGCTAGTCTGATCATTTTGTACCGCTGCTGAAGGATGAGGTTAATCGCCGCCCTGACTTCCCTGGCCTGCCGTTCTTCAATATAATACCCGTTCATCATGTTAAGCGTGCTATTTTCAAAGTAGTTAATGACCAGGTCCCGAAACTCTGTCATCATCTTGAGTCTCGCCCTGTTCTCCATGAAGGTAATTTCTTTATAATGTTTTTTTGGTTCTTCACGATTCACTACGGTCACACCTCTAATTACACTATGTGGCCTCCAGGGGCCAGCAAGTGAAAAAATAGTTTTACAGAAAGTCTAATAAGCTGCTGCAAGTTTTTCAAGTGATTTCAGAAAGCGGAAGGATATGAACTTCAATAGCCCCTTCAATAGTTTTATCCCGATTGCCGGGTATTTCTGAATGATCGTCTCTAGAGACTCGCTACTAAGATTAATCACTATTGTATCCTCAAGGGCGACTGCGGTAGCAGCTCGGGGCTCCTTGTCACTGACCAGCGTCGTCTCTCCAACAAATGAACCACTGCCAAGCGTACCGAGTACATACGGTCTGCCTGCGAACTCTGTCTCTTTTTTAATTTCTAGTTTACCGGTAAGAATAAATGAGATAAAACCGCTGGGGTCCCCTTCATTAAATAACGAATCGCCTGCACTACAAAGGACTTCTTCAAAAAAAGGAATGATTTCTTCCAGTTCCTGATTAGTCAGCAAATGGAATATACCTAACTTGTCTTTCATCTGTAATGTCAGTTGTTTTACATCCTCATTCATATAGTGCAGAACGCTCCTCTAAAATATATGCGATTATATCAAATCCAGGTTAGTTTGTCAGATATATAGCATTAGACCTGCACTTGCTGGCCATAAAAGGGCAGACTGCCGCCCGAGCCAATGAATCGTTTACTGAAGAGAATAATGCATCGTCTCCCACGTCAATAAGGCATACAATTTTAGCAGAGACATTCATTTAATTGTTTTTCACAAAGTCAAATAAAAGCTAAAGTTTCTATAACAAAAAATCGATATGAAACTCATAGCATTTGGGGGGACATGAGCTTAGGTCGACAAATATCATCCGGCGCATTTTCTTCATTATCAAATAGCAGTGTTATAGTGCATTAAATACATGACTTAATTTAACATCCGTTGCTAAGGGTGGGGGGGCAGATAATGGGATAGCGTAAAAATCATCTTCAAATTAATTTTAGGGGGACTTGCAGTTTAAAAACGGGCAATGATACTCCGGCTTTCAACAAGTTACATCAATCTTGAAACTTCACATCCGGTTAAACCGGGTGCCGAACACAAAGGAGTTGAACTATGAGTATAAGGGCAAAAGTATTTTGGATCATCTCAGCATTAATCACCATCATGCTTGCGGTAGGGGCGGTCGGAGGATATGGCATTTATCGAACAGGAAATTCTATCAACCATGTCACCAATAAACAGATTCCGATGGCATCGCTGACAAACACGCTTCTTGTAAACGCTGCCAGTGCGCGGCTGAATGAAAAAGCTTATTTCCTTTCAGCGGAAACCAAAAATTATGCAACCAGGGACAAACATTATGAGGAGGCCCTTCAGAATTTCGGTACAATCAAATCTACCTTGCACGAACTGAAAACCAACATTATTTCAGACGACCCGGAAAAGATGCAGCGCATTGAAGCAATAGAGCGTTCTCTGGCACAGACAGAGGCAGCATTTATTAAAGCTGCATCCCTGCTTCTCAAGAAAAAATCTATCAGGCAAATTAAGAATTCATACGAAGCCTATAGCACACATGCTAGTGGTCTCACCGACAACATAGTTAAGCTTAAAGAGAGTGTCCTTATTGAAACAGCCGAAATTAGCAATACGCTGGCTGCCTCCAGGAACAGCCTCTTCAAGACCTTCCTCGTTATGGTAGCAGCGCTGATAATACTCGGCTGCTTCCTCGGTTATTACTTCGTGAGTAAGCTTGCAGCTAGATTCACTGACATGAAAGAGAGCGTCTCACTAATCAAAAGCGGTAAAACAGATTATCTACCCGTCAACTCATCGGACGAACTGGGTGAAATGGCAACCGCTTTCAATGAGAACATTGATAAATTAAATGCATATAAACTGGCTGATAAGGAACGGGAAGAGAGCCAGGTAAACGTTATCAAATTCCTCGAAGTGGTTAGCACGGCAGCAGAGGGTGATTTTAGCAGAAAGGCACCTGTGACTACCGATGTGTTCGGCTCTATCGCGGACGCATTCAATATGATGACGGACGAGCTCTCAGCGCTTATCACAGAGGTCAGGTCTACGGCGCAGAAATTCGGCGAAAACAGTTACAACACCATGAACCTGTTGAAAGACATGGCTGACGGTTCCGAAACACAGATGGTGCAGTTAAGAAATGCAACAGAATCAGTTGACGAAACAGCCCAGGCCACTCTGGAGATTTCTGAAAAGACCCAGCATGCAACCGGATTATCAATCAGAGCCGCAGAAGCCTCGCAAAAAGGTGAAGAGCTTGTTACACAGACAATCGAAGGGATGCAGCTCATCAGGGCAACAGTGCAGACAATTAACAAAAAGATGAAGATGTTTTCTGAAAGGATTATCGAGATTGGGACAATCTCCGGCATGATTGCTGACATTTCCTCAAGAACGAACCTACTGTCCATGAATGCCTCCATTGAGGCTGCACGCGCAGGAGAAGCCGGCAAAGGCTTTGTGGTCATCGCCGAGGAAATCCGCAGTCTGGCTGATAGGTCAGCTGAGGCAACGCGAGACATAACAGACATTATCCGCTCCATACAAACTCAAGCTGGAGAAATTACGGGATCCCTTGAGGAAGAGACCGAGATCGTTGAGAGACAATCCGACCTGGCTATGGAGACCAAATCTTCGTTTGCTGCAATTACAGATGCTATTGATAAGTCAAAAGGTGTTGTTGCAGAAATTCTACCGCTCTCCCAGACACAGAGAAAAATGACGAACGACGTCGTTCTCTCAATGGAAAACGTCAACCGTATTTCACTTGAGCTGCTCAGACTTGTTCAGGACTCTGAAAGTATATCAGCTACGCTCTCCGACTCTTCCAGTGACCTTCTCTCATCAGTTTCAAGGTTCACATTAATGGAAGCCGCAGAGTTGGACACTGAACAGGAGGTGGCAATATAATGTCTGAAGAATGCTTATTCACCAAACTTATAAGAGAGAAAAAAGACAAAATTAAAACGATCCTCGAATCAGATTCGGACATAGTAGAAAAGGTCGTAATGATGAGAAGACTGGCACGGGAAATTGCCAGAAATTACTTTAACATCGTTAACTATAAGAGCCTGGATGAATTCTATACCGATTATGAAAATGGAAAATCACCGCTGGTAGAACTCGAAGGTACCGGCTTCAGGGAGAAGGATCTTATCATTCTGAACAAGTGCCCGTCCGTAGCGCTCTTTGAAGACTTCAAGATAGACGGAGAGTTCCCGGAGTACTGGACAAAGCTACCGCAGGAATATATGGACAAGTTTAAGAACGAGGCGATTCTTCAACCGCTCTGCATTGTCCACCAGACATTCAGGGACCTGCTCGCCTCACAGATACCGAAAGGCCGGGGAGTTGTCCACTCAGTAGGAGTAGCATGCCGTTCGGGTGCCGGCAAAGTCGTCTATTCTAAGTTTGGACTTTCTACATCAACAGCTACAAAAGAAGATATCGACAGAGTCATCGATGGATATGCCTGTGCCTTTCATTTAATGTAAGGCTAGAAAAAGCTATGTTCAGCCGGGGAATCCTTATTTAGGGATAAGGGATCCCCGGCTTTTTCACGTTTAAATACCCGCTTTCTTTCTGAAAAGGGATTGCAGTGCCCCAGCGCTTATGGGCATTTATAATACATGCTTATCAATATTTCAAGGGGCGTGCTTGTTTCATTGACAACATCTAATTATGAATGATTCGTAGTCACTCTGATATTGTGAATTGCCAGTTTAAGTCAAAGAAAAAGACAGAGCCATTGCTGACCCTGCCTAAATATGAATCCTATAGCAAAAAACCTATTTCTTGAACTTCTTTCTGAACCGCCTGAATCCTAATGTTGCTCCGCCTACAATAAAGAGGATAGATGATATTGGTTCGGGAACCACGGTTAATGGCAATGTAATGGAATTTAATTGGTATGTTTCTCCTAAATTACCTTCGTTGAGAATGCCAATTGATAATGATTGACTTGGATCAAATCCCAAAAAAGCATGATTGAAAACAAGTGGATTTGGTATCCCACCTCCAGTATCGTTACTGAAGTCAATAATTGAAGTTACCGATGAATTAGAAAAGGAAAAAGAAAAATCTACTGTGTAATCACCGCCGATTACTGGCAGGCCAATATTGTTTGCTCTTATACTTCTGTTTATGATGGATCCGGTTAAACCATTGTCTAAGTATTCACCCGCTATCAGTTGTCCATTAGTTCCAGTTGCTGCACCTCCATTCACTACTTCCCATGTATACATATTAGAGCCATCTGACAAATAAAATATTGGATCGTGGTCTATATCTCCAGAATTACAGTTAATAGTATCGTCACATGCTATACGGGTTAAATCCATAGAATATTCATATGTGGTACTCTGATTAGGAGTTAAATCTCCAGCACTAAATATATTAATATCAATCATTTTACTCTTAGATGTATTAGGTGGGCCAAGTAGCAAAGAAGAACCATCAATTGAATATGACCCGTCTGGGAAAGTAACATTTGAGAGTGAAAGTAAATCCGATCCACTGAAAGTAGTAGTAGCATTTACTTTCTGTGATGCAAATAAGATCATTATTGTTATAAGTAACGCTTTAAGTATTTTAGACATAATCTATATCCCCCTTAATTTTTGAAGTCAGCATGGCATATTAAGAACATCTTCATTTAATCATCTCCAGTCCATATATAGATGTAGGCTGATGAATTTGCATCTTCAAGTAAATCGAATATCTTGCTTCCAAGAAACTTTCATTTTTACCCCCAGCAGTTAAAAGTTCGGCTATGAAAAGATTATAGTTTTTTGAATGCTAAAGACCCATAAGGATGCATGAATTTAACATCACAAGAACTGTCCGTCAAGAAAATTCGTTATTTGCCAGCATACGCAACTACTGATTAGCGAAAGTAATCTTCACTGATTTGTAATTTGATGGACTGTTTATAAGAGGGGATTATAAATAGTTTGAAGACTGTAACAACCACGTTGATAGGAGCGAATCATTAATAGATATTCCCTTTTTATAAAAAATGGCAAATTAGAGTTTCATGAAATAGTCGTGAGTTGAGGAATTATCAAAGTCAGTGTTACACATAGTCTTGGGGCATTTGAAATAAAAAGGGCCAACCCATTACGGATTGGCCCCTTTATTATATCCCCACTTTTGTAACAACCCTTTCTTACAGGGCCGGTATTACAATGCCTGCTTTAATATGTCTTCTCACGGTCTCAAGAAGGGATGATTCCTCAAAGGGCTTTACAAGATAATCTCTTGCCCCATGCTCCAATGCTTTCTCTTTATGCTTGTCACTGTTCCTTGATGTGAGTACAACAGAAGGAATTATCTCTGCAATTCCTCTCCGCTTCAATTCTTTTAATAGCTCATACCCATGCATAACCGGCATTTCAAGGTCAGTCATTATCAGATCTACATGATTGTCTTCAATAACGGTAAGCGCTTCAAGTCCGTTAGAAGCCGTTAGGACATTATATCCGTTCTGCTCCAGAAGTATGCTAGCGAACTTACGCACGCTCAATGAGTCATCAACAACAAGGATTCTGTTTCTGAGTTCTTCCGCTTTAGGAACTTCGAGAATTTCCACCTGCTCAATCTGAGCTTCAAGCAGCCCGATCGGGTTTATCACCGGCGCAAGCTTGGCATCTGCAGAGATACTGAAGCCGGAGTAGTATCTAAGACCCTCCAAAAACCCGCCTATTGGATTTATGACCGTATCTTCCTGGCCTATAATTTCATCTACTAAGAGAGCTGTTTTCCTCCCGGACAGTAGATTAAAAATGATTGCAGGATACTTTGTGCCACCTCTCTCGCCATTCAGATTCAGAAGACCACAGAGGTCTTTCAAGGGTACTTCATTTCCTCTCAGTTCGACCAAATCCGGTTGTTTCTCGTACTGCGCTGCATCAATTTCAATCAGTTCCTGAATAAGACTTGAAGGAACCGAAAACTCGAGTCCGGCAGATCTGAACTTGACTGTATTAACAACCAGTAGAGTAAGGGGAAGTTTAATTCTGAACGTCGTTCCCTTACCATCTTCAGTTGCAATGCTGAGCGTACCGTTCATTTCAGATATAATCTGCCTTACAACATCAAGCCCTACGCCCCGGCCTGACGTCATGTCTATCTCATCATGTGTTGAAAAACCGGGCATGAACAAGATATTCATGAGCCTGACTTTTGAGACATCTTCTCCGTTCGTTATTATTCCCATTGTTACTGCACGCCGGCGTACCTTTTCCAGGTCTATACCTCTTCCGTTATCCTGGACATCTATTACAATCGAGTTCCCATCACGCGTTGCAGAGAGCGCAATGCTCCCTTCCTCCGCCTTATCAAGCGCCAGCCTATCTCCCGGAGACTCGATCCCATGCGAGAATGCATTACGTACTAAATGCAATAGCGGAGTGAAAAGGCGTTCATATAGTATCCTGTCAATCGTGGTATGCCCCCCGTTTATATCGAGACGGATGATCTTACCCGACTGGTCGGAAAGGTCCCTGACTATTCGTGTAAACCTACTGAAAAGCATTCCGGTCTCTACCATCCTCGATTCGGAGATTATGTCACGAAACTCAGTGTTGAGTTTCCCGAGCTTGTTCGTATGTTTTGAAAATTGGTCAAAATAACCAGAGATGCTCTTTACTGCTTCGCTTACGTCACTCATGATCTCCTTGATGCTATTGGCAAACAGGTTAATGCCGTCATACCTGTCAAACTCAAGCTCCCTGAAATCTTCAAGCAACGTATCCACATAAGACATTTTCTCCGGAGCAGCCTGGGCGTATCTACTATCAAATTCTTCTATCTCTTTTACAAGCCTCGCGCATGCATAGTCAATTTCAGTCCGAAGACCGCCAGCGCCCTCTGCCTCGGATACAAAGAAGTTTTTAAGGATCGTGAGCTCCCCTACAAGCCCCATCATCCGGTCAAGCTTTTCAATGTGCACCTTCACAAATGTAGACTTTTTGCCTGCTTCTTCGGTGGTTCCCGTGAGTGTATTCAGTTCCTCCAGTACCTTCTCATTGACAGGTATAGTTTCATCTTCCAGAGCAGCTTCTGCAGAGGCCTCCCCCTCATGAACTTCTTCAAGAGTGCCCACAGGGTCAGCCTCCGCGGGTTCTTTCACTGATGCCGATGCAGCAGCGATAATATCATCTCCGGCCAGTTCGGGAAAAGCAGTGTGCAGCACGCTACATACTTCATCCGCAAGTTCCACTTTCTCCGGTCTTCCGTTCGCGACTTCTTCGATTAGATACTTAATTGAATCCAGACAGAGGAGGAACCAGTCAACTATCCCCTTAGTAGCCTTCACCTGTCCGTCCTTTATGGACTCAAGGACATCCTCCATTTTGTGTGCAATTTTACTCAACGTCTTGAGCTTCACCAGAGCAGCGGAACCCTTTAAGGTATGTGCCGTCCTGAAGAGTTCCTGAAGGCCTGAAGTTGCGGACGGGTTTTGATCTAAATCAAGAAAGCCTTTTTCGAGTTGAGTTATATGTTCTTCTGCTTCTGTGAGAAAAAATTCAATTAGTTCTTTTTCTAACATTTTGCCACCCTGTACGTTTCATAAAATTTATCGATGTCAATTAATTCTCCTGAAAATTCAGTTTTCAGATCAGGTCGTTCATTGACAACAATCCCGAATTGTTCACCATCTGAATCTACAACAATTAATTGTTTTATCTTTTTCTGTTCCTCAAAAACATCCCTGATCCTGCCAATGTTTACCACAGGGATGGCAACCCCACGGAGATGGACGATCCCGTCCATATATGTAGGCGTCAGGGGAAGAGGATATATTTCGGAAACTTCCGCGATCTCCCGAACATGCTCCATGGGAATCGAAAGCACCTCGCCTCCCACGCTAAATGTACACGCCTTTAGTTCTTTACTTACCTGTTCCTCTGCCTGCTCATCGGCAACTTCTTCCGGCCCTTGATCATTCATTCCATGTCCCCCATCTTTTTTATTCATTTATATTCTCCGGCGGGAATCCCCCGTAGCTGTGCAGAGACATGCTCTCCCCGGTTTGAATATCGCCGTTTCCGAGAACATAATCGGTGCTCACCCGTGGACCACTGTGAGGGCTACCAGCAAGCGTAAAGAGTTTATAGTTAAGCGGCTCGCTCACCTTCTTCAGTGCAGGGATTCCGTCTAAGAAGTTTGCTTCTACAGGCCTCATGCCTGCTATATGTGCGATCGTCTCTTCGGGTGTTTTATTACCGAGCGAAGCATAGAGGGCAAACCCATTTTCAACATGGATCTTGCACAAATATTTTTCGCCTTCGAATTTTATGAGCAACTGTCCTGTTTTTGTTTCTCTTAAGTATTCCTCGAATATTGAAGCAAGATCCATGTTAACCCCCAACGTATTTTTTTACAGTACGCATAAGATCCAGTTGCTCAAACGGCTTTGTCATATATTCGTCAGCCCCCTGTTTGCGTCCCCAGAACTTATCACTTTCCTGTGTTTTTGATGTTAGTAGGATAATAGGAGTATCTTTCAGACTATCATCCTGTTTAAGTGCCCTGCACACCTGAAACCCATTTTTTTTGGGCATGATAACATCAAGAATAATTAAGTCATACGCCCCTGCCCTTGCCTTCTCCTCTGCTTCCTCTCCGTCTGAGGCGCTTGTAATGTCAAACCCTGTGTTCTTAAATGAATCGAGTATGAATCTTCTGTCCGTGTCACTGTCGTCTGCAACCAATATCTTTACCATGCGAATCTTTCCTCCCTTAATTTTTTGCACGCTTTTAACACTGCGTATCTCAAACGCTAATATGTCTATATCCTCTTACCGGAGCGGTGCATACAGCCTACTGTTCTCCGAGGCTTTCTATGGATATCCTAAGTTTCATATTATGCAGCTCGCCAGGCAACGGCATATCCTCTAAAAAGAAATTCCCCGTGTCAGCCATTATAGTCTGGTTCACAGCGTCTTCAGTCAGCCGCCGGTAACAGTCCTCAAGCTCACCTTCACTTATTAGGCCTCTTTCAATGAGGATACTGCCTGCCTTAAGACTGCTGCCTCTCGCCTCTGAAAGCACCGAGATCATGTCACTGCGTCTGAACTTCATATCATTCATAATAAGCACTTCAAGGCATGTCCTGTAATCAGACATACTAATAGATGCGAAAACGACCTTTCCGCAATCAATATAGATCTCTGAATTGAAGCTATTCGTCAACACGGTTAGTTTTCCGGAGAGCCCTGTCTTACCGATAAACCGCAGCACATCAACACCGGGAACATGCATCAGATCACCGGAGAGCATACGCCTTGAAGACCGTACTAAATCTGTCTCTTTTAATACCTGTGTCATTGTATTCTTCAGAAGGACGGTAAGTTCCTGACCGAAATAATGTCTGAACTCCTTTTCAACGCTATCCTGCAGGGCCGCGTACACGGGAACTGCATTTTCGCTATTTGAAGCAAAAGAATCTGCAGGAGATGCGTGCTCATTGTCATTATCTTCATGTTCGACAGGAGCATCCTCGTTCGAGCTTACCTTATCATTCCGTCTGTTCTCAGCAGCTGAAGCTGAAGTAGATGACCCGGCAGCATGATATTCTGCCTGCATAATTTCTGCTGAAGTAATTTCTACAAATGAGATGTCCGCAGGAGGTGAATCTGGTTCCGATACCGAGTTTGATTCTTCAGCCGATGAGACGGCCTCCTGTGTCGGCTGCTGGCTAAAGGTAGAGTATTCAGTAGATGATTTATGGCCCCCTGACATATCTACTGCTGACACTTCTTCATGACTGACTACAGGTACCTGTTTGGATGCATACATAATCTCTTCAGAAGTTATTTCGACAAATGGATTATCTATGAGAGGCTCATCTAAATGCTTTACCGGCTTCACATCTGCTGCAACGGGAAGCTCTACAGGAATCTCAACAGCATCAGGAGCATCTACAACCGCTTCATCGATGACGTCCTCAGCACCCTCCGACACAGCAAGAGCATTCTTTACTGTCTTAGTAAGTGTCTCGGCCTCAAACGGTTTTTGCAAATACTGAACAATACCAAATTGCTCATCAAAGCCCTTTCCTACGTCTTTGCCTTTGGATGTTATCAGCACTATCGGAATATCATTTAGAGCGGCATCCGACCTGATGTTCTTGCAGAGTTGAAACCCGTTCATTTTCGGCATGATAAAATCAACTATGATCAGTGACGGGTGTTCCTTCTGTGCGATCTGGAGACCATCGTCTCCATCCCCTGCGGTTAATACATTATATCCTTCTTGTGATAGTACTATCTCGGCAAGTCTTCTAACTGTTGGTGAATCGTCAATGACGAGAATCGTCTTGTTGTGCGCCATGTCCCCTCCATCTTTAAATAACATTCAGCCATATGTCCTGAGTTGCTCTTCAGGATTGTGCCCCAATTTATTTAGTTATCGGCTATTCAATCGAAAACTTAAATTAAACGCTACATTTTTTTGCCGATGCAAATGTTGGTGTTAAAGGGCCGTATAAATATCCGCAAAGAAAGAGCCCCCCCCCGCATTTAAAGTTTTGCAATTTTATGCCGATATTAATATTTACAATTGGCGGCAGGTTCCTGCTCGTGACGCATCTATTGATGGCATGCGGGAATGGGAAATCAATTATGTTATCATTTATCAAAGGGGACACAATGGGGACAGAGGACAGAAGAGAATTCAGAAGATACAATTGTCAATCTGCATGTGAAATCAAAATCAATTCGCACACCTACAAAGGCTTTGTCGTTGATTATTCGGAAGGCCTCGGCATCATTGCCGAAAACGGACCACTTCTAAAAGAGGGGGCTTGCGCTGATATAATCCTTCTCCAATCAACGACCACAATGAAGGGCGAAGTTGCGTGGGTAAGAGATGTGGGCAGGGACGTCCGGGTAGGATTCAAAAGAGTCGGTAATCTAGAGGGACATTTAAAGGCCTTCAAACTCGCTGACGTATTTATCGGAATACAGAGAGGAACAAAGACCGGCACACTCAAGATCAAGAGCGGTGCGGTAGTCAAACGCGTTTATATTAATAACGGGGATATAGTTTTTGCCGATTCAAGCCTTAAGAACGATGGGCTTGGTGAGATGTTAGTCATAGAAGGAATAATTACCCAGCAACAATTCGACGAAGCTACCGCACGCCTTATTGAAACGGACGAGAAACTGGGGAAGGTCCTTGTGGAAATGTCCTGCTTAACACCACGCGAGCTATATCAGGCCGTAAGGCGGCAGGTTGAGGGAATCATTCTTGGCCTATTCGCCATCGATGATGGAACATTCGAATTTAATGAGGGCTCCCTTCCCACCGAAGAAGTTATTACTCTTATCATCAGTGCAGCCGACATTATATACCGGGGAATGAAGAGGGTCAGGAGTGTTGCATACGTAGAGCAGATGTGCCCTTCTCCGGCTGCAGTCCTAGACTTATCGCATAACCCGATGGATATATTTCAGTTGATAACCCTTGAAAACGTGGATAAAGAAATCCTCTATTTAATTAACGGCAATTCTCCACTGGAAACTATATTATCACTCTCCCCGTCAACCCGCTTTGAAACCCTCAAGACGATAAGTGCATTTCTCCGAATCGGAATTGTCACAATAAAAGAAGATGGCGATGAGTCTACAAAAGTCTCTGCCAGAGATATTCTGTCATGTGAGTTAGAAGAGGGGCCAAATGATTTTTTGACCGGGGTGGAAGAGTTACATTTGAAGTGCAATGTCGCAGATTACTATGATTATCTCGACATAAGCAGAGACGCATCAACAGAGGAAATGCAGGCAGCATATCTATCGATTTCAAAGAAGTTTCACCCTGACAGGCATTTTGCATTCTCGGCCCATGATATCAAGGGGAAGCTAATCGATATATTTGCTTACGCAACAGAAGCACATGCGATCCTGTCTGACGAAGAGCGGAGAGTACGATACGACGAAAGTCTCGATGTCATGACTCCTGGCCCGCCAAGCAGCAATGCCCTGCTAAAAGCGTCAAATGAATCTGGGGATACTGAGACTGAGGCAGCATTACAGAGCCCAAGTAAGAACGAAGACGAAGATACTGAGAATACGCCTGTCAAAAACGGAGCACTTTCAGACACACACTATGAACTAGGCGTCGCATACAAAGAAATGGGACTGGTTGAAGAAGCAATAAATGAATTTCGGGTCGCTGCCGAAGACATGTCCATAAGAATCTGCTGCTGCAAAGAAATCGCCGCATGTTACATTGATGCCGGTAACCAGGAGTATGCCATCATAGAGCTCATGACGCTCATTTCCGAAATAAAGGACGACACTAAATTATACATGGACGTCAAGTACTCCCTGGCTGATATTTATGTGCAGAGCAAAGAGTATTACAATGCACTGAATATGTACAATGAACTTCTGCAGGAAGAGGGGACATACAGGGACGTGTCAGAAAAGACCAGGTTACTCACGGAGCTTTTGTCATCCGGAAAGATATAGTAGGAGACGAGTACAACTCGGTTTTACTTATTATGCGGATACAGTAGCCGGTTGCAACACTTCATGGGTGGCCTATTTTCGAAGTGACTTCCTCGACTGTCGTCACACCAGCAGCAACCTTTAACCAGGCATCGTCAAACATCGTTTTCGTGCCGGATTCTTTTGCACACTTCCAGAGGTCATCTTCATTGGCCCCTTTTGATATCAGCTGTTTCAGATCGACATTGAGTCTTAACAGCTCATAGACTCCGACCCTTCCTTTGTATCCTGTCTGATTACAGCTTTTACAGCCTTTCCCTTTATAATATGTCGTTATCGGCTGAACATCATGCCTTATGAATTCTTCAGGAGGCGGCACCTCAACTTTGCAGTGAGTACAGATCTTCCTTAAGAGCCTCTGGGCAAGAATGCCGGAAATAGCTGAATTGATCAAAAAGGGCTCCAGACCGATATCTCTAAGCCGGGAGACAGTCGCTATAGTATCATTTGTATGCAGCGTGCTCAATACGAAATGACCGGTCAGTGCAGCTCGTACTGCAATTTCTGCGGTTTCAAGGTCTCGGATTTCACCGAGCATCACAATGTCCGGATCCTGCCTAAGTACGGACCGCAGAGCACTTGCAAAGGTAAAGCCAATGCTATCTTTTATAGGTACCTGAATGATTCCATCAAGTTCATACTCTATCGGATCTTCAAGTGTAATGATATTTTTTGTCTCATTTCGTAGCGTCATCAAAGCAGAATAGAGAGACGTTGTCTTTCCGCTTCCTGTAGGGCCAGTGACAAGAAGCATCCCCTGTGGAAGATTTACGATATCATTCAGCTGTTTTGCAATATTATCCTCAATGCCTAACTTATCAAAAGGAATCAGCCCCACTGAAGAGTCAAGCAGTCGTATAACAACTTTTTCACCATATGCTGAAGGCAGCGTGGACATTCGTAAGTCAACAGTCCTGTTTTCAACCCTCAATGCGCCCCTTCCGTCCTGCGGAAGTCTCCTGTTTGTAATATCGAGATTTGAGATTATTTTTATCCTCGAAACGACTGCATCCTGAACCTGCCGGGGATAGTTCTGGACTTTCTTGAGTGCACCGTCAATTCTATATCGAACCTGCACGTCCCTCTTGTTCGGTTCAAAGTGGATATCGCTCGCCCCGATACTGACGGCACCAGCAATAACTGCCGTTACCAGCTTGACAATAGGGGCTGCCTCACTGTTTTTAAAGAGGGACTGCATAGAAGCATCTTGGTCGCCATTATTGTCATCTTCACTAATAAACTCTACATTATCATGAGACGGCAGCTCCCTTAGTGCATCCCAGGTCGCCTTCGCCGAACCGTAAAACTGCTCTATTGCATTGAGTATGTTGCTTTCCGGGGAAATCGCGACTCTAACCCGCAGCCCGGTCTCAAACGAAATGTTCTCAATAGTCTCCCAGTCAAGTGGGTTAGCCATGGCCACATTCAGCATTCCGTGTTTCACTTCAAGCGGCAGTATAAATTTCCGCATTGCCGTCTCTTTCTGAATAAGGGAAAGCTCTTCATTTGACGGGGAGTAAGTACTGCAGTCGACCATTTTCATGGATAGCTGTTCTGTCAGCACTTCTGCTATCTGGACCTCATTAATATATCCCAATTCAATAAGGACCAGACCTAACTTCTTGTTTTTCCCCTTCTGTTGGAATAGGGCATTATTCAGGATCTTTTCTGTGATAAACCCCTTCTCAATGAGAATTTTCCCGAATTTTTCCTTCTTCACTCACTACCTCCCAACCGCAAAATGGCCTTTGCATGTAAAAGAGTAGTATTAAGATTTGTGAAGTCGTATTTTTTCCAGCCAATCCCCATAGTACTAATTATCGGCCAATGTGACAAAAATCTTTAATCAAATATAGTCACTTGAGAGCCATCAAAAAGTGGAGACGTTTTACGCGTAAGGGGAAGCAAGCACAGTTATTTCAGAGGGATACTTCTTGTTTGGGGAAGGCGGCTATTATTATTTCATGAACTGCGGTATCTCGTTATTGAACCCACAGCAGTTTTCTGAATATCCATCCGGTGCTGCCGAATTCGTCTTCAACCTTTGCCCATTTCCCTTTTATTTTAATAATTTTGAATGCATCATACTTCATGGCAGGGCTTAAGTCGGCTTTCTTATAATTCGTGCCGGGGCCGCTTCGGATATTGATTTTATCCTTTTTTGCAGCACCGCACTTATATGAACTGGTAACAAGATTTTTATAAATCCAGTGAGAATCTCCGTCCATGTCCTTAACTTTGTACCAATTCCCTTTTTGCTTAATTTTATTAAACGGCATGTACTTGAACACTTCCCATGTCTTCTCATACTTTGTCCCCGGGCCGCTTCTCAGGTTTGCATCAGCAGCATTGACACACAATGCGTGAGCATTGGCACTAAATAAATAAAGAACGCTGAAAATAAGGATAATAGTTAATTTTTTCATAATTGCTCCTTGCATCGGACATGAACAGCTATAAATATTCATGACTTATTTGAGTGATTGTGTAAGTAATGAAAGGTGTTGTTTAATCGCTAGCCCTCTGCTAGTTCAAAAGGTATATCAACTCTACAGCAACACATTTAATACCCTACCTGATTGCACATACCAAGTCAATGAGAAGGAGTCAGCGTGCATCTAAAATGAAACGTCAAAACCGGGGGCAGGGAAGCCTTTATCCCAGTAGAACTGCAATACTATTGACATAATTTTCACTAAGTTGAATTTGAACCCGGGCCGGACTTTATTCTATGGAACGGTAACGCAGATTTCACCAGCATGTTCACAAAACCCTTAGCAGTTGGGAGAAGCATATAGCGGGCTACTTCATGCAAGGACCCATACACATCCTTGTTAAATGCCATAAAATCATCGAATCTCT
>PJEL010001993.1_pt1 | contig 19408 bp, 12 predicted proteins | sample 1853271 | NCBI WGS metagenome assembly PJEL01 (sample SAMN08108733, study PRJNA415343) | Invertebrate metagenome, whole genome shotgun sequencing project. | host: Globobulimina | place: Sweden: Gullmar Fjord | collected 2015-08
GGGACTTTGAAAATATTCAATTGAGGTGTCTTCTCTATTTTTCCAACCATATTGCAAGCTTTTTTATAAAAGTAGTCTTTATCTTGCAATATAAGCATGCTCCTTAAAGTAGATTATCCACATTTTGATGTTAGTTATCAACACGTTATGCGCTTTTTCAGGGTCGACTATGTACTGCCTTTAAAGGGTATAATTTTATTACGGATGGACATACCTCCTAAATAGTTACTAAAATTAAATAAAATGGGCAGATTAGAAATAATTAAGTCACTGATTAATTACATCTCCAGTGTTTTTATCGAAGAAATACATCTTATTTGTTTTTAGAAAAAGTTTTATTGGCTTATCAATTGTGATTTCGACATTAGGTTTTAGTCTCGAAACAATTTCTTTGTCGTTCAATTTTGCAAAAGCAAATCTCTCATGACCAAGTTCCTCAACAAATTGAATTTTACAATTGAGCACGGCGTATTCACTCTTAAGTACATCTTTATCAATTTGATTGTAAATATTCTCTGAGCGAATACCCAGAATAATTGCCCGATCTAAATGATCCTTTAGGAAATGCTCAGGGGGTAAGTTAAACCGAAATGAATTTGATAAATCACTAAATTCCAAACAATTGTTGCTTTTCACAAACTTGCCTTCAATAAAATTCATGGTCGGGGTTCCAATGAACCCGGCTGCAAATAATTTCTTCGGGTTATTATATAATTCAACTGGTGTGTCGATCTGTTGAATTACACCTTTATCCATTAACACAATTCTTTCACCTAGTGTCATTGCTTCCACCTGGTCGTGTGTTACATATACAACAGTTGTTTGCAAGGTTTTATGAAGTTTGGCTATTTCAATCCTCATTTGCCCTCTGAGCTTTGCATCCAAATTACTGAGCGGCTCATCGAATAAAAAAACTTTTGGGTTACGGACAATTGCTCTGCCAATAGCCACTCGCTGATTTTGTCCTCCTGACATAGATTTTGGTTTTCGATTCAGCAGATCTTCAATTTCAAGGATTTTGGAGGCTTTCATAACACGGGAATGAATAATGTCTTTTGTCAATTTTTTGATCTTTAGGCCAAATGCAAGATTCTGGTAGGCAGTCATATGGGGGTATAAAGCATAGTTTTGAAAAACAATAGAAATGTCCCTGTCTTTTGGAGAAAGATCATTTACAAGCTTGTTACCAATGTATAGTTTGCCCTCGCTTATTTCTTCTAGGCCGGCAATCATCCTTAACAATGTTGATTTTCCACATCCTGAAGGCCCTACCAGTACCAGAAACTCTTTATCCTTAACTTCAAGGTTAATATTATTTATTGCCTTTACCTTGTCCTTACCTTGATATATCTTGGTGATATTTTCAAATTTAATTCCTGCCATTTTGCTTTCCTTTAGATAGTAAAGTTTGATTTTGAGATATGTGTTATTCTTGTACATAGATCCAATTCACCCGAAGCTAAAATATAATTATTGTCATGTTCTACAATCCCTGTTGTAAATACCACATCCTCAATATAAATACTATTTGACAATTGTTTTGTTAAGTCTGGATTTGCAGTTAATATTGGATTTTGCATATCAAGATGTAGTATTTTCAATGGTTCATTTTTATCTAACAATGCCCAGTAAGTACGGTAAACACCAATTTTTCCTTTTTTTTCCACTCCATGAAATAAAACAAGCCATCCTTTCGGTGTTAATATTGGCTGGGTCCCACCACCAAGTTTAAGGGAAGTGGCTTTGTTTTTCCCGGATCTGATTAATGGTTCATCAAGAGGCTTCCAATGTAATCCATCCGGCGATTCAGCAAGGTTAATAGATGGGCCGGGATTATAACTGCTTTGTGGAGGAGTGGTTAAATACGAATTACCTAAAGGCCGTGTCAAAGCGTAATATTTATTATTTATTTTACCTTCAAAATATAGCATATCCTTGTTTTGATGGTCAAGCACAACACCTTCCAATGTATAATCCAATCCGTTTTCAGAAGTATATAAGATAGTACATTGTCTTTCAGAACTCACAGAGCATGTTGTCATATAATACTTTCCGTCAACAAGAGATAATCTGGCATCCTCAACTCCATATTCCTGGTAGCTTTTGGATGGAGAAATAATTTTATCGTAATGAATTTTAACTACTTCTTTTCCGTCTACAGAAAGCTCAACGGGGAGTATCCACGAAAGTGAAGTTACAGCAAAAACCTGTAAAGGATAATGTTTTTTAAGCACAAAGCTTCTTGGATCGCTAGTATCAACATCATCAATATTATATCCGTCGAGAACATAGCCTTTTTCAGTGTCCCACCTTATGCTATGGATTTTATTATTAACAACCGGAGATTTCAATGCTTCTGCAATTCTAACCATGATAATAATATTTCCATTTGGCAATCTTGACATTCCGGGATTAAAAGCCCCTAATACATATGTGTCGGTATTTAAATCTTTTTTAATTGGTGAATAGCCAAGATCAATATCATCCGGTTTTATTATTATTTTATCAAAAGGAAATTTATGTTGCATTTGAATAAGTTTTAAATTTTATATAATGCTTCTCCGGTTACAGGGTCTTGTGGATATTTATTACACAATTCAGCCAAAATATCTTCATGGGTAAATGCCAGGTTCATCACAGTATCATTACCCCCATAATAAATATAAATTGCACCATCATTTCTCCTGAGTGCACCACATGTAAATACCACATTAGGGACATGAACATAATCATCTTCATTCACTTTACAATCAGCTTTTGATGGAAATAGTATTGGTATATTGGAAACGTTAACTGTTTTAGGGTTCTGTAAATCATGCAAAGTAACGCCTAATACATAAGGATTTCCATCCATAGTCTTTCTTACACCATGAAATATATTGATCCATCCGTGTTTTGTTTTTATCGGAGGAACTCCCGATCCTATTTTATCAGAAAATGTACTTGGGCCACCTAACTGTTTCATAATAGGATTAGGTTCCAGTCTCCAGTTATTAGATTCAATTTTATCGCAGTATCCAATTTTTATTTCTGAAAATATACCTCCTGTATCATCTGGGGTAACATCATTTGGTCTAAAAAGGGCAACATAGCTACCGTTAATTTTTTCCGGAAATAATACAACATTTCTCATGTCAACATCAACTACAGCTCCAAACCTATTGAGTTTCTCAAAATCTTTAGTTACTGCCAATGAAACTCTAACTTTGTTTTTTATTTTGGCATGATAAGCACTATATGTAATATAATAAGAGTCTTCGATTTGAGTGATTCTGGGGTCTTCAACACCTCCGGCTTCGTTTTCCATTAATTCTCCAATCTGATAATTTAAGGAATGATTATCGCTTTCTGAACATGGTTTTATAAATGGTACTGATGAAACTTTCCAGTCGTCAATTCCATTATTGCTTATTGCCTTTCCGATTACTGATATACCATTACGCAAATGCGATCTAAAAAGCAATAACGTATTCCCGTCATATCCTGCAACACCACTATTATGAACTGTAATTGTTTTAAGATGTGGTTTTTTCCAAACACTGTTTACATGATGACAGGTAAGTATTGGATTGTTTTTATATCGAACAACGGGATTGTTTAAATCCAGTTTATATTCATCTTTATTTACATATATGCTTCGTATCATATTTACATGTTCTCATTTAAAACCAGTACTGCTGTTGAAGATGTTTCTATAGCTTGCAGGCTGAGTAAGGTTTCTATTGTTGATTCGGCACCGGAGTTATAATTAACCGTGTTTTCCGAATCTATACCATCAAAAGTACGGCCTGTGCTCATATCATACATTTTCTGATTTGCAGTATTGTTGCCAAAAAACCATGAACCCAGTTGACCTGCCTGAACTGCATATTTTTCTGATTTTGTGATATGGAAAGCTTCAATAGAAGCTAAAATCATAGGTGATATGCCATAGGCAATTTGAGAGAATTTTCTCAGTGCATAGGTTTGAATTGAATCATCCTCTATTTTAATATAAAACTCGCTAAAGTAACCTTGTTCATTGCAATAAGAATAAAAATCATCTACTTCTCTAAGGGCATTCGTAATAAAACTCTCAATATTTAATTCATTCCCCGCTTTTAACAGGGCATATGCCTGTGCATTTCCCCAAGCGTGCCATACATTCTTCCAACTCAAAAAAGCACCATGGGGAAACAGATCTTTGCTGCCATACTGCACAGAGATAATTGATTCTCCTAATCTTTGGATCAGACTTTTTATATTTTCATCGGGATTAATTTTATAATAATTGGTTAGCCCTAATAATATTACACTTATTTGGTCAGCACCATAATCTTCCATCCACTTTGGAATTGTTAAACCTTTTATTTTTAATAGTTCATAAGGACTTTGAAATAGAAGCTCAATTTTTTGTGTAAGTGAAGAAAGTTGATTTTTTGCTTCTTCCTGTATGACATCCAGTTCAATATTGTCAATTAAACATAACTCTGATAATGCCCAATAGACCCTCCATGACCAAAAATTGGGTATTGCTTTACTATTTTGATGTGTAGAGTTAATCTGATTATTGGGAAATAAGAAATTATAATAGTAACCGTTGAAGGCTCTCATATACATTACAAACTTCGATAGAGATCTAATTTTTTCCAGGTTTTCATTAACAGGATTAATTTTATACTGCCTGCAATAAAACACCAATGCCCGTGCTACATCATCAACACAGGTAAAACCTTCATCGTCATCAGTAACTAACTGATATTCCGGCGCATTACTATAAATCCAGATGGTTCCTAACTTAGTGTTATCAATCTCGATCTCCTGATATAGATGTTCAAGGTGTTTGGTGTTGATAAATGTGTTGTTGGTTTCTTCAACAGATTTAGTGCACTTGACACTGGTTAATGCTAATACCAAAAGTAGAGTATAGAATTTTAGCATGTCTTATTTTATTTTTAATTTTTCTAAAAGTGCGTACAAATTAACTGTTGCAAAAGATGTTGCATAATCCGACATTGCATAAGGAATAAGCAGGTTTTCGCCATATTGGATGAGTCCACAGGTGTAAACAACATTTGGGACATAACCTTCACGTTCACTACTGTTTGGGCTTAGTAATGGCTTGTCTAATGTTGCCAAAATTTTTTCAGGATTATGAAGATCAAGAAGAGTGGCACTAAGTACATATTTTCGTAAGGGCCCTACTGCATGCGTAAGTAATAGCCATCCATGTGGTGTTTTTATAGGGCTACCGCTATTGCCAAGTTGTATTATTTCCCATTCACGTTCAGGCTTTTGAATGATCTTATATTCATCCCAAAAATAGATATCGTTTGAATACATAATTGAAATACTACTCCCTCCTTGCCTGCTTATCATGGCATATTTTCCATTAATTTTTTCGGGGAATAGTGCCATTCCTTTATCCTGGGCTGCTTTGCCATGTAAAGAGCGAACTTTAAAGGTATTAAAATCATCTGTTTTTATAATTTGAACACGTATATCTTTTCCGTTGTAAGCTGTATAGGTGCCAATATAAGTCATCTTATTATTTTCTGTAAAATTTACAAACCTAACATCCTCCATCCCCATTGATTCTGCTCTTGAGGAGGGAAAAATAACCTTACTATTCAAGGGTGCATTTTTATTAAAAGTAACTTCATAATTAGTGTCAAAAATCTCATTCAGAATTCTTTTTGTTCCATTAAGTTTTAAAAGATTCTTTCTTTTAATGTCAGAGATTATCCGGTAGGCTTCCTTTATAGAAAATTCATCAGGGAAATATTTAAACACTTGGGGATTTATCTTTTTACTAAATTGTACCCTTTCTTTTATAAATGTCTTTTTATAAATAATATTGTTGAGTTTTTTAGCTGCAACCAATTTATCCGAAGACTTATCCAATGATATCTCACCATCTTTCGAGATCAAGCCAGTTCTGAAAACAATGGAGGAAATATGTCCTTCACCTACAGCTCTAAAACTCATTATAAATCGCATCGTATTATTGTTTAAACCATTTTGGTCGGGGTGAATGATAATAGATGGGTTAAACAAAGCAACTGACTCATTGGAATATTCTTTTGTAAAATAAGAACCAATTAAGAGCTTCCGCGATAGTGAAAGAGTTTCGGGAATTCCTACTTTATCCGCTATAATTTGATAATGGCACAAGATAATATCCTTAAAGTCAATATGCCTGTCTTCAAATTCGTGCGAGACCTGATTTATAGTTTTTTCAATAGCTTCATCATCTAAAGAGGCGATCCTTGAAATAATATCTGTAATTCTTTCTTTTTTCGTAAGATTCAAAAAGATAGGGAGTACTCTTTTATGGTTTGCCTTTATCTTTATATCAGTTCTTTTAACTTTAACCATAGTAAATTCTTAAGTATTTAAGTTATTATCCTTTAATGCCTGATGAGGCCATACTATTAATAAAATGTCTTTGAAAAATTAAATAGGCAATAATCACAGGCAAAGCAAGTAATACTGCCGAAGCTAGTTTCACTCCCAATTGAGCATCGGAACGGCCTCCTACTGCAAACAAGGTTACCAATTGTGGCATAGTCATGAGCTGTTCATCCCGTATTACAATTAATGGCCATAACACATCGTTCCACGAGGTCATAAATGTTATTATAGAAACTGTAATAATTGTAGGAATAATATTGGGCCATAAAATTTGAAAGATAATTTGGGGTTCGTTACAGCCATCCACTCTTGCTGCAGAAATTAAATCATTTGGGATACTACGAAAAATCTGCCTGAACATAATAATGGCAAATGCACTGTTTAAAGCTGGGATTATCAAGGCTGCAAAAGTGTCTACCCATTCAAATCTAACAATCAACATATAATTTGGAATCAGTGTTATTTGAACAGGGAGAGTCATGGTAAAAATGATAATAAAGAATATCAGGTCTCTTCCTTTAAATTTTATTTTTGCGAGTGCATATCCAACCATCGATCCAAAAACAAGAATGCCAGATGTTGAGCAAACTGCAACAATAGTACTATTAAGCAATGATCGAAAAATAGGTATTTTTGAAAACATAGCTGTATAGTTGGAAAAGGTTAACTCTTGCGGAATCATTCCAAGATTTCCGATTAGATTTTCGGGGAGCAGCGAGGCAATTATCATCCAGTAAAATGGGTATAAGAATGTAAGCGATGCTACTGTCAACAAAATATATATTATTATTTTATTAGATCTCATTATTTTATATCTTGTAAAACTTTTTTAAAAAATTGGAGATCCAAAATAACTCCCGTTTTCCATCTTCTGTCTTTCATTATTCCTTTTCAATTGTATACTTCTGAATCACTACTACCAGCATTATTATAGCTGCAAAAGATAATCCGAGGGTTGCAGCATATCCCATATGGTAATATTCAAATGCTTGTTTATATATATAAAGCATAGCCGATAAAGTACTGTTTAAAGGTCCTCCGCCAGTCATGATATAAGGTTCGATAAATAAGCCAAAACCACCAATAGTGGAAAGGATGGTTACCATAAAAATGGTGGGGTTAATGGCAGGCAAAGTGATATATCTGAATTTTTGCCAAGAACTGGCTCCTTCAACATCTGCTGCTTCATAATAGCGTTTGGGAACCGATTGTAAGCCTACCAGGAATAGAATTACATACAAACCCACATTTTTCCAGGTTGCCATAATGGCAATGGAAATCATGGCGATTTTTGAATTTGACAACCAGGCAATTTTGGGTAATCCAATACTTACCAGCATCCCGTTAATCAGTCCGGTATCAAAACTATATAGTTGCTGCCAAAGCATAGTGACCACAACACCGGAGATAACAACAGGTAAAAAGAAAGCAGCCCTGAAGAAGCCCCTTAAAAACAACTTCTGGTTTAAAAAATAAGCCAGTGCTAAAGCAATTGTTATTTGCAATGGGATGTGAATTATTAGAAATACAAGGGTATTCATAATAGCTTTCCAGAACATTCTGTCGTGAAAAAGCCTTATAAAATTATCAAAGCCCACATATTCCATTGGTGATATAATGTTCCATTTATGAGTAGTTAATAATAAGGAAAACACAATAGGAAAAGTGATAAAAAGAAGCAGGTGTAGCAAATATGGTGATACCAACAGGTAGGGTAAGATTCGTTTTTTATGTTTATTATTCTGCATCTCTTATTGTTGTTTTTCGGGCTCCTAAAATGACATTAACAGCTTTCTCAGCATCTATAATAGCCTGTTTAGGGCTTTTTAAATTATATAATACACAAGCTTCGTATTCCTGTGATATAATATCCAGAACTTCGGTTATCACTTCACAATTGTCAATACCTTTTACATGCTTCGCCTGTTTGGCAAAAACCTTGAGTTTAGGATTATTTCTGTAAAAATCCTGATAAATAGCAAGAGTGTCAAGTCCTTTTCTTCTTGAGAGTTGGTTTGATAATGCCAGAAACAATGAATCCCCATGAATATCAACCATTGTTTTAATAAAATCAAAAGCTAATTGAGGATTTTTACAAGTGCCAAAGACAACTATTGATTTAGGATCGCAATACGTATATATTGGCCCTTCATGATTATCGGGAACAGGTATGTTGGTAAAACCATAATCCATTCCAGGGTTGACTCTTTCAAGGTATTTGATCTCCCATGGTCCTGTAAACTTGGTAACTACCTTCTGGCTTATAAATTTGTCCTGCGTAGCCGCCTGAGGTTCTTTAGAAAAATAGTCGTTTTTATATATGTCTTGTAAAAATTGAAAAACTTTTATCGCATATTCATTATTAAAAGCAGCCTTATTGTTTTCAATTAAAGGCATTCCATTTGATGCTGCCAGATATAATGGATAAAAATTAAACAACCTTTGATACCAAACAGTTTTTACTGAAGTAACTCCCAGCCATTGATCAATATATCCATCACCATTATTGTCTTTTTTGAATCTTTCTGCCGCTTCAAAATATTTACTATAGGATAGCGGCCCTTCATCAATTCCCAAATCACTTTGTACAAATTGATTATACAAAGTCATTATGGGATTTATTTTCCATGGCATTTGATAAATATGCCCATTATCCGAAGTGATTTCCTGAATCGTTGCAGAATCACATCTGGCATTTATAAATTCATTAAATCCATCAAGAGTATCAAGTGCAACCAGAATATTTGCTTTTGCATAAAATTCTACTGAGCCTTGCCACATATTGGAATAAATATCCGATGTTGTTTTTCCTACAACGGCTGCAAGAATAATTTCTTCACTTGATTGTCCTTCAGGAACAGGTTGATACTGAATCTTTTCATTCGGGTGTAGGGAATTCCAATTTTCTACCATCAAATTAGCGAATTCAATCTCGCTAATATTGCTTGATGACCAATAGCTTAATGCAAAGTCCTCACTTGAATTTTGCGAAGTACAGCCCCCAAATAATAATAACGATAATATAATGTATATTAAACTCCCTTTCATTCTATCTTGTAATTATAATCTTCCGTGTAGTGGATAATCCACCTGTTTTTATTTTTATAAAATACACACCTGATTGAACTTTGCTTGTGTTCAATATGAATTGGGATTTACGATTATTTAACCACATCCCATTGCTTATTATCTTTCCGGACAAATCAATTAACTGATAATTAATTTTTGATACAGGTAACCGACTAAAATCAACAAAGAGGCACTCATTAACAGGATTGGGAAACACCTTTATGGTTTCTTCAATGCTTTTAAGCTCTTTTATTGCAACTACATTTTCATACATCACCTTAATATGTGTAGGTGAAAGTGCATGGTTAAAAAGGTAAATATCATCAAGCCTGCCTTCAAAATAAAAATCCTGATCAGGCCGTGCTTTCCCAAGTATTAAATCATAGGTAGTGGTTAATATTTCACCTGCAAAAGGCACAAATGCGTCGAGTTGACCATTCAGATATATCTCCATATCAGTTCCGGAATAAACCATTGCAAAATGATACCATTCCTCATTTTTCAATAATGCTTTGGTATCCAAATCTCTGATGCCCAGATTGGTTTTTACGGTAAATCGTAGAATGTTGTTACTGATTGACATTTTCCACCTGTTATCCCAGTTCCCATGTGAAACGGGATAAGCTTCGCCACTATTTATGTTTTCAGGATAAATCCACCCTGTTAACGTTAAGCCAGATTTAAAATTAAGCTGGTCATTATTTTCAACTCTTACATAAGATGAAAAACCGTTAAAAGTTGCCGCGTTTGCAGGATTATCAAAAGCATCTGATTCATACGTTATATTCAACGAAGTTGTTTCTTGATTATATTGGCTGTAATCATTTACGTTTCCGTTAAACGGAAGAGATAATACAGGTTCTCCTTTTTGCAAACTACTTAAATCACGAACCATCACTACAATACTGTCTAATGACTCCCCGTCAATATCGGAAACCATACTATAAATTTTGTAATCACCAGCAACATCAGGAGCAAGCCATTGAATTTCTTCTCCGTCCCCCTCAATAGTTCCTTCATTTGCAAGCCACTCATATATTATTTCATCTCCGTTTTCTTCATAAACCTTGCAATTTATGAGAGTGCTTTCTCCTAAGTCAATCTTCTTCTGGTTGGCTTTTAATGATATAATTTCCGGGATATGCGGAATCCTCTCTTTCACTTCTACAATAATGCTCAACGAATCAGTTAATCCTGAACCTGAAATTACCTCACATTTGAGTTTGTAAAAACCAGTTTGTTCTGGTGCTCTTATTGAAAGTATAGCATCTCCCTGAACAGGTTCGCCATCCATTTTCCAATTATAAGTAATCTCAGTATTGTCAATATCCTCTGCAGTACAAAAAACTTTTATTGAGTCAGTAATAGCAACAGGGTTCTTTAATGCTTTTAGGGCTTTTATCCTTGGCGGATAATCGGTAATAATTTCTCCATTATCAAAGTCGATAACAATATTGTTTGCCAGGGTTTTTTTACCGTCGTACTCAATTTCCGCATTATTGGGCACATACACCAACATTACCGAATTATTTGCGGGAATTGAAATATTAATAATACCCGACACATCATTTATTATAAATGCATTTTCTAACGAATTATAAATATCAACTTCTGAACCGCCTACATTAATTGTAATAGTGGTATCATTATCATAAGGATTCCATATCAGAAAAGAAGGATATGAAGTAGCATAAAAATCGGTTTTGCACAGGTCAAGTTTTAAAACAGCATCAACATTGGTTGTTGAAATGATGCCTCCAAAATACCCTACATGCGACGCACCGTACAGTGCCAGATTTGTTGGAGCCCATCCACTTCTTATGGCGTCGCCAGTTGAAAAAGGGCTTTTATCGTTTAGCGATTCTTTCATGGCCTCGTGTGCAATGCATTTATCGGGATCGTTTGCTAATGCCCACTCTTCGCTATCTTGTTGGTCGGAAGGCAGAAACCCAGGATAAAACAGCCTTGACGCATTTGCTACATTGAGCACCCACTTAGCTACAGCATTTGCGTAATGTTCATTGTACCTAACCAGGGGGACTAATGCCGCAGCTTGTTGAAATCCATTCATTACAAAAGCATAGTCGTTTCCGGCATCATTAGCTTCACCAATTAATCCCGAACAATCATAACCGCCCCACTTACCAACAATGCTTCCCCAGCCCCTTAACGGGCCACGATCAAAGCACCAATTTAAAATTTTGTCAAGATCATAATCAGTTCCCAGCTCTGCATTCATCCTGACTGCTGTATATGCACCATACGGTAACTGAATTTCATAGGAGGGATTTTCGTCCCAGTTGTTCAGGAATTCAATCGCCCACTCAGCACCAATTAAATAATCTTTGTTTTCTGTTTCCAACCAGACATTATATAATAGCCAGGCTAGTGCACCTGCCGATTCAGGTTGTTTTATCCCTTCAGTAATCGGTTTCATCTGTTTCAGGTTCCAGGCTCTGTAGTTCATATATGGAACTTCCCATGGGGTAGTATTTCCACCCATGCTATCGACAGCTTCGAGCCACCGGTCGGCTACCATTTGAAACTGATAGTTGAAATCACCTGTATTTGGGTATAAATCATTTAACTGATAAAAGAAGATATTGGGCATTGTCTCATACCACCAGTCGTGTCCGCTACTTGCTGAATAATTGTTTAAATATACATTTTCATCAGGGCGGCGGTTGAAAAAGTCCTCGGCCATTAAAACCCAATTGTGTCCAAACTGATTACTTTTGTCTATTCCTGATAATGTTGCTCCAATTACAGCCGGCATATAATTAATTCCTTCAGCTGATGTACCTAAAGTTTTACCAACATAACTAACCATAGCAGCGCTATTATGTTCAGGATAGTTCACACCGTTTTCATTTATCGCCATAAGGGGTAAATATTGTCCCGATAATCCGGTATTAAAAACCAATGAATCGTAATGGTGGGCAACTGTATTCCAATCCCTCACAAGATAAGGTTCTGGAAGTGAGGGAATCATGTCTATCCGGTCAATACTGATTTGCTGGCCGGATACACCCCACCCAATTATCATTAAGGCTATAAATGATATTAGTTTATACATTGTGTTTTATTTGCCAATTATCTATCAATATCTTTGAGAATTCAATTTCACTATTGTTGCTCGACGACCAATAACTAGTCTTATTTCCCTAATATTTGCTCCATTAGAACATCCAAACAATAAAAGTAACTGCAGAAATAATATGTATTTAACTAATTTCACAGCTTCTTTTTTTACAATATATGCCTGGCTGTATTGAAATATACAGAAAATAATATTATGTAATTCAATATTTGAAAAAGGGTATCTGCCAGAAGAACAACCTACTTGAGATCATAAACTAAACCACAGCATAACAGATACCCTTATATTCACCTTATACCAAACCACGATCAAGAAAGACAAAAAGATTTGGAATAATGCCGAAGGATTATCATGTTAATCCCGATTATTTTCGAGATGTTACTTGATAACCATTCGGTATTAAGAATTATTCAGGCTTTTCCAGATTATATATACTTTCAATCTGTGTAGCACTAAGTACCGTATTATACATTCTTATTTCATCAAGAGATCCCTTGAAATATCCGCCCCAATCAATAGGTATAATATGATCAGTACCATAATTTACATCAGTAGCAGCATACTTACTTGAACCAACTCCAAAAACTAAATCATGGCCGGTAACAGTAACTAAATCACCTGGAGTATCATTCCAAGTTTTTATAGCAACACCGTTAATGTAAAATATTGTTGAACCACCGCCAAAAGTTATAGTAAGGTGATACCATACGTCCACGTCAATAGGTGATTCTGCTGCCCTATTATAAATGTCAGGATCCGTTATTCCAATTGTTCCTGTAAAAAACAAATCGTTTGTTTCTTGAAGTTGAAATTTATATCCCCACCATGATTGTAATCCTATGAATCGATTTCCTGAAAAAATTTCATCGGCTTTTACCCATAATGCAATAGTAATTTGGGCAGGGTTTACCGCAGAAGTATAAGGAACTGTAATTTTTGCCCCGTCATTAAATGCAATAGCTTTGCCTGCATTTCCATATCGGTCAGTTGTCCATGTAGGAACTCCTGACCCAAAACCAGCTTCATTTCCAAAAGTGCCATCAAATCCATTATCGGAATAATCTTTGGCTGTTGTTCCTGTTCCAGCGTCAAAAGCCCAGTGACCAATTAAGGCATCCGGGGAAATCGGAGAAATTTCCGATGCTTCATATGCTGCTATTGCAGCTGTTACGGCAACAACACTATTATCAACCTCGGTTTGAGTGGCACTTTCATTATCATAAACTGCTTGAGCAATGTCAATAACAGCTTGCAGGGTTTCCTGAGAACCACTGGCATATTGGCCATTAGCAGTTCCTTCTTCGGTGGTAGCAATTAGGTCATTTGCAGTAGCAATTATTGCCACTAACTCTGTTTTAACTACAGGATCCGGATCATCATCTTTCTTGCAACTTTGCACAAAAACAATACTAAATGCGAGTAATAGCATTGTTAATAATTTACCATTAATTGTTTTTAAATTTTTCATTTGTTCATAAGTTAAGTTAATAAAAAAAAAGAATTAGTTAATAAAATTTATATTTCAGAATTTGCATCTATTTCACTTTGTGGAATAGGAAAATACCTGTGGTCTTCATAATTAAAATTTGTATTGCTTAATGCCTGCTCAGCTACATTTTTACCATAACGCATTAAATCATAAAATCGATGAAACTCAAAACCGAGTTCAACTCTTCTCTCATGGTAAATAGCAGTTCTTAAATAACCTGTATTTGAATCAGTTATGTCAGGTAATAATAATGGATCAGGGATTGTTCCGTCGTACCCGGGTAATTCAGTGTCATACAAATAACACTCTCTTGCTCTTTTACGAACAACATTTAAAGGAATTAATGCTTCCACACCTCTAGTAAGCTCATTTAGAGCTTCGGCCTGAATTAATAATATTTCGGCAAACCTCATAAAGGTATAATTCAGGTTTCCATCACCAATTGGCGCTTCAGATGTGGGTTGTATATGTTTTTTCTGTAGATAAGCGGTGGTAACAGACCATGCAGGATTAAATGGTTCTCCATTAACCCAATTTTTTCCGGCTCTCCCGACGGTATAATCTAAGCGGGGATCATAAACCCTATCTGTAGGTGTAATCTCAAACTCATCAATAAAATTTTGAGTTGGAGCGTTAAAGGCATAACCCTTGGGTTTGGGAGAAAAATATTGATTGAGGTAAGAGCCTAAAAATGGTGCTTGACTTTCTAAATGTTGGATTTCAAAAATTGATTCTGAATTGTTTTTATTCCATACATTAAAATTCTGGCTATAAACCGGAATTAAGAAATATATTCCTAATTGTTCAACAGCGTTAGCATTCTCTAAGGCAAGCTCCCATTTCTCCTGAAATAAATATACTTTTGCTAATAAGCCCAGAGCAGCACCTTTGGTAGCTCTGCCAATATTGATTACATCGTAGCTTACTGGTAAAGATTCACTTGCGTCTATTAAGTCTTGTTCGATTTGAGCATATATTGCTTCTACGGAAGAGACTGGTATATTTAAATCCTCAACACTTGTAATGCTTATTGTTTTTAATGGTATTGCCCCAAAAATATTTGTTAGATGAAAATAATAATACGCTCTTAAAAATTTAGCTTCGGCGATAATGCGCTGTTTTAGATCTTCATCCATGTCAATGTTAGGCACGTAAGAAGTAACATTGTTTGTTCTCACTATTCCTTCATAGTAATGTTTCCATATTGATTCAATTACTCCATTATCAGAATTAACAGCAAAATCATTAATATATGTAATATCACTTTGGTCTCCAGCGTCTCCTCCTTTAACAGCATCGTCGGAAGCTACATCTCCAAATACCCATAAATTATTTGAGGTAGAACTAAATGAGCAGATTTGATAGGCGCCGTTTATAGCAAGAATCGCATGCTCTTCGGTTTGATAAAAAGTTGTATTTGTATATTCTCCCTGCAATTCAACATCCAGCATATCATCGCAAGCACTAAATGAAATGAATAAACATGATATTAATCCGTAAATATATTTTGATTTCATAATCATTGCTTTTTAAAATGTTACTTGTACGCCAAAACTTATAGTAAAAGCTGCCGGATATGTACTCCAATCTATTCCATCGACACGGAAAGATTCACTGCTATGTGCAGTATTGTCACTTGTAGTTAACTCAGGATCTAAGCCAGAATAATTGGTTAAAGTATATAAATTTGTACCTGAACAATAAATTCTCAGTTTTGTTAAAAATAATTTATTCAGTATTTTATCAGAAAAATTATATCCAATTTGAATGTTCTTTAATTTTAAATAAGAAGCATCTTCTAAAAAGCGAGATGATGGTCTTGTATTATTTGATTTTGCTTCCCATGCAGCTCTGGGTTGTGTATTGCTTGTTCCTTCACCTGTCCATCGTTCATCATAATAATTTTGTGTTAGATTAAACTGGCGGTAAAAGCCTTCGATATCTGTTGCTATCTGGTTGTAAATTTTTTGACCATAGGCTCCTGATATAAACATCGATAAATCAAATTGTTTATAAACTATTCCAAGGTTTAAGCCTGCTGTAATTTTAGGTATTGAACTTCCTAAATGAGTTCTGTCATCACTGTTAATTATACCATCATTGTTTTGATCCTTAAATTTAACATCTCCCGGTTTAATATTATCTCCTTGATTTGCATGAGTTACAACCTCATATTCATTTTGGAATATACCTTCCATTTCGTATAAGTAAAACGAACCGATAGGATACCCTTCTTCGGTTTTTGTAGCATAAACGCCGTTGTCAATACGCCCTGCCAGAATAGGACTTTCTAATTCCATCATTTCATTGTGTAGGAATGCTCCATTGGCTTTTATGAAATATGAAAAATCATCTGAATAGAATTTTCGATATCCAACTGATAATTCTAATCCTGTATTTAAGATTTTCCCTGTATTTACAGTTGGAGGATTAGCATAACCGGCTGATGAAGGCATTGAAACCTTTAACAGAAGGTTGTCCGTTGTTTTATAAAAATAATCTATTGTTATGTCTAATTTGCGATTAAAAAGAAACAAATCGGTACCTATGTCTATCTGTTTACTTGTCTCCCATTGTACATCTTCATTTCCTAAAACATAGGTTGCCGCTCCATCTTGTGGAACGTATCCTATAGGATATTGATAACCTTGGTTTATACGTTCCAGGTATGCAAAATCGGGAATTTCCTGGTTTCCTACAGCACCATAACTAAGTCTTAACATCCATTGATCTATTGCATCACTATCTTTAAAAAAGTCTCTGTCAATTCTCCAACCTAATGAAGCGGAATAAAAAGTTCCCCACCTGTTCTCTTTACTGAATCTGGAAGATGCATCTCTTCTGATCATTGCAGTTAAAAAATATTTTTCTTTTAAATTATAATTAACCCTTGAAAAATAGGAAAGCAATTTATAAGTCACTTTACTTTCTGATGCAGTAGTTATACTCAGGCCATTTCCAAGATAAACCGATTCAGGGTTTTGGTCGGGGAAACCTCTATCCGTTACATCAGTATTGGCGCGTTCATCATTAACATTTTCAGCACCAAGCATGGCGGTGAAATTATGGATTTCGCTTAATGTTTTGGTATAAGTTAAAACATTACTCCACGACCATACAAATGAAGAATTATGTATTACATTCAAGGAATTGGGGTTGTTTACCTTTCGACTGTCGCTATTCCCCCATGTTTTATTAAATCTACGTTGTTTATATTCATTATCATCTATTCCAAAAATGGAAACGAAGTTTAAATCTTTTGTTAGCTTGATTTTAGCATTTACAGCACCAAAAGTACTAAAGCCATTTTTAACATTGTTGCTATTTTCTAAAAGCCCAATAGGGTTGTATCCATCACCCATTAATGGAGGGTAGTCAGGCAAATCAACAAATTCACCTTCTTCATCATAAATCGGTATCATTGGATTTCTGAAAAAGGCGTAACGAACAGCATTTCCTCCGTTTCCGCCATAACCATCACCTGAACTTCCAACAATATTTGTTGTTGAACTTGCTATATTAACACCAGCACCAAGTGTTAACCATTCCTTAACATCGGAAGAAATGCTAATTTTCCCGGTTAGTTTTTCATAATCACTCCCTTTCAATATTCCTTCCTGCACGAAATAGCTCCCGGAAATATTGTATTGCGTTTTTTCATTTCCCCCGCTAATTCCCAAATGGTAATTACTTATAATGGCAGTTCTAAATATAGATTCCAAATGGTTAATATTGGGTGTACTATTAAGAATATCGTCTGTTATTTTATCTCTATATAATTCGGGGTGATCAATAATGCTGTTATTAAAGTTGTCTGCTGCTTCGTTAAATAATTCTGCATATTCATATTTGTCGCACATTTCGGTTAATTTACCATGCTTTTGAAAGCCTGTACTGGCATTAAATATTATTTTTGGTTGACCGGTTTTCGATTCTTTAAAAGTTGTTATTAATACAACCCCATTACTTGCCCTCGATCCGTATATTGCAGCTGAAGCAGCATCTTTTAAAACACTAATAGCTTGTATATCTGATACAGAAAGAGTATTCATAGCATCTTTAGTAGGTACACCATCAACTATATAAAGTGGAGAATTTGTGCTAGAAACAGATCCTGTACCCCTTATTTGAACTTCAACTCCTTCGCCCGGGGCACCAGTGTTTTGGGTAACAACAACACCTGCGGCTAATCCTTGCATAGCCTGTGAAATATCAGGAACACTGATTTTATTAATATCATCAATTTTTATTGTAGAAATAGCTCCCGTAACATCTGATTTTTTTTGTGATCCATAACCAATGATAACTACCTCGCTCAAAGCAAGATTGGTCATTTGCATGACAATATTTATTTCGGTACGTCCGTTGACGGCTTGTATAACTTTTTCAAAACCTATATAAGTAAAAACAAGCGTGTCGGTAAGATTCGGAACTTCCAACACATATTCACCATCTAAGTTTGTAATTGTTCCGATTGTCGTACCTTTTAAAACAACAGTAACACCTATCAGGGTTTCACCTGTATCACCAGCAGTAATTCGCCCCTTCACTTTCTCACCCTCTTTTTGTACTACAACCTCTTTTTTTGCCATAATTACAATATGGTTGTTCACAATCTCAAAACCTAAACTAGTACCTTCCAGTGCTTGTGCTAAAAGTTTATTTGCATCAGTTTGATTTTCATCAATGGAGATTCTTCTATTTATGTCTACCTGACCATTTTGATAGAGAATTTTGTTTTCGCTTTGATCTTCAATGTATTGAAACAATTCTTGAAGCGTTTTAATGTTCTTGATTTCTAAGTTTTCTGCAACTGAAATTTCTGATAAGAAAACAAAATAAATAGTAAAACATAAAAGCAAGGAATATCGATACAATAAATTTTTTAAAGAATAGATATTATTCATGATCAATTGTTTAATTAACACTTCATTTTATCAATACAGCATCTATAATAATTTCATATTTGTATGTCGTTAAACCAAAGCGAACTAATTTAGGATAAAGTTAAGTCATATTTCTGATTTAGCAATAAGATGTAATCTTTTCTTTTTATTGTTTTTTGCTTTGTTAAATTTGTGAGGCTTTGATTTTGTGAAACAAAATTAATTAGGCGAAGTGATCCTTCGACTTCAGGATCTTGTGGGTTATATTCCACCCCATGGTACTTATAAAGGATGTTCCGAAGAATTTGCGTATGTGGAAGAAGGTGATTATTGGCTTTGTCCAACCCATAAAAGAGTTACTTTTAGAAAAATTACTGTAGAAAAGAACAGAAACAACAATAAGAAGAAGCTCTATTTAACCAAATCAAGTGATTGTAAAGGCTGTCCGTATAAAATACAATGTGCCGGTAA
>PJEL010001994.1_pt1 | contig 19394 bp, 19 predicted proteins | sample 1853271 | NCBI WGS metagenome assembly PJEL01 (sample SAMN08108733, study PRJNA415343) | Invertebrate metagenome, whole genome shotgun sequencing project. | host: Globobulimina | place: Sweden: Gullmar Fjord | collected 2015-08
TTCATGTTTTTGTTCAAATTAGCCTCCACTGAATAAAACCAGTGTTGTTAGTCGTTCTGTGTCCAAGCACTTAACTTAGTGCGTAAACGCTGCATAGATTGGCTCAGTATTTGGCTGACACGAGATTCGCTGACACCTAACACTTCCCCAATCTCTTTTAAATTGAGTTCTTCGTCGTAATAAAGCGAAAGCACGAGGCCTTCCCTTTCTGGAAGTTGTTTTATCGAATCGATCAAAGCTTGGCGGAATGACTCATCTGCAACCCCTTGAAAAGGCGTATTGTCTTGAGAGTCTTCATTCGGAGATATTACATCATCCGAGACGCCTAAATCTTCGATACCGACCAATCTTGAGCAGTTAATATCGGTTAAAGCACTGTGATACTGGTCTAAACTGAGCCCCATGTGTTTTGCCACTTCGGCATCACTTGGGTCTCGATTAAGAACACTCTCCAGTTCTGCAATCGCACTGCTGATTTCTCGATTATTTTTATGAACCGATCTTGGCACCCAATCCCCACGGCGAATGTCATCTAACATAGCGCCGCGAATTCGAATACCTGCATACGTCTCAAAGCTTGCGCCTTTCGTACCATCATAGTTTTGTTGCGCTTCAATCAAGCCAATCATGCCAGCTTGAATTAAGTCATCAACCAATACATTAGGCGGCAATCGCCCCAACAAGTGATGAGCGATACGTTTAACCAACACAGAGTACTTCTCAAAAAAAGCCTGCTGGCTATTGAGATTTGCATGCTGATCGTAGGTAAGCGCTTTATTCACCAAATGGTTCCTCTACAAATTCAGGACGGTTCAGCAGCCTTTCAACAAAAAATTCCAAATGTCCACTTGGCGTTTTTGGTATTGGCCAGGTCAATGCTTTATTTGCTAATGAACTGATTGCCAACGCCGCAGGAGAGCGAGGGAACGCATCTACTACGATTTTCTGTCTCTTGACTGATTGACGTACTTTATCATCTAAAGGAATACATGCTACGAGTTCGAGGCTCACATTCAAGAAACGCTCTGTGACCAAAGTCAACTTTGCAAATAATTCTCGGCCTTCGCGATAGCTTCTGACCATATTTGCAACGATTTTGAATCGCTGAACTTGGTGCTCTCGGCTCAACAGCTTAATCAAGGCATAGGCATCAGTAATCGAAGTTGGTTCATCACAGACCACAACCACGACATCTTGCGCCGCTCTTGAAAAGCTAATCACCATGTCCGAGATGCCCGCTGCCGTATCGACTAGCAAGATGTCCATCTCGTCTTCAAGAGAACCGAACGCTCGAATCAAACCAGCATGTTGAGCATGCGAAAGTTCAGTCATGCTTTGTGTACCCGATGTCGCTGGAATTATCTTAATTCCGTACGGCCCTTCGACAATCGCATCCTTAAGTTCACACTCACCCGCCAAAACATGTCCTAGGTTTCGTTTAGAACGAATGCCCAGCATGATGTCGACGTTAGCCAATCCTAAATCGGCATCCAGTACCATGACTTTTTTGCCTTGGCGAGCCATGCAAATAGCCATACCTAACGTCACATTAGATTTACCGACCCCACCCTTACCGCCAGTTACAGCAATAACTTTCGTGATTGAAGGCTTCGTTAAGCGACGGAGGCCGCTAGCTTGATCATGTATCATATTTTCATTCATATTTATCCGCCGCCTAGAGTCCTTCAGAATCGCTATTCCAGTAATGAGGTTCATTCTCTGTAGATTTTTCTAATAACTCATTCGCCTTAGCAATCATGTACTTTGGCTGAGCTATAACGATATCCTCAGGAACTCGTTGACCATTTGCTATGTAAGCAACTGGTAATGCATTTTGTATTACCACACTGATGAACTCACCCAAACTGAGCGATTCATCCAGCTTAGTCAGGATACATCCTGACAACGGGATTCTTCTAAAGTGTTCAATGGTTTCTTGCAGCACTTTACGTTGCGCAGTTGCCGGCAACACAAGGTAGCTATTGATAACGGAACCACTCTCTTGCATCAATGTGTCTAACTGCTCAGATAGACGCACATCTCGCTGTCCCATACCTGCAGTATCAACCAGAATCAGGCGACGATTACGTAATTGATATATTACATCGGCCAGTTCACTAGAATCTTTAGCAACTCTTACAGGACAACCCATAATTCGACCATAAATCGATAACTGCTCATGTGCACCTATGCGATATGTGTCTGTTGTCACTAGCGCAACGTTGTCTGCACCGTACTCCATTGCTGCGCGGGCTGCGAGCTTAGCAACGGTAGTTGTTTTACCTACGCCAGTCGGGCCAAGTAAGGCCACAATACCACCGCGTTTTAAAATATCTTTTTGTGTCACAGAGATTTGATCAGCGACCAGAGCAAGCAAGGCTTTCCATGCTCGTGCTGGTTTTGTGTCTTCTGGAATGTAGCAGGCCATTTGATCGGCGAGTTCTGCCGAAACGCCCATACGTTCTAGGCGCTTAATAAGCATCGCTCGCAAAGGTTCGCGACGTTCGACTTCTTGCCACATGAGCCCAGAGACTTGATGCTCTAACAGACGACGAATTGAGGTCATCTCTTCGCGCATCGTTTCCATTTCGGTGTCTGAACCTTTCGACTGACCAGGATCACGGCCGCGATCGTAGCGAGTAGGATCTAAGCGAGGGGCTGGACGCTCTACTCTGCGATCTTCAGCAATCAATTTGGACAAACCAGACTCACGAGCAAAAGCTGAGTCTACGTTGCCACCGCTACGAGGCTGATGGTTACCGAGAGATTGCTGATTTCCTAGCGATCGATTACTGCCAGATTGGCGGTTAAGCAACGCGGATAACGAGTCTTCATTTTCAGCTCGGTGTTGCGGTTCGTCGTCTGCGCCGTGGCTATATTGCTTAAGCATATTAGCGAAGCGCTTAGTCATTGAACGTCCGCCTTCAGCATTCGACTGTAGGCTAACTTTGTCATCATCTAACTGACGACGCCCAGCGGAAGCGGCTGGCGCTGCCATTTGGGTATATTGACTTTGCGTAGGCTGCTGAGGCTTATTGAGTTTTGGGCTGGCTGTCGATGGGCTAGATTCGCCATCAATAGCGGCCACAATTTCAACGCCACCTGCGACCTTTTTGTTAGACATGATCACCGCTTCTGAACCAAGTTCTTCTTTAACTTGGAGCAGCGCGGTTCGCATATCTTTTGCAAAAAATCGTTTAATTTTCAATTCGATCGTCCGTTCTAATTAGGCGGCTTAATTACCAACAGCTTGTACAATGCGTATCTGTTTTTCGTCCGGTATCTCTTGGTAAGACAAAACTCTTAAGCTTGGGATCGTGTTTTTCACGAACTTCGCAAGAGTGGAACGTAACACGCCAGAAGTCAGTAACACGGCGGGCTCACCTTTCAGCTCTTGCTCTTGCGTTGCATGGCTGAGGGATGTCTGTAAACGTTCGGCTAAACCAGGTTCAATACCAGCAGATTCTCCGCCGGATGCCTGCATGGTTTGATGCAAGATTTGTTCCAGCTCAGGAATCAAGGTAATCACTGGCAATTCAGGCTCTATACCATTGATTTCTTGAACAATTAGTCGTTTCAAGGAGATACGAACCGCAGCAGTAAGTATGTCAGGTTCTTGACTCTTACTTGAATACTCCGACAAAGTTTGGACTATAGTGCGGATATCTCGAATTGGGATGGCTTCATTCAGCAAGTTTTGCAGCACTTTCACGACCACACCAAGTGGCAATTGGTCTGGTACAAAGCCTTCAACCAGCTTAGGTGTCGAACGACTTAACATCTCGAGTAAGTTTTGTACTTCTTCATGACCAATAAGCTGTGAAGCATTATTAGTTAATAGTTGGCTGAGGTGCGTTGCTAGTACCGTCGATGAATCTACAACCGTGTAGCCTAACGCTTGTGCATGTTCACGCTGTTCTTCTCGAATCCACACCGCTTCTAATCCAAAAGCAGGGTCAATCGTCGGCTCACCATCGATCATCCCATAGACTTGGCCAGGGTTAATCGCCAGTTCCATATCAGGCTTAATTTCAGCCTCACCCACAGCAACACCCATCAAAGTAATTCGGTAGCTGTTTGGCGTGAGTTCTAGGTTATCTCGAATGTGTACCGCTGGGATCAAGAACCCAAAATCTTGAGACAACTTCTTACGAACCCCTTTTACACGCTCAAGCAGTTCGCCACCTTGATCTCTGTCTACTAACGGAATCAAACGATACCCGACTTCCAAACCAATAATATCAACAGGTTGAACGTCATCCCAAGAAAGTTCCTTCTGGGAACCCGTTTCTCCATTCGCTTCAACCGTAGCTGGAAGGTTAGGTTGTTCAGCTTTTTTCTTGTTCTTTTTATCAATGTAATACGCACCTGCACCTGCAACGATGGCAAGACTCAAGAATGAGAAATGCGGCATACCAGGAACAATACCCATGATGCCAAGGATGGCGGCAGTGATCATTAGGGCTTTAGGGTTGTCGAACATTTGGAAGACAAGTTGCTCACCCATATCTTCATCGGTGTTTTGACGCGTTACCATCATCGCCGCAGCAATAGAAAGTAATAGAGACGGGATTTGCGCAACCAGACCATCACCGATAGTCAGTAGCGTATAGATTTCGATTGCTTCACCAAAACCAAGGTCGAACTGAGCCATACCGATACTCAAACCACCAATGATGTTGATGAACAGGATCAAGATACCGGCTATTGCATCGCCTTTAACGAACTTAGACGCACCATCCATCGAACCATAGAAATCCGCTTCCTTGGTGACTTCAAAACGTCTGGTACGAGCCTGATCTTGGTCGATCAAACCCGCATTCAAATCGGCATCGATTGCCATCTGTTTACCGGGCAAGGCATCCAACGTGAAACGTGCACTTACTTCCGAGATACGACCCGCACCTTTGGTTACAACCATGAAGTTGATGATCATTAGAATCAAGAACACCACTAAACCAACCGCATAGTTACCACCGATAACCACGTTACCAAAAGCTTCAATCACGTTACCGGCGGCATCACCCCCTTCATGACCGTGGAGCAATACCACACGTGTCGAAGCAACGTTCAAGGCCAGTCGAAGTAGAGTGGCAATCAGAAGTACCGTTGGGAATGCAGCAAAGTCCAAAGGCCTGCGGGTATAAACCGAAACCAATAGCACAACCATAGACAGTGCGATGTTGAAGGTGAAGAACATATCCAACAAGAAAGCTGGAATTGGCAACACCACCATAGCGAGCGTGGCAAGTACCATAACGGGCGCGCCAATCGCAGGCATGGCACGGTTAGGGATTTTAGGTAGCTTGTCCGCAAAAGGGAGGGTAAATTTCATAAATCTGGGTAGTATCGCTATGTTGTAGCTTTTCCACCAAGCGAATCGAGGCTCAGGGCTAAGCTGTATTGCCAAAGTTTATAGCAATAAGGTTTATAATGGTCAGGTTTTCCCTGATCGGACTTATAATGTTCGGCATTGATATAGCAAGCACTGTACCAATATCTCAACGTCAATTTATCGTCACAGCTTGCAAATAAAGACGATCAGATACAGCGACCATTATCCGGCTTCATTGGGCTGAGCTCAAGCAATTGATCTAATGACGTAAATCAGGTGGGATCGGCATATTAGAATCTTGCAATTTTGGCCTCTCCCCCCCTCTTTTTCTGTACTGTTTCAGCTGGAATACATATGCAAGCACTTGAGCAACAGCCGTAAACAGACCGTCAGGAATTTGCTGTTCTAGCTCGGTAGTGTGATAAAGCGCCCTAGCTAATGGAGGAGCTGGAATAATATATATGTCGTTTGCACGTGCAATTTCACGAATCTTCATCGCCATATGGTCGACACCTTTGGCAACGACTATCGGTGCTTTATCTTGATTCTGTTTGTAGCGTAGAGCGACCGAAAAGTGCTCTGGGTTGGTAACAATAACATCTGCCTGAGGGACATCAGCCATCATACGTCGCTGAGCCGCTTCTCTCTGCAACATACGAATACGACCTTTAACTTCAGGCTTACCTTCGGTGTCTTTGAACTCATCTTTCACTTCTTGCTTGGTCATCTTAAGTTGATCGGCGTGTTGCCAAATCTGGAATGGGATATCAATCGCCACCACTATCAACAAAGAGCAACTGATAAGCAGAATAAAGTTAAGCAAGATATCCAAGGCGTGGAAGATATTCTGCGGATACACGTCCATACTCAATTGCATTAAGTCATGTTGAGATGCTTGGATAAGATAGATAGCCATGCCCGACACCAGAGCGACCTTTAAAATAGATTTCAGTAGTTCAACCCAACTTTGTAGGCCAAACATACGCTTAATACCGCTCAAAGGATTGAGCTTAGACGCCTTAGGCATAGCGGCTTGCATCGAGAAGTTGACACCACCGACACCCGCAGCACCAATCACAGCCGCCACAAACAAAGTGATGAGAATCAAAAACAGTGGAAACAGCAGATTGACCAAGGCGCCACCAGCGATTTCCAGTAGCTTATTGGTATCAAAAATTTCGTCACGGCTGAGCGAAAACAGGCGTTGCATGGCCTCGAACAGAGCTTTCGCCATCGATTCGCCAAACCACATTAAAGAAATCGCGCCTACAATCAGTACCGACGCTGACGCTAACTCTTTTGACCTTGCAACCTGCCCTTTTTCTTTGGCCTGTTGCAAGCGTTTGGGCGTGGCGTCTTCTGTGCGTTCTTGACCGTCTGACTCTGCCATTTCAGTCTCCTAGCAATCCAATCTGATGAGACGACATATCTGCTGCTCTCCTTGTAACCAATACAACTCATAGTGGCTATATAAGCCACCAAGGATGTACCAACAAAGCAACAGACCCACGAGTAGCGCAAACGCAAAACCCAAAGAGAATATATTTAACTGAGGTGCAGCACGTGTCATTACACCAAAAGAGAGGTTAATCGTGAGCAGCGCAATAATGCCAGATAAAGACATCGCCAACGCTGTTTTGAACATGATACCCAACCACAAGGCTAGCTCTCTGAAATCAACAGCGGTTAAAGAACCACTGCCAATAGGCAATGTGGTAAAGCTAAACACCACCAGCTGCAGCATTTTTAAGTGGCCGTCTGTCGCCAGAAAGAACATGGTCGCGAGCAACATAAACAGCTGACCCAGTACTGGCGTATTCTGACCGTTTGCTGGGTCAACCATAGACGCGAAGCCCAAGCTCGATTGCATACCCAGAATCTGACCGAGCATAACAAAGGTTTGAATCAAAAATTGAGTGACAAACCCCATGGCGACACCAATCACGATCTGTTCAAAAACCGTGAGAAAGCCTTGAAACGACAACAGTTCAATGTCTTTAGGGACAGCAGGAATGGCCGGCATAACCGCAAGCGTAATCGCTAAGCCTAGATACAGACGAATACGTGGCGACACAAAGCGCGCCCCGGTTACCGTCATCACCATCAGCATGGCTGAGATGCGAGTATATGGCCAAAAGTAATTGGCTAACCACTCGAGTACTAGACTTGTTGGGTATTCCATTGCGGTTTAATACAACACTTGCGGTAAGCGTTCAATGAGTTCAAAAAAGAACTCCATCATCATCTGCGTCATCCAGTGAGCAAACAACATTAACGCCAACAAAGTTACGATCAAACGAGGCAAGAAGCTGAGGGTTTGTTCATTGATTGAGGTTGCAGCTTGGAATACCGCCACGACCAAACCAATCAGCAGGCTAGGAATAATAATGGCGCACACCATTATCAGTACCATCCAAAGTGCATCTCGGAACAATTCTACGAATATTTCAGGATTCATTATTCCCCCAGCTACAAGGCAAAACTGCCGGCGAGTGTGGAGAGTATCAAGTTCCAACCATCAACAAGGACAAACAGCATCAATTTAAATGGCAAGGATACAATCATCGGTGACAACATCATCATACCCATGGCCATCAGCACCGAGGCAACGACTAAATCAATAATTAGGAACGGCAAGAACAGCATAAAGCCGATTTGGAATGCCGTTTTTAGCTCTGACGTGATAAATGCAGGGATCAGAACCGCCATTGAAACATCTTCAGGGTTGGTCACTTCCGCGCCCGAGATCTCAACAAAGGTTTCCAAATCTTTGATTCGAGTCTGCTTGAGCATGAAGGATTTAATCGGGCCTTGGGCGACATCAAATGCCTGTCGTGCCGATATCTGTTCATTCAGATAAGGTTGAACCGCTTGCTCATTGACCTGATTGATCACCGGAGACATGATGAAGAAGGTCAAAAATATCGCGATACCAATGATGACTTGGTTTGAAGGTGTTTGTTGCAAACCCATCGCCTGACGCAAGATAGACATCACCACCACAATACGGGTGAACGACGTCATCAAAATCACCATCGCTGGCAAGAAGCCAAGCATGGTCATCAAGGCTAAAATTTGTAAATTAATCGAGTAGTCTTCACCACCATTAGCATTGGTGGTCATGGTAAAGGCAGGAATACCGCCACCATTTCCCGTTAGACTGCCCGTGGTCATGGTTTGCGATTTAGCTTGGTCTTGCTCCATCGTACTGATAGTCACCGACTCTGAACCGGCCGTATTCGCTGGAATCACGGTGCCATCTTCAGCTTGTGCAAATACCGACATGCTGAAGACTAGAGAGCAGAGGAGAATGAGCGGAACTAACCACACTTTCACCATTCGGAAAACTCCGCTTTGGCAGAAGTAAGATGAGTTCAAAAGTCCGTTACTTGTTTGCATCTTTTTTTATTAGCTGGGAAAGCTGACTTGAGAATGTGCTTTTTTCCAGCATCTCCTGAGTAAGAGGTTTATCAAGCTTAGAGATCAGTTGAATCGATTGGGTAGTGATACCCACTAGATACTGATCCTCACCCGCTTGAACGATAGCAATACGTTCTTTTGTCCCAACCGCTATCTGTCTCACAATGGACAAGCCTTGTTGGTTAGACATTGTTGGCACTTGCATTCTCTTAAGCAGCCAAGCAATAAACAAGATGAAGGCTATAACGAAAATTAGCGACCCAAAAGTGGTCGCTAAATCGAGAGAAGGCGGCGTTGCAGCAAAGGCAACGGAAGGCATAGAAAACAGGCCTATGCCTATTAATCCACGAAACAAACCCGTTATCCCGCGAGATAAATGGGTCATTTCACGAGACAAGTCCACTAGCCTTGGAGACGAAAGGCTCATTAACGTAGCTTCTTAATACGTTCAGTTTGGCTAATCACGTCAGTCAAACGAATACCAAACTTGTCATTCACAACAACCACTTCACCGTGAGCGATCAAAGTGCCATTAACCATCACATCCAGTGATTCACCAGCAATTCTGTCTAGCTCAACAACCGAACCTTGGTTCAATTGAAGTAAGTTACGAATACTGATCTGAGAGCGACCCACTTCCATTGAAATGGTCACTGGGATATCCATGATGGTATCCAGTTTACGACGCTCATCTTCAGAAATCGGCGACGACGAATCCGTTAGCTCATCCAGTGGCGCCGCGAGAACATCATCAACATCAATTGACGGTGCTGAAGGGTCTTCACCAAGTGCTGCAGCCCATTCGTCTGCTAGCTTTTGATCTTCACTAGGTTCCATTACCAATTCCTATACATTTATATTTTGCTAATCGTTATCATCGCTGTTTTCTAGTTCAGACATCAAGTCTTTACCTAGGAAAGCGAGATCGGTTTTAACCACGTGCGGTCTTTGAATTTTTTCAGAAATCTGTACGGCCAGCTTTTCACCTGAACGGCCCATTTTCACACGGTAGGTTGGTAGTTCTTCAACAAACATCGTCGCATGTTCTGGCATATTCATCGGGATAACATCCCCAGGACGAAGTTCCATCAAATCACGCAAAGAGATATCTTGCTCGAGCAAATTGACACGGAAGTTGACTGGCACATCCATGATTTCATCACGCAGTGCTGAACTCCAACGAACGTCGGTTTCCATCTTGTCTGATTGCACACCCGCATCAAGTAATTCACGAATCGGCTCTACCATGGAGTAAGGCATAACCACGTGGAAATCACCGCCGCCGCCATCAACCTCAATATGGAATGAACTCACCACAATCACTTCTGTTGGACTGACGATGTTCGCCATACTCGGGTTCACCTCTGAATCCAAGTATTCAAACTCAACGCCCATCACGGGAGACCAAGCTTCTTTGTAGTCTTCGAATACAATTTTAAGCAGTAGCTGGATGATTCGTCTTTCAGTTGGCGTAAATTCACGACCTTCAATCTTGGCGTGAAAACGTCCATCGCCACCAAAGAAGTTCTCTACCAAGATGAAAACAAGACGAGCTTCCATGGTGATCAGCGCCGTGCCTTTTAGCGGTCGGAAGCGCACCATGTTTAAACTGGTGGGTACATACAATGTGTTTTGGTACTCACCAAATTTCATCATTTGTACGCCGTTGATCGACACTTCAGCCGTTTTTCGCAACATATTAAACAAACTGATCCGCATATGACGCGCGAAACGCTCATTGATAAGTTCAAGGGTCGGCATTCGACCACGAACGATTCGGTCTTGAGATGAGAAGTCGAAATTAACCGCATTCTCGTTTTCGGACTCTAAGACATCTTCAACTTCTTCAACATCGTCGACACCATGTAATAGCGCATCAATTTCGTCTTGGCTTAATAAATCGGTCACAAATTACCTATTGAATTACGAAGTCAGTGAATAACACTTTTTCAATAACAGGCTGACCCACTGCTTGAGCCAGACTTGCTTTAATATCTTCTGTTGCCTTGTCACGAAGTTCTACTCGCCCTATCGGAGAGCGCAATTGGTCTACCGTTGCAGAGGCAAATGTCGCCAATAACGTACTTTCAACGAGTGGAGAGTGGTATCGAGCAAGGTCTTCATTCTTGCTGCCTCGTACCATAAGCTGCGCTTTGATCTGTACCAGGCGATCTTTTTTGTCACCGGTGACATTGAACAAAAAAGGTTGTGGAATATTAACATACATCACAGGTTCAACCGCGACTACAGCGGTAGCAGACTGAGATTTCGATTCAGAGGCATCGTCACTAGAGCCCATAAAAAAGAACACAGCAGCACCGATAGCAAGTAGTAAAACAACGACAGCAATTATGATTATAAGTAGCTTACTTTTCTTTTGACCTGGGGCTTGTTCTGCAAACATATTCTTCTCTAACTTCCTGTTATTTCCACGGACTAACGGATCTAAACCTGATACTAGGCATAATAACTAATTCCATCACGCTTTGATGCGACATTCAATTCAAGATTGCTGCCGTTATCAAGGTTTTCATCACCTTGCCCATCATTTGTGCGGTTAGAGCCTGATTGTTGTTCACCATTGTTATAGCTATCTTGGCTCTGCCCAGAATTCTGTTGTTGGACGGACGAATCGGCCAGTTGCATACCTTGTTGAGCAAGCATCTCTCTCAAGCGTGGCAAAGTCTGCTCAATCACATCTCGGGCTTGTTGATTGCTCACCGTAAAGTGCACGTTCGCCACGTCATTATTCATGGTCATACGAATTTTCATCTGACCCAACTCTGGTGGGTCGAGGCGGATATCCAAGTTCTTAAGGTTCTTAGACATCATCATTTGTACTTTTTCTGCCACTTGCTCATTGGCCAGTTCTTTAGTGAGCTGCAAAGGAGCTTGTTGAGCCGCTTGAATTTCAGCGCGTGTAGGAGCCGAACCTGCCGTTGCAGAGCTTTGAACACCAGCAGCAGACGCTATCTGCTGAGCCAATGTCGAATCTTTGGAGTCTTCTTTAGCACCAGCCTTTCCAAGACCCGACAATGCGGCCGTGCCAGCGCCAGCTTTGAGCAACATATCCGTTGCACCCGCTTTAGTCGTTGCTACTGGTGCATTCATTGCCAAGCTTTGCGCCGTTAAACTCGGGTCCAAGGCTGCTTGCTGTGCAGAAGCGGCATTGCCCTGCTGAGCTGCTAACTGTTGCGCTGCAGCCTGTTGAGCCGCGTGCGCATTATTGGCATGTAACATTGTTGCCTTATCTGCCACAGCATTAGTTGCAGCTTGAGATGACATCTGTGACGTCGCTTGTTGGGCTGCCGTCGCAACAGCCGCTGTCGATGCCACTGCTGCTAACGCTTTGGCTTCAGCCGAATCCGTATTATCCCAATCAATTGCGGCTGCTTGACCTGATGCACCGTTCAAGTCCGGAGCTTGGCTTAACAGAGCGTTTGCTTGCTGTTGAACATTAGTGAGTTGCTGGTTCAATACTTCGAGGTTAGACGTCGCTTTAGCCAGAGCGGTTTGCTCATCAACCGACAACTTAGCCCCGCTTTGTTGCTTTTGAAGCAGACCATCGACGATTGACTGTTCTGAGTCGATTTGCGCATTCAATTGGTTCAACGCTTTGGTATGAGCATCAACCTGCTTTGCGAGCTCAATATCTGCTGGCGAGATTGCTTGACCTTGAACAGCCGCAACATCGCTAGCCGCATTTTTTTGGCTCAGTTCTCGGCTCATACTCGCTTCGATTTGCTCGGGAGTAACGCCTTTGCCCATCAATTGACGGATTTCATCATCTGTCAATTGAGAAACGCCTTTACCACCGGTAAGCACTGCGATTTCAGAATCGACGTCCAAGCCATTATCTTGATTTGCTACATTGGCTTGTTGTGCCGCCTTGTCCATTTCGCCTGTAGGGGAAGAAGCCCCTGCAACAGAAGCACCCGCGATATGACCTTGAGCTTGCTGAGGCAAGCCTTTGCCGTTCGGTGTTTGATTGAGCGTTTTATTTGCCTCATCCAACTGACCAAGTAATTTGTTGCCCTCACTCATTGCAGCATTCGCTTGAGAGGCACCTTGAGATTGTTCCCCTTTGGCTAGTGATTTCTCTGTAAGTGCATTGTCATCGGTTGGATTCGATGAGCTTGTGCCTTTCAGTGTCGGTTCTAATTCAGACGTTTGTTCAGCAGCCATTTTTTCAGTGACAGCCTTTTCATTAGAAACTTTTTCAGCCTCCAACTTTGCAGAAGCTTGCTTGGCTTGAGCTTCACTTGCTGCGTCTGCGCTCTTAGGCTCACTACTATCACCTTTAGTCACCTCAGAAGACGCTTCAGCTGAACTCGATTTAGCCGATGCACTGTCGTCACCCGAAGTCGAGGTTTGGTTACCGTCAGATTTAGAGGCGCTGTCGGCATCTTTAACTGTTGTTTTACTGTCACTTTCGTCAAAGCCTAGCGCTTCTTTAAAAGACTCAAAGAAACCTTTTGAGTCGCCGGTTTCTTCTACCTTTGGAGAGGCAGAACCGGTGTCCAACAATGATGACGTTTTGTTGGTCGCTGAATTTGAGGAAAGACTAACATTCATATATACAAGCTCTATCTACTAGCTTTGCTGCCACAAACTAGGCAACAAAAAGAAAGTCGGGCGTTTTTCATACCTTTGTCGGGTATAACACGCAATTTTATATAAAACGGAGCAAGAAACATGCCTATAAGTTTCGATTTTACAATCTGCCGAACAATACCTGTATCGTTCGTGGCTTAGGATCACATCTTCTTTCGGCCATACATCAGAGTCGAGAACTCATCCATTTGTTTTTGTTCTCTTTGGTCTTGCAGTTTGGCTTTCTCTTTCTGCTTTTTCTCCATCAACCACTCGTAGGATTTACGCTTTTTACGTAGTTCCATCCAATATTCTTGGCAGTTATCGACCTGATTTTTGAAGTGGTGTTCCGCTTCTCTTTGTTTGGAAAGCGTTTCGTCAAGCTGAGTCAGGAAGCGATTCAAGTGACCATATTGGCTGGCTGTAAGCCCAGCTTTACCTCGGTCGATCAATTGCTGACAGTAATCCAGTCGGTATTTTTCAATCTGCGAGACCTGATCGTAGTAACCTTGTAACTCAGAATTCGCTTTGTTTAGCGCCAATACTGCTTGGTTCTCTTGGTCTTTCGCTTGATCGAGAAGAAATTCTAACGCGTTATCCATGATTGACCTTATTCAACACGGCCTAGCCCCCTAACACATGCTTCAACATGTTGACGCACATGTCATAGGGAACTGTTTCTTTCATTTTCTGTTGTAAGTACTCATCCAATCTCGGTTTCAAGGTGAAGGCACTATCAATGGCAGGATCAGTCCCCGGCTTATAGGCACCAATCGACACCAAGTCTTGGTTCTTACGACAAATAGACAACACTTGGCGCACTGCTTTCGACATCAAAACATGTTCTTCAGTGGTAATTTGAGGCATAACACGACTGACTGACTTCTCTACATCAATCGCAGGATAATGACCCGCATCGGCCATCTCTCGAGACAACACAATGTGACCATCCAAAATCGCTCGCGACGCATCAGCAATCGGATCTTGTAAGTCATCACCTTCGGTTAGAACAGTGAAGAAAGCGGTAATAGAGCCTTGTTCATCATTGCCGTTACCCGCTCTTTCCACCAACGCAGGAAGCTTGGCAAACACAGATGGCGGATAACCTTTGGTTGCTGGCGGCTCACCGACCGACAGAGCGATCTCACGTTGTGCTTGAGCAAAACGGGTTAGTGAATCCATCAACAGCAGAACATCTAAACCTTGGTCTCGGAAATATTCGGCAACGGCTAGTGCGGTTTGGCAACCCTTCAAACGCATTAATGGTGACGAATCCGCAGGAGCGGCGACAACAACCGAACGTTTACGGCCATCTTCACCAAGAATCTCTTCGATAAATTCTTTTACTTCGCGTCCACGTTCACCAATCAAACCCACTACAACCACTTGCGCCGTTGTACCTCGAGTCATCATGCCAAGCGTGACCGATTTACCCACACCGGAACCCGCAAACAGGCCAATACGTTGACCTTTACCCACTGTAAGCAAACCATTGATGGCCTTCAAACCGACATCAAGCGGCTCAGAGATAGGTTTACGAGCTAAAGGGTTGATTGGTTCTGCGTTAAATGAAGCGCGTTGCTCGGTATAGATTGGACCTAATCCATCAAGCGGGTTACCCACGCCGTCGATCACACGGCCAAGCAGTTCCATCCCGACAGGAATGCCGCTTTCAGAGGTCACTGGCGTAACACGTGCACCCGGTAAGATCCCCGTGATTTGCTCACTCGGCATCAAAAATAGATTATCACCGGAGAAGCCCACCACTTCAGCTTCCATCTGACCAGACATAGTTTCGACCAAGCACAGGCTACCAATCGGAGCTTTACAGCCAGTCGCCTCAAGCGTTAAGCCAACCACACGCACCAACTTACCTGAGGCAATCGGTCGTGATTTCAGCCCTTCGACTTTGTATTGGCTTAGGCGATTCGCGAGTTCAAGCATTACTCATGACCTTGATGACGATTGGCGCCACAGAAGTTTTGAATCACGTTTTTCACGCGATCTTCCATGCGGTAGTTAACACTCGACTCACCGGCTTCGATTTGCACATCACCACGGTTGAGTGCGGGCTCTGCTACTAGAGTCCAATTCCGACATTCCAGTTCAGAGTCGCCATGTGCAGAACGGATAATCGCAACATCTTCAGGGTTAAGTTTTAAAGTAATTGCGTGACCAGAGATCGGCAATGACTCGACCGATTCTTTCACGGTATCTAATATGATTTGCGGGTTGGTTTGAACTTCAACATGAACGACTTCTTTAACCATGGTTAACACCATGTCGACCAATTGCTTCTCTACCTGAGCGTTCATTAACTCTAACGGCTGTGCGAATTGGTTAGCCAGTCCCATGAAAACCGCGACTTGTTGTTGAATATATTCTTGACCAGCAGTAACACCTTCAAGCTTACCTGCTTCATTGCCTTCTGCATGACCAGCAACAAGTCCTTCTTCTTTGCCTTTTTCGTAGCCCTGCTTAAAGCCAGCTTCTTGCCCTTGGTGAAGGCCTTCCTGATAAGCGCCCTGCTTGATCAGTTCGATTTGCTCTTCAGTCAGAACAAGCTCTTCGTCTTCAATGGCTTCTTCAACCGTCGGCATCCAGCTAGGGTCGTAATTAAACGCCGTCTCTTTAGCATTTTTACTCACGTCAGAAGTGTAATCAGGGAGCCCCCATTTTTGAGGCTGGGCAACCGTATTATCTTCATCGGGACGAAGGAAGCCGCGTTTTCTATCACCTGACATATCAGTACCTATCTATGTGTGAGTCAAACTACTATTTAAATTCAGAGAGTTAGACTTAAATAATTGGGATTTCGAGATTGGATAAAGAAAAGCCCCAACACTGTGGGGCTTTGAGATTTCGTATTAGAGGAACTCGTCGGCACCGCCAGATAGCATAATCTCGCCACTGTCTGCCATTTTCCTCGCAATACCCAAGATCTCTTTCTGAGCCGCTTCCACTTCAGAGACTTTCACTGGCGGCATCGCCTCAATATCGTCTCTCATCATATCGGCAGCACGTTTAGACATGTTCTTGAAGATCTTCTCACGTAGACCTTCATCTGCACCCTTAAGTGCTTTCTGAAGAATATCTTGTGGAACATCACGCAGCAATCGTTGAACGCCTTGGTCATCAACTTCGATAAGGTTTTCAAAGACAAACATCAGGTCTTGAATCTGCGTTGCCATGTCTTCGTCTTGGTCACGGATTTGATCCATCAAGACGCCTTCGACGTTGTTGTCCATGTAGTTCATGATTTCAGCCGCAGCTTTCAGGCCACCAATTTTGGCAGCTTGAGCACCAGCTTGACCCGCAAACTGTTTCTCCATGATTTCGTTCAGTTCAGCAAGCGCTGAAGGTTGAACTTCTTCAAGGTTAGCAATACGCATCATTAAGTCTAGACGTACACGTTCAGGGAACTGAGATAAGATCTCAGCTGACTGATCGGCTTCTAGGTAAGACAATACAATCGTTTGAATTTGAGGGTGCTCGTTGATGATGATACTTGCCACCTGACGAGGATCCATCCACTTAAGAGAATCCAAACCTTTCGAACCGGTACCCAGAAGGATCTGGTCAACAAGGTTATTCGCCTTATCTTCACCCAGAGCTGCCACCAATGCGTTACGCATGAAGTCTTCACTGCCCATACCGATGTTGGTGTACTTCTGAATATCATCTAAAAAGGCACGGTGAACTGCACCGACTTTCTCTTGCGACAAGTCCGTGGCACGTGCCATCGCACTACCTACACGTTGAACCTGCTTAGGCTCTAAGTGACGAATAATACCGGCTGCATCTTCTTCATTGAGACTCAATAACAAGATCGCTGCGCGTTCATCACCCGATATCGAGTCGATGTCCACACTAGCGACATCAAGCACTTCACCGCCTTCAGCTTGTTGTGGAACAATTTCGTTAGCCATCTGCCATCCAATTCTTAACTACTTGAGCTGCTAGCTCTGGTTCATTCGCTACAAGAGCACGTACTGCTTTAAGCACATCTTCGTCTTTATGAAGGTTAGGTAAATCTATACTCGAACCGAATTCGAACAATTCACCACCTTCGATATCGCCACCAATCAGGCTGGTTTCGCCATCGGCGCCAATCGGCATGCCATCAGGGCCGTACATCTGATCATCATTGTCTGCAGCTGGGTTAAGCAATTTCTTCATTGCTGGGCGAACCAGAACCAACACCACTACAATAATGACCAACGCACTTGCAAACCAACGGATCCAATCGTTAAAGTTTGGATGCTCCCAAATTGGTACATCCGCTACGATATCGGTCACTTGAGGCGCAAATTGCATGCTCAATACATTAAGTAGGTCACCACGAGTTTCATCAAAACCCACAGTACCGATCAATACCTGACGAATCGCATTGATTTCGCTCGCTGGGATTGGCGTGTGAACGACTTCACCGGTATCTGGATTCAACGACTGGCGATCTTTGATTGCGACAGAAACCGTTTGGCGATTAACCGTGCCACTTTGCTTACGCTCATGGCTGATGGTGGTATCTAGCTCGAAGTTTCGAGTCGCTTCTTTATGAACCGAACCCTGCCCTGTCAAAGCTCCATCTTTCATCTGAGCAACATCTTGAGGAATGGAAGCATCTGCCGGTGGTTGATTGCTCAAAGCACCTGGGATACCTGCCACGGTATTACCATTGTTGTAATCTTCTAGCGTGTATTCACTTCGTGTTGCTGGTGTGTTCGGGTCAAAACGCTTTCTTGTTTGCTCTACCGCGCTAAAGTCGAGTTGAATATCAACCTGAGCGGTATAATTACCAAAACCAAGAATAGGAATAAGAATAGAGTCAATTTTTTCACGCAACGCTTGCTCTTGGTTACGTTCGAGTTCGTGCTCTTTGCGACGAGCCGTGGACATTGGGTCTTGAGAGCCTGAGCTCAGAAGTCGTCCGTGCTGATCGGTCACAGTAATACGCGAGGTTTTCATTCCCGGTACAGCACTAGCTACCATATCAACAACAGAATCCACTTCTTGTTGTTTTAGGTTGGCGCCGGTTTTCACCGTTAGGAATACAGAAGCGGACGCTTCTTGATTGTGTCGAACAAACACACTTTGCTTTGGCAAGGCCAGTAAAACCTGCGCTTTACGCACCTGTTTCATCTGTTCAATGGCTTTCGCAAGTTGTCTTTCACGACTTAATTTTAAGCGTTCTTGTTCTAAACGTTGCGATACGCCAAAACCCATGTCTTGCATGAGGATGTCGTCACCTGCGTTTCTCTCTTGATTCAATCCCGCTCGTACCATATTAAGCTTCAGTGAATTGTACTCACTGGCCGGTACTGAAATGGTGTTACCTTCAAGAGAATACTCGATCTTTTGTAGATCTAAGTAATCAAGAACTGGGATCAACTCTTCTGTTTCATACGCCCCTAATGGACGCATTTCTGGCTCTTTAACCCAGAAAAACAGCATCACAATAAGCGCGACACAGATAGAAATCGAAAGGACTAAGACGACCTGACGAAGTAAATCAAGATCACCTACGGCCATATCGAACTTTGATGAACTGCGTTCACCTAGATCGGGATTTTGCCCTTCTCCGTCTAGCTCTGAACCGGCAATAAGTGCGTGGTCGTTGCTATCGCTTACGGCTAAATCTGTTGTTTGACTATTTTCTGCCACTATTCAACTACCTAACTTATACCGGCATATTCATAAGCTCTTTGTACGACTCGACCAATTTATTTCTAATTTGGATCGTCGCCTCAAAGGCCACACTAGATTTATTCCGAGCGATCATCACATCGGATAGAGATACACTCTGGTCACCGCTATCAAAGCGAGCTTGAAGATCGCCAGAGGTCTTTTGTAGTGAGTTCACGTTATTGATGGCTTGCGTCAACATATTGCCAAAGTCTGCACCAACCGCTTGCCCCGTTGCAGCGGGACGCGCGCTAGCAGCTTCAACCATCATTGCCTGCATTTCGCCTTGTAAACCATCTATTCTCATCTACTACCTCAGGAGTCAAAATTATGACTATCTATTTAGCTGTATTATTGACAG
>PJEL010001996.1_pt1 | contig 19387 bp, 14 predicted proteins | sample 1853271 | NCBI WGS metagenome assembly PJEL01 (sample SAMN08108733, study PRJNA415343) | Invertebrate metagenome, whole genome shotgun sequencing project. | host: Globobulimina | place: Sweden: Gullmar Fjord | collected 2015-08
TTAACACCACAATATCAGGTTGGAATAATTCTCAGAGAGATTGAAGACGAAAAAAAGTCGGTTTTACGGCCTTAAGGAGCTGTTACTTTATAGAAATCGACTACTTTTCAACACCCTTACTTTCTTATCATTTCAGCATCTATACCTACAGTATCAACGCAATAGCCTGCTGACCAAAAATGGTTTCCCCAATATTTTTTGGTTCGTAACGCAGGAAAGTTTTTAAACGCCTGAATAGCCGTCTTACCTTTTATCCTACCCATCAAGGTTGAAATTGAAACTTTAGGGGGAACCTTGACTAGCAAATGAACATGGTCTGGCTGAATATTTAATTCAACAACTTCACACCCTGCCCTTTCTGTATGAGCATAGATACTTTTGTACACTAACTTCCCAATATCACCCTTTAATATACGGTACCGATACTTAGGCACAAAAACGATATGATACTGGCAATACCATAATACATGTGATAACTTTTGAAATCTGCCCATTTGTTTTCTCCTTTTTGATTTGCGGGAACCACTCAAATAGGGGTTACATCTGGGTAGATATTAATGCAAAGCTATTTTTACCCCCGCCCATAGGGCGCGGTTTTTTAAGCTATTATAAATGCCAGAGAAGATTGGTCAGGCTGAGCAGGTAGGAGTTATGTGACTGTGTTGTTCTTGTATTAATCAGAGATTTGTCAAATTGCATAGGAGAGTTCATGCATATCTCATGAGAAGGGTAATACAATAATGCTGTGGTCAGTAGCGATTGGCTATGCTTTAAAAGTTGGCTTCAGGTGAGTTTTGAAAAACGTTTCAGTGTGCAATATACTGTTAAAAGTCAATAAAAGCTGGTTCCTGATGTTTGTCAGGTGTCAAAGATCTGTGGGTTAAGGAGACAAATGTGAAGGATTCTTCTTGGGTATCCGGTGGATTTTGATTGGTTTTGACAGGTTCAGTCTCTGAGGTTATTTTCTGGATAAATTGGGTCCATGATTCAGGTGGATCTATGATTTTAAAGCCAACTTCCTGATGATTGCCTGGAAATGTCCGGTTGATCCAGCAGGGAGTGATTTCGAACTGAAAGGTTTTTTGTTTTTTTGTGGATATGGAAATAAACCTATTTTTTTGGATATAGAATTGATTAGGTAAATGGGTGACTTTAAGTCCCTTATATGAAATATCTTCAATACTGCCATCCACAGTGTAGACTCCATTGTCAAAATCGATTGTGAGTCCCTGGGGTTTTAAACGTTTATTTTTTCTGAGATCTGAATTGTCTTTCATTTTGTTTCTGTAGGTATAAGTGGGATAAATTGTTGTTTTTAAAAATAAATCTTAATAATCTGGGCCGTCGTGAGTCTGACTGTAATTTTAGTGATAGTGCTTGACCTTAAAAATTTAATGCAAGTCTGGTGCCAGTTTTCCATGTCACTGATTTTGCAGTAAATTTTTAGAGAATATGGGCATGGTTTTTATTATATATGAAAAAAGCTGACAGCAGTGACGGTACTTAAGGGTTGCTGTTAGCTTTTCCCTTGCAATGTTTTTCGCCGATTTTTCCTGGAAGATGAAGGGGGATTTTTAGCAAATAGATGGGTTTAATTAATTGCCAGTGTCAGGATAATTTACAGGGAAAGAGAATGTCAAAGTAATGACTTTTTGTTAACTAGCTGAATTGTCGTGCAGGGTAGTTTGTCTAAGAGATCTTGGTTTGTTGTTGGTTGGAATTATGAGCTTGTTATTTTGTGGTGATGATTGCCATGGCGTCACCATAACTGTAAAAACGATATCCTTTGTTAATGGCTGTATTGTAACATGAGAGGATACGTTCTTTTCCAGCCAGGGCAGAAACAAGAAAGAGCAGAGAAGATTGAGGAAGGTGAAAATTTGTTATAAGATTTTGTACTGTTTTAAAATTGTAGCCCGGATAGATAAATAAATCGCAGAACCCCTTTTGCGGATGAAGAAGTCCCTGATCATCAGTGGCTGATTCAAGTGTTCTGACTGTAGTGGTCCCTACTGCCCAGATTCGGCCACCTTTTTCTTTGGTTTGGTTAATCAGGTTGGCTGTTTCCTGGGATAGTTCAATGTATTCGGCATGAATCTGGTGATCACGGATATCATCTGTGCGAACCGGAGCAAATGTACCATATCCAACATGAAGAGTAATGGCCGTTGTCTGGACACCTTTATTTTTCAGGTCCTGGAGTAATTTATCAGTAAAATGTAATCCGGCAGTCGGGGCAGCAACGGAACCGGTATTTTGTGCGTACCTGGTCTGATACCTATTGCGATCCTCTGCCTTATCTCCATTGGGACGCTGAATGTATGGTGGGAGTGGCATTTGTCCGTGTTGTTGGAGCAGATCATCGAGGGATTTGTTATTAGCAGTATTGAAATGGAGAGTGAGTTTAACTTTACCATGTTCAAGGATGTCTTCAACTGTCGCTTGAAGATCATCTGCAAAGATAAGGCGGGAATTGATTTTTGGTCTTTTTGAACTTTTGATAAGTGCCAGGACCTCAGCGGAGTTCCAGGAATCGGTAATGTTTGTTTGTTGAGTGAGTGTAGGGTAGTGGAGCAGAAACATTTCAACTTTACCACCAGTTTCTTTGTGGCCTATAATTCTAGCGGGGAACACCTTGGAGTTATTGACAACAAGCAGGTCATCAGGGCGGAAATAATGTTTGATGTTGGCAAAATGTTTGTGTTCGATGGTGTCGTTTTGGCACTGGACTACAAGCATTCGTGATTGATCACGTTTGGCTGCAGGATATTGAGCAATATTTTCCTGGGGAAGATCGTAATTGTAGCTGTGGAGTTGAAATTCTTTGTCCATGGGATGATTCTCGTACTTTATTACCTTGAGGTTACCTTGAAAAAGTGTCTTGTTGCTAATCTTGGCGTTTTGCGCAATGTTTTTTCCTCGGAATATTAGCTATATGCCTGCGATGAAATTTTGAGCATGCCTAGGTCTTGAATAAAACCTAATTTTTCAAGATACTTTTGATTTTAAAATAGTAAATTTGGTCTTCTGCTTCTTAACCATTACGTTGGCAGCCCATAAAAGCATGCCTGGTATAACTTTCCTACATTTTTTTTCTTGCCGCAGCATTTTTGTGGTAGACAGATAGAGAGTCTGCTGTTGGTAATATCAGTTTAATGTTTCTGGATGGATAATTCATTGAGCAAAGTTGAGATATTTCTAAGTTTATTTAGCAATTTTTCAAATAATAGCATTTTGTTTTTTATTATGTTTTTTTGGATATGTCGGTAACTACCTAATATGAAGGTGTTTGACTGGAAGATATGGTTATGGAGTGCCTTTTGCATTATATCGGGTTGTTGTCTAATATTGTTCCAAAATAGTTGCAGCGTTAATTGATTCTGCTGGAAGCTATATTTTCAGTTTTGAGATATTGCTTCTTTCGGATAGACTGTAAAAGTGTGATGTAAAATTAAATTATAAGCAGTTTTTTTTATGGCTATCGGCATTGTCTATCAATGTCGTTTGATTGAAACCAAAGACAGGTAAAAAGAATGGGAAGTCAGCAAAAAGATGACAGTCTCGCTTCATCGGGTGAGTACAAGGAAGTTTTCGTTGGTCCTTTGGCCGCCAAGCGAGAGGCAATAGCACTTTGCATAATGATAGCAATCATTATTGCGTTTATGATGTTTCGTTTTTCTATGGTAAAAGGTGATAAATCCGATGATATCATTAAAGGCTATCAGAGAACTGATAGAATTTTAGAAGATCAGGACCCTTTATTGTATAGATCTTTGCGTGGTGTTGTTGGTGAGATTACTGATTTGCGGGAAGATGAAGAACAATGGCCTTCAGTTGAATTTCTTAAGAATGATAGCATACCTCCATTTGCTAATGATTTTCTTCCCCTTATGTTGAAAGGTTACCGATGGACAATGCATAAAACAGATGGCTGGGTTGATTATTATGGTGTCAATTATGAAAAAGCTAAAAGTGCCAAAGCTGACGGGGAACCGCCACCAGCAACGTTTATCTTACGCATCATTGAGATGCAGGCTGGTGATCATCCGCATCCTCATGCAGGATCTGATAAAGACGCCAATATGAAATATTCTGCACAGGTCTGGATGTTACCGGAAACTGTTGAATATCCAACAGGGAATGTCCGTGATAAAGGTTGGAAATGGATTGTCAGTGCCAATGATTCTAATGTGATTGCAGAGGAACCGGGACAGTGATTGGCAGTATTTTTTATATATCTGTTATTCCAGAGGAAAGAACATTCAGGCATGCCTGGGTAATACAATAAAAGCATTATGCGATGCAATAATTCAAAACAGACATTATGCAGATAAAAGACGAATCAAAAGACGTTAGCCTTCTTGAGATCAGAGATCTTTCCGTTCATCTAGGCGGTAACCAGATTTTAAATAATATTAATTTTGATGTCACCAGAGGTCAGATTCATGCATTGATTGGGCCTAACGGCGCCGGGAAAACCACTCTAATTCGCAGTATTATGGGGGGAATGCCTCATTCTGGAACCATCCGCTTTCTTTTTCGGGAGAATGGTAAAGTCGGTTATGTCCCACAATTACTGGAATTTGATCATTCCGTTCCCATAACCGTGTGTGATTTTGTTGCCATGATGCTGCAGACCACCCCAGTGTTTTTTAATGGAGGTCATGGAAAGCGTGAGAAAATTATAGAACTCCTCAAGGTTACAGAAAGCGATAAGCTCATTGATCGCATGGTTGGAGGTTTGTCTGGTGGTGAGTTTCGTCGAGTCCTTCTTGCCCAGGCACTGGAGCCATTACCTGAGCTTCTGTTGCTTGACGAGCCTGCCAGTAATATTGATGAATATGGTGCCAGGGCATTTGAAGAGATGTTGATCCGCTTGAAAGAAGAGCATGGACTATCCATTATTTTGGTGGGACATGATTTGAAGATGATCTTACGTTGTGCTGACCAGGTAACCAGCATTAATAGATGTGTAACATTTGACGGTCCTCCGGAAGAGTTGAGCCATCCTGATAAAGTGGCGAAATTATTTGGACTTGAGACTGAGACAACCAGTACTGATTCGGAGGCATAAGAAAATGGAAGTAATATATGAAGTAATCAGCGGCTGGGCAAAGGCAGGTTATCTCCCAGCAATATTTGAACATACTTTTATGATTCGGGGTATGTTGGCAGCAATGATCATTGGCCCAATTCTGGGTGGAATGGGTACTGTTGTTGTTACCAAGAAGATGTCATTTTTCACACAGACCATCGGTAACGGCGCCTTGTCTGGTGTTGCAATTGGTCTATTGTTTGGAGAACCGATCGAGGGTACTTTTGCAGGGTTGTACGGTTTTTGTCTGATAGTTGCATTGTTGATGACTTTTGTGAAAAATAGATCAAGACTTTCCAATGATACGGTTATCGGTGTGGTGTTGGCTCAGGTGCTGGGTATTGGTATCATTATGATGGTGGTGGTGACTCAACAGTTTAATATTCATCAGGTTGAGGCGATTTTATTTGGCAGCTTAATTACTCTCACTGATTTAGACCTGATAACTTTGGCTATTTCGTCTGTTGTGGTTTCCGGAATATTTGCATGTACATTTAACCGGATCATGCTAGCCGGGTTTAATCCTGTTCTGGCAAAAGCACGGGGGCTTAATCCGGTTGTTTTAGAATATATATTTATCGTTCTCATGACGGTAGTGGTTGTTGCCAGCCTGAAACTTATAGGAGCACTGTTAGTACTGGTCCTTATAGTAGTACCAGCAGCAGGTGCGCAAAATATAGTCAGGAATTTGCGCCAGTTTGTGATTTTCAGTGTCATCTTTTCCACTCTTAGCACGGTACTGGGGCTTTTTCTTTCGGCATATCTGCCTATTCCCAGCGGTTCGGTGATTGTTTTGGTTTCCAGTTTATTATTTTACGGTACTTTGTTGCTAAAACCGATTCTGGGCAGAGGGGGAGTTAAGCAGGGTGACGTGTAGCTAGTGAAAGATTTTGAATTTTGAGTTCTGATTTTTGAATTCAAATTTTGTATATAAGGGCTCATGGCAGGCTGTCTACAGGAAGTAGGTGGTCACTGTGAGCCTTTTTTTTTATTTAAAACAGAAAATCTGATCTTATGAGCCAGAATAAAAAGATTCTGCCAAGAGGTAGATGAAATTTGATAACGTTGCCTTGTGAGTGAGATTCTTTTCAGTTGTTTTTGACGATTTTTTTGATATTTTTTTCATGCATATAAAGTTTTTTTTGCGTAATTTATTGATTTAGTGATTGTGTCTTACCTGTAGAGGGTTATCGGGCTTAAGGTGTTGTTTTTGTTGTATTATTCACTATTTTTCACAACTTTTTTTGATTTTCAAAGTTATTTCAATAACTCCAGGCGTTAGGATATAATCAAAAAGATTGGTCGCAATGTCTGTAATAACCTGTTCTGTAACTGATGAGCCCTCTTTATATGAATGGAATTGCTGATATATATAAACTTAACTTTCAGGGTTAGCTTAATGTGTTGAATGTTCGACAAAACTTAGCATTTTTCCCGAAGTCTTTCCGGGCTTGACCCGGAATCCAGGAAACTTTGACCAAGCTTAGCTCCTGGATTCCGGATAAAAACATACCGGAAAGACGAATTGCAGGCTATTTCCTTGGTGTAATATCCTGAAAAAACATACAAAACACCAAGTCGGAAAGTTGAGATGTAAATATAAGCAGACCCTTCAATTATTATCCCTGATAAAAACAGGAGCAATTACTATGAATACATTTTTGAGACTGATAATAGTTATCGGGATATTTATTTCTCTTTGTTCCCCTTGCTATGCGGGTTGGAAAGAAAAGATCGTTAAAAATCAGAAAAAAGCCATCACTTACATTTCAGCACTAAAATCAGGTGCAGACCCAAACAAACTCAAACGTCCAGTTCTGAGGCGTGATAAAAAAGCAAAAGCTAATATCGCCAATCGTAAAATAAGAAAAGCAATGGTAGGTGCGGAAGCACTGGCCCGCTCTGGCAAACATGATCTTATTGAAATACCTGATTTCAAAAATAAACTTGATTCTAAAGAGAAGAAAAAAAAGTCGAAGATAACAACTGGCCGAAAATATTAACGTACACCCGGATTCTTTGTTTTGTTTTTAAATAGAATAGCTGACTTTGTGAGTCAGAGTCAGGGTCAGTAGAAGTTGCCGGTTCTCTGTCATGGGTAGAAAGTCAGGTGACATAATATTATTTTTTTGAGTAATCCCAACCTTTAGGAGTTAATCGTCTCATGACGATCATTGAAGAATTAAAAACTATATCCAGTGAACTAACTGATTTGCATCATATCATGGCACTCCTGCAATGGGATCAGGAGGTAATGATGCCAAGCCGGGGAGCAGGAGAAAGAGCCAGTCAGATGGCGACTCTGAGTGCTGAGATTCACCGGAAGGAAGTTAGTCCTGTACTTGGTGAGTTGTTGGATAAGGTTGAAGATAAATTGACTGATTACTCCAAAGTTGACCGTGGTCTTGTTCGGGTTATGCGGCGAAGATATGATCAGAGTACAAAGCTTCCTGAGGATTTTGTCACTTCCATGACCCGCCTGACCTCTGAGGCCCTGCATGTCTGGGTAGAGGCAAGAAAGGAAGCAGACTTCAGTCGCTTTCAACCATTCCTTGAAAAAATTGTAAAAATGAGTCGCGAACAGGTTGAATTTTTGGGCTATTCCCATGAACCATATGATGGTTTGCTTGATCTTTACGAAGAGGGACTGACCGCATCTTATGTTCAGGAAATGTTTGCCGGACTGATCGGGCCACTGACCGATCTGCTTAAAACAGCAATGGCTAATCCCAGACAAGAGTTAGTTCTGGAAAAAGACTTTGAGCAGGATCAACAGGTTAGATTTGCAGAAATGGTGCTTGAAAAAATAGGGTATGATTTTAGCCGGGGCAGGCAGGATGTATCCACCCATCCTTTCAGTACAACCCTGGGGCATCATGATCGAAGAGTGACTAACCGTTATAGTCCCAGGAGTATAGAATTCATTTTTAGTGCCATGCATGAGGGCGGCCATGGCATGTATGAACAGGGGATTGCCCAAAGTCTCCAGCACAGTTGTCTTGATTCCGGAATCTCTCTTGGTATTCATGAATCTCAATCACGTTTGTGGGAAAATATCATCGGTCGAGGGCGGCCTTTCTGGTGCCATTTTTATCCTGAGTTACAAAATCTTTTCCCTGAACACCTGACAGGTTTGACTGTGGAGAATTTTGTCAGGGCTATAAATGTGGTGAATCCCGGTTGCATCCGGGTTGAAGCAGATGAGGTAACCTATAATCTTCATGTTATGATACGATTTGAGCTTGAAAGAGCGCTCATTGGGGGGGCAATCACGGTGGCGGAGTTACCTGATGCCTGGAACTCCATGTATAGTAAATATCTTAACGTCGAGGTTGATTCTGATGCCAATGGTGTTCTTCAGGATATCCACTGGGCCCATGGCAGTTTCGGATATTTTCCGACTTATACAATAGGTAACCTTGCTGCTGCGCAGATCTGGAACACCTACACCACGCAAGTGCCGGATTATGAAAAAATTATAGAGACTGGCAGGCTCGACGAGATAAGAGAATGGCTTGTTGGAAATATTTATCAGCATGGAAGTGTTTACACTCCTCGGGAGCTTATTACCAAGGTTACTGGTGAACCGCTTTCATATGAATATTTTGTGGCATATCTCCGTGAAAGACAGCAAGGGAATTTGTAGTCCTGGTGTTGGTATTGCTTTTAGAGATAATGTTAATATCTAAGATATATTCGTAAATTTGGTGATTTTGATTTTGGTTTTTTAAAGGAGAAAGATATGAATCCTAAACTGGAAGATATTTTTTCAAGGCGAAGTATTCGTAAGTATAAAAATAAACCTGTTCCTGAAGAAATTATAACCGACTTGCTTGAAGCCGCCATGGCAGCACCATCTGCTGTTGCCAGGGATCCCTGGCATTTTATCGTAGTCAGGGAAAGGGAAACTCTTGATAAGATTGCTGGTGTTTTACCACACGGGAAGATGCTACTTCAGGCCACAGCAGCTTTCATTGTCTGTGGTGATATCCATAAGGCTCACGATCAACAGGAGTCTTATCTGTTACAGGATCTTAGTGCAGCAATTGAGAATATATTAATTGCTGCTAATATCCTGGGTCTTGGTACATGCTGGCTTGGTGTTCACCCCAGGCCAGATCGTATGTTGGGAATAAGACAACTCTTTGAACTATCTGATAATATTATACCAATGGCTGGTATTGCTCTTGGCTGGCCGGCAGGTCATCCTAAAAGCCGTACTCGATACAATGATGAAAGAGTGCATTTAGAAAAATGGTGATGCCGTATTTTTTATGAATTCTTCCGAAACTGATTTTCCTTTTTGTTATTAAGATACCTTTATTTAGAACTTCACTCTGATACGTATCACAATATCGTGATCATTTAGCTGTTTCTATTTCTTTCCGGGAAAAAATCACCCTTCTGCGACTAATATTTTTGATGGTTATTTTTTTTACCATCAATGTCATTTTTTATAGTGAAGAAACTTTAGTCATATTTTTTAGGTCAAGGAAGACCTGGAAGGAAAGTCGATCATGCTGAATGTGAGGATACAGTTGTTGCCTGGATTTGCGAAACATAGTTTCTGACCTGTTGATTCATGTAATTGAAAATTACTTACTTACAAGTTCCTCTTCTTTGGTTACCAAAGTGTAATAGAACGTAATTTTTTTTGTGTGTGTGATGATTTTTTTCATTTTAATAATATAAAATTAGGCAGATAAGTATTTCATGATTTAGTAAAGCTCAAAAAAGACGCATTGACAGGTAAAACCACGATGTGGGATAAATGCGGTGTTTTACTATTTGACGTAGTTATTCGCGAAAAGGATTGTGCCGCAGTCTTTTTGGCCTGATTATTGCTTTTCCTCCTTGGGTAAAAGCGATAATGTTTGTTTGAAGTAATTTAAACCCTTCCAAACCTGACGCTTGAAAAAGGCAAACCTTCCAAAAGGAAGAGTACGCAAAGCTACCGACCTAAGTCTTTTCTTTGGAGAAGATATGGCAGCGGGGTTGCCGGGCGGACAAGTATCTTCTTGTTGATACTGATCTTACGGCTGCATCAGGTCAAGACAACAAGGAGGTACACCATGAATACCACCTAGATTCTGTAAAAGTCAGCGATGCTCGCTGCATCTCATCTCTTTGAATTTTTATTAGTGTATTTATTAAACTGTTGTTCGTTTCTAAAGGAGGAAACAGATGACTTTTATACAGGATTCTATTGTCAGGCGGAATTTATTGATGTTTTTTGTGTTGGTGTCACTATTGTTTGCAATTTCAACAGCATCTGCAGTTGAAAATACGATTGATGTTATACCGGCAGAAACTGTTGACGGAAATGTTGAGTTGACTCCAGGCTTTATCAGCGGCATTGTCGGTCTTGGTGGGCAAAACATATCCAGGGTAGATTTATCAGCAAGAGCAACAGAATATCAGGCAAGGATTAATCCTACAGTTGAAGGTCCCTACACGATGACTGTCAATGTGCCAGATGGCGTTAGTATGGATTATAAAGTGACTGGTATGTCATATATGGATAGTTACAACACCCGTATGTTTTTTAAAGACCGGGTAACTACAGTGACGGCAGGACAGACATCAAAAGTCGATTTCATAGTTGATTCTGGCTATATTAACGGTGAAATTGTTACAGACGGTTGTACCTTACAGAAAAGTGAGTATTGGGGGTATCAAAATGATGCCAGTGGGTTTAGCCATGCAACTACAAAAACAAATGCAGAGAAAGTCTTTCGTTTTCCTATTCAGCCAAATAACAATATCCGAGTGTATGGTCAGGTAATGCTTTCAACCGGAACAACTGTTAACCTCGCAGATCAATATGTCACAGTTACACCTGGCCTGGATACAATGGTTAAATGGGAAGTGAAATGTGTACCAGGACAATTGGGTGCGATTCAACACAATGTTGATTACCATATTCCCACAGATTATCATTACAGCCATCTTTATAATGAAGGATCCGGTGCTCCGTACCGGACAGTGAAACATTATGGCAGTCATTTGTTTGATAATCTTGCTCCTGGTGACTGGAGATTGTACACCTACACCTACTGGAACAATTATATGAACATGATTGCCAAGGATATCAGGGGTATTCAGGTATTCTCCGGTGCAACTACCAATGTTAACATTAATGAGTATCCTGGGTTTCTCCAGGGTAAAGTTACTCTGACAGGCACCAAAACTCTGCAGGATACCAGCTATGCTCATGTCTATGCGTATGGTAAGAATGCTCTTTATCCCTCCAATGGTATGTTTTCACGATCCCTCGTTGACAAGGAGAGTGCCATCTATAATTTGGCGCTGCCTCATGGAGAGTGGGATGTCTATCTTTCTGCATATTCCTTTTATACACCAGAACCAGGTGTGGATTATCTGAATTCTTATATCTACATGTATGATTACACCTTGCGTGACAACATTGTTTTCATGAACGCAGATGAAGTGAAAACAGGATATGATCTTAATTATGAAACTGGTACAGCAATTATCAAATACAGTCGGGCTGATGGTGGAGAGTTTTCCTCACCCTATATTTATGCAAGAACTTACAATCGTGATGAGAACGGCAAATTATTAAATTATGTTTACATCAATTCTCGCGGGGCTGTTGATAATAAGACCGTAACTATGGTTGGTTTTCCTGGAACCTATGAAGTGGAAGCCTGGGCATATGTGGATGGTTCCCTGACAACTTTTGGTAAAGTGCTGATCGAAATAGTTCCAGGCGTGGAAAAGGTTATCGATATCGGTGGTCCTTCACTGGATGTTGTTGAGCCTAAGTCCGGTATAACAGTTCAGGAAGAGGAAATAGTTTTGTCTGGCACAGCCACAGATGACATGGGTGTTGAGTCTATTTTTGTTAATGGTCAGGAAGTGGTATTTGTTTCTACGGAAAATCCTGATGATCCCAATGAGGTATCTTTTTCTGTCACCATCACCTTGGTTGAAGGAGAAAATTCACTTAAGACTGTTGCTACTGATCTGTCTGGAAATGAGTCCACAGATACAAGAACTGTAATTTATAAAATCCAGGTTCCGGATTTTATTGCAGCGGATATTGATATTAAACCTGGTTCCTGCAAAAATCCATTTAATGTAAAATCCAAAGGTGTCTTGCCGGTAGTGGTTCTTGGCAGTGCAGATTTCAATGTTGCAGACATTGATCCAGCAACTATTCGTCTTGCAGGAGTTGCAGCGCTTCGTTCAGCACTTGAAGATTCTGCAACACCACATGAGCATGAAGGATATGACATGAAGGCAGACTGTGATACAGATCGGCCTGACGGGTATGTGGATCTTGCTCTTAAATTCAGCACCCAGGAAATTGTAAAGGTGCTTGGTAATGTCCATGATAAGGATGTTGTAACTCTTACTCTGACTGGTGCTCTCTATGACGGTACTGAGGTGACAGGTGAAGATGGTATTTTTATTTTGATTCGCGGAAAGAAATAACAATTATTCCGGCAGCGAGTTGATCTTGGTTAACTCCCTGTCAGAATTAAAAATCAGATAACTGTTTGCAGGCAGAGGTAAGAGATTCTGCCTGCAGACTATGTGTTATGATAAAATCGGGGGAAAAGAAAGTGATAATTAGTAAATTCTTACTTGCCCTGTTTGCTGCAATATTTTTTACAGGCATATTGTTTCTGTCGCCAGTCGAGGCAGATTCTGTAACAGATTTTAACAGTACTTATGAGCTGACGATCATTGGTCAATCAATGACCCTGAAGGCTCGTGATGCCCCTTTTGCTGCAATATTGGAGGAAATTGCCAGTCAAAGCGGTATCAGGATTGAGTCATATATTTCGATCAATGATGTTGTTTCAGCTAATATGGTTTCAATACCTATGAAACTTGGTTTGGCTAAAATGGTGAGAAATTACAGCCATTCATTTGTATATGCAAGGCATCCTGAAGATCATCAGGAGTATGTCTCAAGACTTTTTATTTATGCAAAGACAGGTGCGAAGACAGGGGTAATTACATACATTCAGGACAATGCAAAAAAAAATCAGGTACCACAGGGGCAGCTTTCTGAGACTGGTTTCTTGGTGAATAAAGCAGGTATATTGCTGTATCCTGATACTCCCCAGGATCAGGATCCTCTTCTTTCAATGAAAGCGATTGATCCGCTTATGAGGTTTGAAATAGCTAACGAACATAATAAGATGACAGGAGGAAGACCCTTGCTGAACATGCATGAAAGAAATATTTTAAGGCCCCATGCTTCTAGTTTTGATGGGCAGACCTTTTCGCCGGTTATGAATCCTTTGTAGGCTCTTGATGGGGTCTTAGGTCATCCTTACTGTATTTATTATAACAATCAATGAGTCCACAGTAAGGATGATGGTGAGATTGTTGCAACGGTTGATTCTCGGATCTATTGGAAATGAAAAACAAATCAACTCTATGATGTCTTCAGTACAGGGATGATTGTTAAGAAAAGGAAAAGCTTAACAGTCATACTTAAGTTGATGCTGGAGTGCAGATATCATTTTTTTATGAGTGATAAGGAGAGTGCTCTTTTTGAAAGTGACTTGATGGTTTTATGCTTGTCTGATAGCTGTGATTGGTAATTTGTTGATATTTAAGATGTGTTCGTGCTTGATGTTGCTACGTTGTGGCGCTTTTTTTGCAGGTTAAATTGATTAGTTTGTTTTGTCGTGATATTGGCCCCTATTATGGCATATTATTGAAATTCAGTTTCTGCTTTGTAATTCGAGCTTCATTTTTTGTTACTTTTTGTAACCATAAGGATATGTGCAAATAACAATTGTATCAGGTAAAATGCAATTGATATAGATAATACAATTTTTTTTAATAGGTCTTTTTTCACTTTGAGCAAATATCAAAGCATGGAGGTTTTTAATGTCTAATTCAATAAATAACAATTTCAGTGCGGGGAATCATTTGTCAAGCACGCAGAATAAGTTGAACAATACGCTTGCACGCTTGAGTAGTGGCAGAAGAATTAATAGTGCAAAGGATGATGCAGCAGGACTTGCCATTTCAGATCGAATGGACTCTCAGGTTCGTGGCTTAAGCCAGGCTGTCAGAAATGCGTACGACGGTATTTCAATGACTCAGACCGCAGATGGGGCTTTGTCGGAATCAACAGATATTTTACAAAGAATGCGAGAGCTGGCAGTGCAGTCGAGTAATGGTGTGTATAACGATGATGATCGTGCTGCCATGAATGCAGAATTTACACAGTTAAATACTGAATTGGAAAGAATAGCTGAAGAAACAACTTTTAATGATCAACATATTCTTGATGGAAGTTTAGCAGGTGGGATAAATTTTCAGGTGGGAGCCAATGGAGATCAAGGTGTAAATGTTACCGTAGATGGTGCAACGCAAACTGATTTGGGTACGGATTCGCTTAGCATTGGGACCTTTGCAGATGCTCAGAGTTCACTGGGAGCAATTGACGATGCATTGAGTACGATTTCAGGAATCAGAGGAGAGTTGGGTGCAACACAGGGTCGATTTGAATCGACAATCTCAAATCTGGAAAATGTTGCAGGAAATATTGCCGAGTCAAATTCAAGAATTGCCGATGCTGATTATGCAGCGGAAGTATCCAGTATGTTACAAAATAGGATATTGCAGCATGCAGGAGTAGCCATGCAGTCTCAGGCAAATCAATCTGCAGGAACATTGTTGGCATTGTTAAAATAGCTTGTTCATTTTTTTGTACGCCCAAAAAAACGAATCAAAAAAAGGACGCCCGTGACATGTGGTCTTGCAGACTGCTCTGCGCTTCTCAAAAATGGAGAAATTTTGAGAACTCGTTTCACTCAAACAGCTCAAAATTTTTTATCTCCATTTTTTGTGGTGCTCAGCAAGTGTCAATGGGTAAAGGCGTATATTAACCATTTTCGCTGGACACTTAACTTTTGCTTGTTCTTGTGGGTTTTTAATTTGTTTCCAAGAAATTAATCAGTTAGTTCGTGTCTTGGTCAGTAGCAGAATGGTTTTTTGGGAACAGGTCTGTAGCTTGAATTTTTAATAATTTTTAAATGTCTAACCTTTCTTTATCTTGCCTATACTTATATCAATCTTCAAGGATACGATTGATCTTCTAATTTAGGGGTATTGTCTACTCCCTAACCATCTGCCTTGTAATTTTATATATATTTTTCTGGAAATTGTGTTGCCTTGGAGTTGTTTCGGTGTGATCTTCAGTGTAAGTCAATGAGATTAAATCGTTTTTCTATGAATTATATGGACTGGTATGATAGATCCACATAATCATTTAATGGTTTAGTTAAAGTCAGCATTTATTGGAACTATGTTGACTCTGACCTGTGGGGATTTTGTTACATATATTGAACAAAAACCTTAATCAGGAAGCATCTAAAGTTACAGATTTTCACAACCAGTTAATATTGCCAATTGAAAGTTCTATAAAGATCATTGTAAGGTTATCTCCTTTCTTGTTATCCAGTCAATTATGCATGATATACAGTTAGAAAATAATCTATATGGCTGAAATTGACGGTGTCAACAATTTCTACTTTTGCGTAGATATAGAGAAACTAGATAACAACTTGTTATGCTTGCAAAGGACTGAGTTAACATGTCATTTCTAAATTACGACTTCAGATTTATCGAAATCACCCATGAATTGTATGCGTTGGAACAGTTTATCAATTCAATTGAACAACAATTACCTGATTTAATAAAAACTGAAGAAAAAAAAGCATATGAAAGTCTAAAGAACGGATCGGAAGCCGATGAATCGGATTGGCAAATTATGCACCACGAATTAGATGAGCTTATTGAAGTGACTTTACCAAAATACTTTTGGGGACAAACTATTGTAACATTGTGGGCAATTTTTGAATCTGCAATTTCCGAAATCGCAACAGAAATGAAGGCACAGAAAAAATTGGAAATAGGTCTAAATGACATTCAAGGAGATGTAATTCATCGGACTAATAAATATTTTAATCATATAATAAACTTACCAGTTAAAACTCGAACAAAATCATGGCAACATCTTCGTATGCTGTATGTCTTGCGTAACGCTATAGCCCATGCAAATGGCAGACTTGAGAATGTTAAAAGCCAAAAAGATGTAAGAAAAATTAAAACCTGGGTAGGCTCAACTATTGGAATCGACGAAATAGATGGCAATATTTTATTCTCGTCTGACTTTGTTAAAAAAACTCATGTAATAATACATGAACTATTAAATGAATTAATAGAAGAAGTTAAAAAACAATATCCGAAAGCGGTTCAAGCAAAAACTAACACCCAAAATTGACGTATAACACGTCGTTGTAGCAAACCGCGGGAAGTGTGAGATCCCCATTCCCTCCCGTTGGTCGGCGGCCCCTAAACTCAACCGTTACACTGTTTGAAATGTCCACATCGAAGGTGTAATTATTTCAAAATGCCTTCTGGTTGACGTAACTACTGTAAATCTATTCCAGGGAACCTGTGGTCTGGCCCCAGTATTACCACGACAAAATTAAGGAATGTGTAAAGCGATTTATAAAAAATGAATAGCTCTAAAAAATTTGATTACATAGAGGAGAAATTAAATCTTCACGCACAGAGAATAGAAAGTCGCGCGAGACTTAATCTACTAAACCTGAATCTTCATTCTGAAGATTTTTATAAGAGACTATTAAATATTCTCTATGGATGGGAATTGATTAACGCAAATTCGGAAACACGAAATGCAGAAGGAATTGATCTTAAAGATGAGAAAAGGAAAATAATAATATCTGTATCCAGCACAGCCACCAAGACCAAAATAGTTGTTGGAATGACTAAGAATCACAGTCAGTATTCAGGTTATACTTTTAAATTTTTATCCATATCTAAAACTGCAAAACCCTTACGGGAAAAATCATATTCAGATAATCCACATAACTTAATTTTTGATCCCAAAAGTGACATATTGGATGTAGATTTCTTGCTAAAGTCTATTCTGGAAAGTGATAAAATAAACGAGCTCTATGAGCTTTTTCTAATTGAATTCTCAGATAGTAGTTTAACTGACAATTCAAAAGCAGTATTTCGTGCCATTGATTATGCAAAGGCTTCGCTAGAGAAAGATTTACGCAAAAACAGTCAATATACGATGCTTCTAGCAGAGCAAAAGGAGATGGACACGTATATTGAATTACTTGATGAAAATGAATCAAAAGAAGTCATTAGAGTTTTGGATTTACCCACTCAAGGAAATAACCTTAACTATCTACTTGGTGAGTCCGGTTCCGGAAAGTCCACCTCCCTATGGAATATATTCGTCAATCAATGCTTATCAATATCCAACGGATTCGACGTTCGAGCACCAATATTTATCTCTATCAAGAGGTGGTCTGAACATAATGTTTTTTTCAACTTGTTTTGTGATGCGTTGAAAAACGACTTCGATGAACAGTCTTTAATTAGGGAGTTAAAACAGGGTTCATTTATTATTTTAATAGATGGATTAAATGAAGTTGATACTAGTCTTTCCAAAGCTTGTTATGATGACATCGCATTATTTATACACACCTATACTGATAATAAGTATGTGGTGTCTTGCAGATCCACGGATTATAGACAAAAGATTATACCGATTGTTGATATTGCACCTTCTTTTCCAAGCCCGAGCATTTATGAAATATCTCGATTATCAAAAAAACAAATAATTGACTATAGCAATGATTACTTTCATAAATTTTCGCTAACAGCAGATGACTTTCTGAACAGGATTGACATAGATAGTGAAGAGTCGTGGATCAGCACGAATAGCTGCCTTCAATTGGCACGAATACCTTTATTTCTTCAAATACTCTTAGAGTCGTATAGAAAGGCAAAAAATCTGCCAGATTCAAAAGCAAAGCTTCTACAAGCCTTGATTGGTATCATTATAGGCCGAGAAAAATCCTTATATCGTGAACACTATGACGAATCCATGCTCGAAAATATCCTTTCAACTTTTTCTTTCCAATTAGTTGAAGCTGGATATGGATTTAGAATACCGACCACGATAGTAAAAGGTAAGCTTGTCGAAATAGTTTCTGATTTAAAAAAAATGAAGTTGATTTCTCCAGATGTGAATTTTGACAATTTCTGGAATCAAATTACTTCAGCTAATTTTCTAAAACTTCATACCAGATCAGAAGTTGAGTGGTTACACCAATTAGTACGAGATTATTTTTTAGGTATCGAAATCGCTCGAATCTGGATGTTAACAAATAAAGAAAGGAAAGTTATTCGAACCATTGTTCATAGTTCAAAATGGGACATGGCATTTACGATAGCTCTCGATTTGTTAAACGATACTTCTGAAGGATCAGAATTATTATGGCTACTTATTAACTCAGACGCAGAATATCATACTCAAAACGCAGTCAAATCGTTTGAAGGACAAACTTCTACTTCTAGGTACAATTTAGCAAGTCATTTTGTCAAGGCAGTTTTATTGCAGGAAGATTATGAAACTCAGAATTTAGTAGCTTTGGCCAAAGAGTTACCATTTACAGAAGTAGCAGAAGCAATCAATGATCATTTTTATTATACATCGAACGAATATATGATAGGGCGTTTAATTGAGGCGTTATCATCTATGGTGATAGAGCATCTCCCAAAAATTTTAGAAGAACAAGGACAAGAACACAGTGCTTATTCAAGCTACTCCATTTTTCGAAAACGTCAATTCGATTATAATGATTATAAGAACGCGATAAAAAGGAGCCAGGAACTATTGATGAAACGTTTGAGAAGTCATAATGAAATTGCTAGTTTTTACGCGATAAAGGGCCTTTGGGAATACGACAGATCAGCTTGTACTGAGCGACTCAGTGTTTTAAGTAGAAGCGATAATATTATTGTTACACGGCTTGTCTCTGATTTAATTGATGATTGGGGGATAGACTAGTACTCCTGGATAGAGACCAAAGAGATCAACAATGAGCCCCATAAATTGTGAGCTTAACTAATTCGCTCAAACCAAGGTAAGTTTTAAATAGAAGGAAGGGGTCATTATGTTGCGAGAAAGAGGTCAAGTCTTTGCTTGATAACAATGGGGTCGGTCTACACTAAGCACTTAATATGATAACTGAATGCTGTATCAGGTAATCTGTAGGTGGTTGATATTACAAGACCCCAAAGTCGATTTTGGGGCCAAAATGGGCAATATAAAATCGGCAAAATCGCCGAACAAAAAACTACTCGAGGCGAGATAAGCTCGGAACCTTGGGAAAACCCGACTTCCAGTTTGACGAGGGGGGAAAGGAAACGGATTAAAATGAACCTGTCATTTGTTACAGGAACATG
>PJEL010001997.1_pt1 | contig 19385 bp, 36 predicted proteins | sample 1853271 | NCBI WGS metagenome assembly PJEL01 (sample SAMN08108733, study PRJNA415343) | Invertebrate metagenome, whole genome shotgun sequencing project. | host: Globobulimina | place: Sweden: Gullmar Fjord | collected 2015-08
GTATCCTCGTAGACGTGCATTATGCTGGCTGGTAAGATATTGACGCCAAGCGATCCTAAGAACTCTGACCGCCCATCAGTCTCCAGCACCAGTTGAGAATTGCTTGCAAGGTCCAAGCTAGACGCGATCTTGAACGCATCTGATCCACTGTTGTCGATCCCGGCGACCCATCGTTGCCCACCGCTTAACAGGAACTGAGCAATCGCATCGCCCGACCCATCCTGTTCGATGGTCAGGCCAGCTTGGTCACCTGTTTCCGTAGTGTCCTCGTAAATATGTAAAGGACTATCGGGATCGGTTCTTGTGCCAATGCTCACAAAGTTATTTGCGTCCGATATGTTCAACCCGCCTTGTGTGGTAATCTCGTCCACGTAGCCCATGCGGAAATAACGAGCGATCTCACTCGCATTACTGTCGTTGAACAGCACAAACTCAGACTGGTTCGTCCCACCATCGCCCTTGTTGAAAATCATATTTGTACTATTCGCGTTACCATAGGTGCCTTCTTCCAAGGCCAGCGTTTCAACATAACCCCGAATTCCGAAAGCTATGTCGCCTGTCGCGTTGAGCAGGATATCCTCGGTGCCAGTTGTTGTCCGAAGCAATAAGTTGCCAATCTCACCACTGATTATATTGTCGTCTGTTGCATCATCGTGCTGAATATCCAGTCCTGTACCGCCAGCAAAGTTTGATAGGGTTATGTGTGCTTTACCTGTATCAGCGGCTGCTTCTATATCAATCCGACCATCGATAGTACCTCTGAATACCTCAACAATTTCATTCAAGAATAGTGAAGAAAGACCATTAAGTACATCAATGCTAAATTCGTCTGCGCCTTCAGAATATTTAATTGTAGCTTTAACATCATCAGAACTATCGATAAACTCAATAGTTGTTGATCCTGCTGCTTCTGACTGTAGAACCATTGTCTTGAGGGTGTCGTCCCAAAGAAAATTACTGTCACCACCAAATGCACCAGCATTATTATATTGGATATTAGTGTCTGCGCCTCCGGGTGTTGTAATACCGGGGATGCTGGCTGTGGAACTCTGAGCACCCGCAACTCTGAAACTTGACTGAGCGAAAAAGGTAGCTTCCGCAGCATCGCTAAGATCAGTTGCGCTCTCAACAACAACAAGAGATGAACGGAAGAGCATGGAGGGGAGAGGTACTTTTTCCTCAAACGCCAAGTGAGCTAATGCCTCAAGAGCCAGTGCTTCAGATGCAAATTCTTCTTGTCCATAGGCCACACAAGTCCCGCCATCACGCGCTCTGTAAACCTGTTGAATAGTCCAGAAACCCGCTGTCACCGATTGGAGTGTGCCTGAACCATCATCATACTGTGTCGGATCAATAAATGTCGTCTGCGCCCCGTCATAAACCACTGATAGGCCCCCACCAGCAGAACGATATGTCTTGAAGAAACTAGCCGCCGTGTCACTGCCTAAAGTGACAATATCCCCTAATGCTGGATCATTACGGAAATTAGACCCAAGCATAAAGGCATCGCCACCAATAACATCAATACTTAAATTAGTACCGTTTGGGCCATATACATTTCCGCTAACATTAGCTGGGCCAATAACGGTGGTAACGAATTGCTCATAACTGCCAATACCGTCATAAGCCAGATTACTCGGCGCGGGATCAACATTGATAATTGTACTTGCCAAATGCTCAACACGTGCAAACCAGATATTGTCTTGCCAATCCTCAAAAGTCATTTGCGTCAGGAGTTTATCAACTACTGCTCCTGCACTATCATAACCGAGGATGGTTGTCCCATCTATCGCAATACTTGCAGGAGTGTAGTCTGTCACTGCATCCCATGTAACATCGGTTATAACAGGATTTTCAGGATCAGAATAATCTGACGTTTGACCGCGACCAGAAGTCCAATCAAGGTCTTGTGCTGCCGCCTGTGTCGTAACACCGCCCTCAAGAAGCCCGGTTGATTGAACTCTGAAGGCATGTTCTTCATCAGCGATATTAGTTGGTGGACCATCATGTGCTTCTGCAACAGCGTATGGATCACCGCCTGGTCCACCTAATATGTCTACTGTATCCCCTATAATTGTCATATTTATTTGCTGCCCTGCATCAAGGACAAAAGGTATATAACCCAAGTAATGATTTCCGGGGGTGTCGGTGAGATCCTCTGCAAGATATAAAATATTATCACCAGCTACAAACTCAAGCCCCGGCAATTCCCCGTTCCATGCAGCCTCGTTAGGTACATAACGAATAACTAACCCTGTGGCGTCGTCAATTACACGCATCCTAAAGTTAGACATACCAGAACCAGAACGTAAGGTTAAGCGATCAATTAATCTCTCATTAGGCGCTACAACTGTAGCTGTATGCGTAAAGTCTAATGGATTATCTGTTAATGTTTCAGTGTCAATAAGATTAATATTATCATCAAACGGAGCACCCCATTTAAGGTACTTCGGCGTCTCCGATCCAATACTATCAGTAAAATCAGACTTTACACTGAACTTCATTTGCTTTTTAAGCAGGTCAACCACAACAAGATCAGCGACACCTTCAGATAACTGTAGAACACTACCTACATTAATCGAAGCAGACGGAACCTGAATTGATGAGTCGAAAGTGGTTTCTAAGCTTGTAAAATCAACATGTGCGCTACCTCTAACTAACTTCTGTAACCCTTGATCAAAAGCAACTGTATCACCTTCATCCAGTCCTGAGACATCTACACTGTCCTCTCCCTGTTCACCTTGCACCAAAGAGGTTACGTCTACCCATGCTCCAGCAGACCGTTGCTGATACGCAATTTCTCCTGAGCCGTTATCTAGTAATTTAATGATTAAAAATTCATCTGCATCCATTCGCGACAGTTCACTTGGATTAGCTCCAAAGTACACGTCACGTGCTGCTGCATCTGCATAAATGCCTTGCTGATTATCTGACTGTATAAATAATTGGAAACCAACGCCAGTACCGTATGCGGGGCCTAAAGTCATATCGTATCCTCCTAAGAACTATTTCCTGCCCAGAATAATCGGGCATGTGTAGCCCCAACTATTGAATCAAAGGCTACTTTTATTTCTTCAGTGTTCCCGGCCCAATCAACTTGACTGACTACATCAGCAGCTAATATTCCGCCTGTGATTGATTGAAAACCTTGGGGTTGAATAGGAGTTTTAATAGTGATAGTTGCTGTCCCGCCGGAAGGGGTTACCGGGGTTGCTCCACCTGAGTCGTTATACCAGACTATGCCAGCAAAATTGTGAGGATAAGTGTTATCAACAGTGAATGTTAAATCACCGCCTGAAATTTCATGTACATCTGATTGTGTTTCAAGGTACAGTATCCGATAGGTGTAAGGTTTGGCCACTTGAAGACTCCAGTTCTTCTACACGTTTTTGGGCGATGGCCTTCCCTCTAACACGTTCTTTAATATCACCGGCGACGATATTATAATACCCTCCCCCGGTATGGGTGCAAGAGACCTCAATCTTCTCAGGTTCGGTGGCTGGAGTGGGGACCTGATCTTCTGTTGACTGATGGCTCATTTCAGCGTCCTCAGGGTTGAATAAAGAACTGTTGTCCTCTTTTTCCTGATCAGCTTGTGGTGGTGGCGTTTCGTTGTCAATGGTTTCTATATGGAGCAGTTCAATAACACCTGCTCTCCACCAACGTTTTAATTTTCTTGGGCCAAGTATCTCTTTGGGGACTTCATCACCTGCTTTATACTGCTTATCAACCATCATAGGCCGTCTAAACTGCATACGAGCATCTTTATGAAAACGTTGTTTCCAGTGCCGAAATCTTCCGATAACTTTTCCCATAATATTTTCCTTAATTAAGGTGGCAGTAGGTGGGGCAATCAAGTCCCACCCTAAATTAAATTACTGTACAATATCTCGGAACAAGAAACCAAGATCTTTAGCTACAAGTTTATGGTCATAACTCATCTGGATTTCAACACGATCAGACTCAAGATGTTCCTGACGGAAACGCTTGATACGACCGCCCATCGCACCTGAACCCATAAGACCAGTCCAGCTGAATGAATAGCCAGCAGATGGTGTCATAATTCCAGGACTTGAGGCACGATAACAAACAAGAGCATTATCAGGGCCAATGAATTGATGGGTAGTTGACTCCAGTGATGCAGCAGCCTGAGTTTCAGCTCCTGTATTATAAATAGAGTCCATTACCATAACTTCATCTAATTCAAACAAAGCAGCTAATGTGCTACGCATCGCAATCGCAGGTCCATTTGGTGTTTGTCCCGCATCAATACGACCGATGATATCTGGATGATCAAGTAAGACATCGTAAGCTTCGCGGCCAATGACCATGACGTTAGGCATAAAGCCTGTGCTTTCAAGAACGGTTCGACGAGCACGGCGAACATCTTCAATCGGAGTACCGGTGTCTAAAGACCAGTATATAAACGAAGTTCCTACAACAGGAACAGCGGCAATACCGACTTCTTCATTTGTCCAAACGCCTGTAACAAAATACTCATTAACCCAATTCAATTCACGGTTAATCAAAGCTTTATGAGATAAGAACTCAGTGGCTTCACGATCAAGTGAAATTGGACTATCAGCATTTGCACGAAGCTGATCCGGGATATCACGATGATATGCACGGGTACGAGCAAAATAGTTGTCCTGCCCGATTTTGTATGTGCCGCCAGCGGACTCTGTTCCGGGGGCTCGTGGTTTCATTTCATCCCGGTTAAACTCGCCGCGATCGTATGTAAAATACAAATCTGACTGTTTAGACACCGGAATGTTTGGGAACACCCTGTCGGCTACAAAATTACTTGCATTCTGCAGAAACGCGATTGAGATATTCGTTAACGGACCATTGACATGTACGTCGGACCGTGAGGGTTGTACATAAGGCATATTGTTTTACTCCTTTTCCTTACGATCTTACGCAGTGAAGTCTTCAGGTTTACCGAGGAATTGAATCTCAATAATATCACCTGAGGCCGCAGCCGCTGACATTGCACGGCCAATAACAGCAGTAGATGCTGTTGCCGCCGTAATTACTACACCATCGGTGCTGACTTCAAGTTCAGCATTGATAGCAATTGCCGCCCCAGCCTCAATTTTAGCTGTACCGCCATCTGCTACAACATACGGAAAGAAATCTCCTTGTGCAGCAACGGATTCAGCGCAAATACCGTGGGGCCAGTCACCAGCAGATGATTGGTCGAATTCACCATCAGCCTGTAACGTTACACACCGATAAACAGTTAAAGCTTCCCCGGCAATACCAGATAACGTGCGGATGCTTTCATAAGATGCCATGTTATTTCTCCTTTATGAAATATGGCGTTTAAAGACCCGCTTAATTCAGGGACTTCGCATACAGCTCTTTACCTTTGTCGGTTTCGAGCACTTCATTCTGAGCCTTAGCAAATGAAGTTTCTTTATGATCCTTCATATAAGCTTTGGTCAGTTCTTCAAGTTCAGCTTCCGGTGAACCTGCGGCTGCTTTAAGAACAACTGTTTCACCAGTATTTTCAAAAGCACCGGCCATTGAGGTATTCTTCGCTTTCAAGGCAGCATGAGCCTCGTTACGCTCACCTTCGTCTGTGATCCCATCAGCGGCTTTAAGAAGAGCCATGTGTGACCCAACGGATCCAGGAAGATTACTTAATTCATCTTCTGCCCGTTTACGTAAAACAATATCTTCATTTGTTTTACGTAATTCGACCATTTCTTTTTCACGTTTGTCGTCACGTTTTGCCATAGCAACCAAACGAGGATCATCATTCTTACGGAATTCAGAACCATCAGCTGCTGTATATACAACGGGGTTTTTGTCTTCAGCTGCTTTTTTGATTGCATCAATTTCAGCATTCTGCTCATCAGTAGATTTAGCAAGGAAGACTGTTTTATCTTCATCACTCAATTTATCGTAATGAGCTTTTGTAATAATACCAAGAGCATTCACTTTATTGGCAACATCCAATTCAGCTTGTACTTTGGCAAGTTTCTCATCAGCCGCTTTCTGGATTTCTGCGGCGGTTTTCGTGTCGGGCATGTCAGTCTCCTTTTTGTCAACACGTTTAGTACCGTCCTCGACGGCGGACTTAGTAATTTCCTCAATCAATTCATCGATTAATTTTTTATCAGCTTTACTGATTTCAGCTGGGGTGTGAATATGTCCATTCTCTTCACCGATTAGGATCTCACCTTCCGGGGTCATAATCCATGGATGTGAATGGTTTGTATCAGATGTTCCTCCGTTATAACTGGTGGAACCTCCGCTTGAAAAACCTAAACGCATGTTGTTTACAAAATCGAAATCTTTTGCATTGACTGTGTGTTGGTGGCCATCTTCTGCGGTTGTCAGAATCATATCGCCCATGAATTTGATAAATTTATCATTAAGTTCTGGGTTTATAGAAACGACATCATCATCACTTTCATCACGTTTCATGATCCGCATAGTTGCTGGCTGTTGGGCTGCACGATCCACCATTGAAATTTCTCCAATGGAAAGCTTGCGCATGATTTTACGTTTTTTCTTTTTCTTATTTCCTTCAGCATCGTAAGGCATTATTCAACCTCTTCATCTTCAATACGACGTCCTCCAATGGAAAAGCCGGTGAAAGTTCCATCACGAAACTTCTGGAGGCTTTCTTCAGAGTCAGGCTTGATTGCGATCATCAGCCCTGTGGTATTTGTTTCAATATCAAAAGCTTTTGCGATTTCTGTGGTCAGAGGCCATGCGAAAACAACAGATCCTGTCTGCTTCCCCGTGTGCATTTCTTTGGCGACACGAGAATTCATCATAAAATCTGAAGCGGCGGATAACATGGCGTCTTCGGGGATATGGTCACCTTGTACATCAAAATAGTCTTCTCCGTCAATTTTACTGACGATTCCGAAACCAAGGACAAGACCCAGGTCTTCGTCTACTTTAAAAAAGGTGGCATCCGTTTTGTTGAAGTTACTCGGCATTACTACACTCACACAGCGTGATACTCAGGGTTTTGTTAACCATAAACTTTCATCTAATATTAACTATAATCACCAATAAGTAAATAGGGAATATTTTAAAGGACGATATTCGTGATACGAGTGCTGACAGCGCATCGACAGTTTATGACGTCGGCTGCAGGGGCTCTTGGGTCCCCCGGAAAACGTAATTGATTGCCCAATCCAGAGAGAAATGGAACACCAAAAGGTCGGAGTTGCCCGGACATAGCAACATGACTATCACGGGTCCCTTTACCTGCAATATGCCATTCCTGTTCCAGTTGAGACTGGAATAAGTCACCATTTTCAATGGCTTGGTTATACATGTCCTGTGAACCTTCATGAACCGCACGAAGGGCTTCGGTACGCGCAACCATCTCTGCTCTCCAGCGCAGTTGCCGGGCAGAGTATCTTTCTACCATTTTATCGATCTGAGTGGCGGTGAGAGGGGCCCCTGTTCTGGCTGCCCGGCGCACAGTAGGGTCAAATCGTTTATCTCGTAATTGTCGGTTTAAAGCGTCTAATGAACTCCTATTCAATAGGTCTCGGTATTTATTGACCGCTTCGACCTGCCGTGGTGATAACCCTAATGCGTCTCGAAAATTTCTCGCCTGCTCCCGGGGGTTGAGGCCTCTGATGATACCATCGGTGATCGCAATTCTGGTGGCTTCCTGTGCTTCCATGGTGAAAGCCTGTATCAACTCTAAGTTGTTACGACGGAAAGCTTCTAACGCAAAGTTTGTGCTGCTGTCGTAAACCACCAGCGTCTGCAGGGTCGTTGTCAGAAAAGCTGCGGTGCTTGCCCCCGCCGCAATGAAAATAGCCTGCTCTTCAGCGGAAAACCGGAGAGCGGTCCGCGAAACCACTTCCATGATCTCATCAGTTCGTCCTTCCTGCAGCAGAGTGGTCAGCTGGGTCAGGGTGAATTCTTTTCTGAGATTTTCAAACAGGACGGTATACAGAGCGGCCAGTTCCGGCCCAAATCTGCCTATGAGATTTTGTAACCGTGATTCTGGGTCTATGGCGTCTGCTTTTCTTAATGTACTTGGCATAGGTATGTCGCCGCTGCTGGGTCCCTTATTACCTTGAGTATGGTTTTAGTTTCACTCTCAATGGTGATTTTGTCAGCTGTCTTTGGAACCGCAAGATCTTCAATACTATCCCCGAGAAGAAGAATCACATCAGTTGCATTTTCGACCACTTCCTCAGGTCTTAGGATTTTCAGAGTGTCCTTGAATCCTTTGGCCGTCTTGCTTACCTCTGTCGGATTTGTACCACCGGTCAGATTCCCGCCCGTGCGCGTGCCCGGGGTGACGACAATTAAGGTCGCATCCAGAACTCCGCCTGCAGCAGAGATTTCATCATTAATTAATCCGGCGATGTCAATTCCAAACAGATTAGGCATTAGGCAAATCCACCATTGGTTTTTCCGTAATCAGCTTCAATCGGGGTCTGACTTTCCACATCAACACCAAAGGACGCTGTGGTGGTTATGCCTCCTGCTATACCTGCTGAGGTGTAACATTTGATAAGGCCCCACACCGTAGGATCCTGAAGAGGAACTCCGGCTGTTGGTCTGAAGAACTGAACTTCCGCAGATCCCGCTTTAACTTTCTTGGTATTACCGGCAGAGGTGCCTGCATTGGCGTAAGTGGGGTCCAGTGTAATGGATCCCGCCAGCATACTCGTACCGTTGGCCATGCCGGTTGGTACGTCGCCAGTGGGGAAAGCATTACCGTCACAATCCGTACCGGTCCTCGGCCATTGGTTGTCCTGAGTTGAGACTTCTTTCTCACCGCGATAATTTACCAGATCCAGACGATTTGTGGCAGCAACAAGATTTGCGCCTTTCTCATCATCAGTTAATGCCGCCCAGGCGGTGCCTCGTGTCGGATCAATCGCCAAAAGCTCGTTGGCCTCCGTCAGGCTGGCATATGAGATATAATCAACCGTATTAATCGTTATCGTTGTTATCGTCATTTGGCTTTTCCTTTGTAGGTTCAGAAGCTGCCGCAGTATCAGCTGTCATGCCTCGAAGTGTTTCTTCTTCAAGCTTTCTGCGCATTTCATCCTCCAGGGCCATTTGTTCTTCTATTTCTTCCAGATTGACACTGGAAACGCCCAAAATATTCCGGATGTCATTAATCACAGGATCATTCGGAGCAATCGGAGCTCCGGACTGTGATACATCTCTGAGAGCTGATGTGATCTGTTCAATGTCACGGAAGCGGACGGCTTCAGTTTTAAATGTCGGCAGGTACTTCCTGTCCCATCCATTGAGCTCGAAGATCCGTTCTGTGAAATCTTTCTGGAAGACTTCTGTCAGCTCCTTCAGCGTAGAATCCACCACCAGTGACAGGTTCTTGGATTTATCTTCAGAAAGAGACCGGTTACCGGATACCTGTCCCAGCATCAGGTTCTCAACCCCCAGCATTCTGGCCAGTGATTGCAGTTCCCGCAAAATAGCGGTATGGACTTCGCCTTGAGAGTTGCTGCTTCCTTTGAGCAATTCAAGATCCCACTGTTTGACAGCTGAAGGGGTGGCTGCCTCATCCTCGGAACGATAGGTGGAACTGTCAAGCAATAAACCAAGTTCAGGGTTTTTAATGTGATTCTGGATGAAATCGGTCATGCCTTTTTCGATGGAGAGTTTCTGCGCATCGGTAATGGTGCCTGCGGTCACAGCAGCGGCCAGCCCGGCATAAGGACCACGGCCCACAGGAATACCCCGCAGATCAGTTTCAAAGCCAAAACCTTCCAATTCAAAATAATATTGTAACCGGTCGTTGACGATGGCCGCATGGCGGAAGATGCCTAATCCTTCAGGACTATCATTCAGGCTGTCATCCACACTGTAGATAATTTTCTTACGAGAGATATAAAGCTCATCCCCGGTCTGAGGAGATTGTTGCACCACACCAAACACGTCGCCATTACTGTTGGTATCCCACCGGTAAATACTGAACTGGGCCCGGGGGTTGATGTCGGCCATTCCGATCACACCGTCTTCGCGTTTCTTGGCGGTCCATTCCTGAACAGCAAACCCATAAAAGCGGTACATGGCTGCCCGACGCACAACTCTGTGCCACGGTGTTGCCATGTCGTCCATCATCTCCTGAACCAGATCGGCCAAGCGGACGGATTCAGGGTCATCAAGATCTGAGGCTTCAACTTTCCAATTTGATTTCACCAGAATATTGAGAAAATAACGCACACCGGTCGAGACGATCTCGGTGTTGGCCAGCATGTCACTATAGGTCCGGTATTTCTCCAGTCCTGTCAGTTTGGCCAGTTTCTCATTCTCTTGGATAAACCCGCCATATACAGGTGTGCCGGAAACCCCTTCAGGTTTAGTGGGATTTACCTTCTTACCGCGAAAGAAACGGAACATAGGATCAAGGAAACTCGTTTTGTCGCGATTAATTTCATTTGCCATTTATCGTCTCTTTACAATTACTGGTCCAGCAGCTATAGGTTGTATTTTCTTCCTGATTAAACGCGCATAAGCCCGGCTTGCGGCATCAATCTGATCTTTAAACTCACCCGCTGGGAACACAGCGGCTTCTCCAACGAAAGCGTCATTCCACTCTCCTCGGAGCATATAAACATTTCCTGCTTCGCATTGAGCAGCAAGGGGTCTTGCGCGATCCTCTTTTGAACCTGACTCGGTAGAATGAACAAAAGGATAACCAGCCAGAAGCTTGGCAAAAGCGCTGATCTGAGCTTTACCAGCCTGCCCCGGATCCTGCGGCAGATCTTGGTCCACTGTGTACCCGTCATTGACTGCAGCATCCTTAACTTCCTTGTTGACCTGGCCTGGGGTCCATCTTCCCCGATCTGCGTTCATTATAACGATATCGTTGTCAATTGTAATCCCTATTTTCACGCTGGCCGTATATGGCGACTGTTTACGTTTGGATCCGGCCAAGTCCCAACCCCTGACAATTTTCCGTATTTTACCCACCTCTTTGATGTTTTCAATGATGGTAAAATCTTTCTTCTGGAACATACCACCGCCACGAGGTGCCGGTCTTTGCTGCAGCTGTCCGGCTTCCGCATAAGTACCGCCCATGGCCCTGAAGGTCTGCTTCAGATCCTCAACACCTTTTGCGCTGAAACGTTCCGGCCACAGCAGCTGCCCATCTTTCTTCCGGGGGTCTTTGAAAAAAAGTTTTTTCTTGCCGTCCAGCATAATGTAAGTTTTGCACCGACGTTCGGGCTCATACTCCATGGGCAGCATCAAATGCTCATAGCCCAGCTCTTTGGCGAGGATCAGTCCGGAAACGTCCCTCTCATGGACGCGCTGCATGATGACAATGATCACACTCTCATCCAGATCGTTAAGGCGGGTCGGTAAGGTCTCTGTGAACCACATGAGCGTCGTTTCTCGTTTCTGCTCACTCTCACTTTCCTGCACGGCGTGAGGGTCATCGACAATAATCCTATCACCACGGAACCCGGTCAGGGCAGCGCCGGAAGAGGCAGCCTTACGCCATCCGGCCACGTTGTTCTCATAAAGGATCTTGGCGTTAACATCTGATTTGAAGCTAAACTCATTGCCCCAGTTCTGCTGATACCAGTCTGAATAGATTACATCCCTTCCGCGAACGTTATCACGAATAGACAACTCCTGCGCGTAGGAGCAACTGATATATCTGAGATTTGGCCTCTTCCTCGGCCCCCACTCCCATGCCGGAAAGAATACGTTGGTGGTCATTGATTTGGTGCAGCCAGGAGGCACGTTGATCAGTAATTTCTTGATGTGGCCATGGGACACTGCTTCGAGATGATCGCAGATCGCTTCCACGGCCCAGCCCGAAACAAAGTCTACTCCCGGCTCAATCTGCCCCCACCCCTGTTTTATGAAATCCAGTAGCTTTTCCTCAGCATCGAGCTTGTCCAGTTCAAGGAGGGTGCCCTTTGGATCTTTGGCGGCGGCAGCCATTATTTCCATAAGTTGCGCTTGGGTTGTCACTCTTTACTCAATCTTCGTTTACGATATTTCTACCGTATCATACTTTTAATCGTCCCAAGGTTCAAGGGGTACGGTTTTCCCGGCCATCAGATGGGTGCAGTCGGCCAGAAATAACAGGGCCCCTTTGGTCATGTAAAAATGACACCGGTGAGGGGATGCATTGACAAGGACGCTTGGAGAAATAGTAGGTTTGACCATATCCCCGTTAAAGGTCCACCGTGGAGATTGGCCGTCGGTTTTAAACCAGTGATCCACCCCGCACCCGGGGCAGAAGAATAAATACTCAGGTGTATTCCCCACACGGTTCGAGATCTTCTTGAGAACGGGTCTCTTTTTCGCAGGCATTATCTTTCCTTAAAGTTTGCTTATCCGGTCGAAGACGGCGGAGTTAGGGTCTTCCGGTTCTGACACCTCTTCTTTTTCAGAGGTTTCGTCGGTTAAAGTAATTGATTCTTCTGGAGGATAAATTAAGCATAGAGCAGCTTTTTCTACCAACCACGCAAGAATGTCTGCTGGGGTCTGTTCGCATAGCCATTTAAAGGTGGCCCCATTAAACGCTATTTCATCACACAAAAACCCACAGATACTAGTTTCCATGCCTGATTTAAAAATAACGATGCCTGCTCTTTTATAAGACAGGATGGCAAGCTCTTCCCAGGAATCGCAGCTAAACCGCATGGATAAACTCTCGATCTGCCGGGCTAAATCCTCAAGCCCTATAAGACCCATCCTCCCTGCAAGGATCATATGGTAAAAGTCTTTTTTATTTAGGACAAGAGTATCAAGTCTCAGACCACAAAGAGTACCCATGGCGTGAGATTCCTTAAGCACTTTTCCGTCTTTTATCGCTTTCATTTTAATTCCTCATTTAATATTGGACTTCGGAGTATAGTACCTGAATGAATACCAGATATCACCATCCTGTAATTCTTCTTGGTGGAAAAATTCATCCGCCTTGAACGTCGGCATTTGCTCCAGGGCTTTTTCTTCAGCTTCATCCCAGAGACCGGGCAACTTATTTATCTTATAATTATCAAAAATCAGCCCCATTTTTATGACAAGTTGCGGTTCAATAACTTCAATGCCTTTAAATTCTGTTCGTGTGTTTTTCATATCACCTTCCTAACTTCTTTTTCAAACGGTTATATTCACGGAGATCTTCCGCATGTTCCTCGCTCCATGCATCCCAGTCATCATACTCCTTTTGATACTGAGACTTAAGATGAGCAACGGAATTATAATCTATCCGCAGATCGCAATATTTATTAAAGTCATCTGACTTTATTTTCATTTCATATCGCCGACCGCCGCCGTCCCCGTAAACCGTAACAATTGTTTCAGCGGTATCAGCCCCTGTCATGTTATAATCTACTATAGCACCAACAATATAATGTTCAGCAAGCCAGATTAATATTTTACTTGGCTTCTTCATCTTAAAACATCCACTGCAAAACGGACAACCCTGTAAACAACACGGCCAGAAAACCGCAACCTCCCTGAACAACCTTACCGATGAAATCATCAGAGGACTGTGGGGGTTTGTATTTGTTATAGCGTTTGATCGCCACATAGAGAACGATGAAAACGGCGGCTGTCATTTGTAAAAAAGTCATTGGTTTTCCTTTCAGGGCGTCATAACGCCAAGGGTGAAAAAGATAAGAGCGATGGCTATGTAAATCTGGAACCTGCTCTTCGGAGAGACGATCCGGGGGGAGTTGATGGGTTGGACCATAAAATCGGGATCATACTCGTCAGACTTGGCAAAATAGTCGAGGATCTTGAACTGATCTTCTTTGGAATAGGTGTAGGCATCGGCCATGGCGACCAACGTCCCCACAATCTGATAAGCCTGTCCTGACTTGATTTCCCCGGCTTCACTGTTAATCTTAAGCATTGGCATATTGGTTCTCCGTTAATTAAAAATTATTTCTTAAAAATCCATCCTATACATACTGTGTGAAAAACATCTCCGTCTGAAGTTGGTCCTTAATTTTCCGATATTTCTTCACACGAAACATAATCCCGGCCATATAGTCATCGTCCCATTGCATTTGTTTGAACTCAGGCATTGCCTCATAGAGACGGATAATGCTTTTAGCATTATTATAAACTGCAGCGGCCTGATCATATTCAATCTTAAGTTGTTCTAATTTAGTCATCAGATGGGCTCATTTTTCTTTGGCATTAAATTCACGGATCAGGTCATTCACCGTATCCAGCATTTTCTGGGCACCTCCCATGTCGGAAGGAGGGACTTCAAAATAACATCCAACCCCGTCACCGTCCGCATCCTTCAGGCATATATTGACTTCATTCCGGCCCCGGAACTCATATTCAAACAGCGGGATCTCCTTCATTCTTTATCCTCCTGAACAACCCTAAAATGTGCGCCGGGTTTTAAAGTTTCTGGATCTACAACAATTTTGGCGACCGGCCCTCCTTCTTCAAAATCCTTACACAGCCAATCAAACCACTTTTCTCGTATTTTATCCAGCCAATCCCGTTTTTCAGGTTTCTGGGCCATCTTCAATTCCTTTGATAAATTCTTCAATATGCTCTCGGGCTTCCGGGGTGAGTTCGTCCTGAGCGTAAATATCGTTCCAATAATCAAAGCCCTGCGGTGTGTTGGCCCAGATAAAAGAAACTAAGATAAGTCTCGCACACCCAGGCTTAAGACACCCCTTCAACCGGTCAGGGTTCATAAGAATATCGGTGTAGATGGTGCGGGTCATTTGTTGTCCTTTTTCTGAAACTTTTTACATCTACCATGAGGCTCAACACTTAATGTAACCATGTTCGATATATCACAAAAATTATCCCACATTCTATCAACAAATCTATTTGCTTCTTCACTGTGGAATTTACAATTTTCACATCTAGGCATCGGGTCTTCCGTATATCCGATTTTCCTTTTTGTTGCTTTTTCCAATGTCGTACTCATCCGTTGTCCTTCTCAAAACAGGCCAGAGCGATCATACCTTTTTTAGAGATCCGGTACATACTCTGGTAATCGTTCCCTTCAAAGACCGGTTTGACCAGCCCTCTCTTCTGAAGTTTATGCAGATAACCCTGTATGAATCTCGACGCCCCCTGGGGTTTGGTCTTCGTGCTGACAGCCCCGCATTCATAAGCAAAGTGCGCACCCCCGTAACTTTGGCCGTCGGCCATCGAAAGGAGGACTTTATAAGCAAACGGTGTGAGAGGTTTCATGTTAAGGGATCCTTGCAGAGCTCTAGGGCCTCAGAGGGCTGGAAACCTTCCTTAGTGAGGGCCTCGTACCTTACACGTGTGAGGTGGGCTACCAACTGGGCATGTTCGATCAGATGAGGCATACTTCTCTTCAGCATCTCTGTGGAGGCTTTGAGACCTTCGATGTCATCTGGAAATTGTAAGATATCAGTCATTTTAATTCCTCCATTAACAATAATTCACTGTCTGAGACATCGCCACAGGACTTTAAGGCAAATCTCACCCCTTTTCTTCTGTCTTCAACGGTCAACCGATCTCTTAAGATCCTTCTTGCCGCATTTGTTTTTTTCGAAGGACAAACCTCCCGCCATAATATACCGTAAGCCTTTATTATCGCTTCTTTGTCAGTCATCTCACGTCTCCGGGGTTCAATAATTAAAGGCTCGATACTGCTGTATTTGTTTTTCCCGGTCCATTGACAAATCATAGACCTCCATAACGCGCTGCATATTTTGGCTGTTATGATAATCAGCCATAGCCTTGGCATCATCACCTTTTTGTACATATGAAGGATAATCCTCATAATCAAAGGTGTCACATACAACAATCAGATGAGTTGCCTTATTTTCCACTCCGCAATCAAACCAGTCTCTTAAATCTTCTTTACTTGTCGGCATTTCACGTCTCCGGGGTTTGGGTGGGTATGGCTGTAAAATTTAACGGATCCGGTCCGTCAGGCATGGCTGTCGAGCCGTCAAAGCCCATCTTAGCGCCTAACCGGTTCCAGGCCATGTTCGCATTCTCCTGAGGCGTTGAGGGGGAGTATTTGCCAACTTTGATGGCGAGTGTGGGCTGAGAGGCTGCCATTAACTTATCAAGGTCCGCCTGCTCCATGGTATAGGATTTTCTTTCAGTCATTTATTTTCTCCACTTGTTCCTGCAGCCAGAGGATTTGGGTGATCAGAGCGTGCTTTGCCGCCAACTTGGCATTATAGGCCGCTTTGTTGACTTCGAGAACTTTGTCCAGACTTTTCGTGTCCATATCAAATAATTCCTCGTATCTGCGTTTTTTATATTTAATCATTTGGCGGCCTCTTTATCATAGCTTGGCATGCAAACTCAGCATTTCCTTGAGTGGCCGTAAAGCCGCCGCCTTGCGGTTCCCATCCCTCCCGTATATGTTCGTTTACTTCATGAAAAAGGCTGGTCAATCCGTCTGACTGTACTATTGTATATTCAATCATTTGCTTTCCTCCTGAAGACGGTAATGCAATTTATCGGCCAGGGTTGGGGAACAATACATAATGGCCATGGCTTCGCTCTCATCGCCGTGAGAAACGTCCAGCTTCGCCTTTTCGACGGCCATGAAGCATGTCTCGTAGCCCGGCATCTCGTGCTGATAGATCTGTGTACCGCCGCCGTTGAAATAGAGGATAATAATTAAAAATACTTTGGTCATGAGGGGCCTCCTTCAACGGCAGTGATCGTTCCGTCAACGACAGTGATCATACCCTCTTCCAACAGATCTTTTCGGACCATAGGGCCAATGGGCTCCCAATCGTCGTCAAATTGACCTACCGTAGGTGAACCACCGGTGTTGGTGATATATTCGATATATTTCATAAGATATTCTTTGGGCATTTATATTCCTTCATTTGGTCATTCGTTTGGGTAGTGAGGAGCATTATACATGTTTTAAAAAAAATTGGTATAAAAAAATTTTTATAATGGAAAAAGGAGGGAGGGGCACACGCTGTGGACGTTGGAAAAAGGGTTTTCATTAATTTTGTTATCACAATCTGACAGGCACTACGGAAGCCTCATATGGAACTTTTTATTTCTAAGTTTGAGATTTGTAGATTGCATGATACTCATTCTCATTAGCGCTAGTCTGGCCCCTCTTCCACCGTCTCACCTTCTATGACCACAGCCTCACTAGTCCCTTCTTCAAGGAACAACCGCATCTGTTCACGCTTATCGCGACTCAGCTCTTGGAGATTAATTTGATGTTCATGGACTACATGCCCCTCGACCTTGTTTACGTTGGTCACCGTCCTGCTGTCCGCGAATTCGGGAAGCTTTGCACGTGCAAGCAATGTTAACAGGTTGTCACTCACTTCTGTAACAACTTCCCCTGTCAGCTGTCCCTGCTTCACAAGGGGCTTCTCAAAGCCATGCACACCACGTTCAACAATCTTGTTATAGATCATGTCTCTATGCTTCTGCTCTGCCTCGTGGTACAGGGCGTTGAATGCTTCGTCCTTCTTACGGTACGACCTGACGGTGTTAGGGTCTATGCCTACCATAGAACAGGCCTTCATGACACGGCCACATTCAGCATAGGCCTTGAGGAAGGCCGCCTCTCTGTCCTTGGTCCACCGTATGCGGCCACTCTCTTGTGGTGTTAGGGCCCTTTGTTTAGGCCGTTTGTAGGGGGTTTTCTTTTTGGCTTTCTTGGTCAATATACTGCACTCTTTAGTCGTTGGAAGGTGGCTTGTGGTCCTCGCGTTGCTGAGAGAACGGAACTTGAGTAACGCTGCATATTAAGCTTTTTCAGGTCTTTTGTGAAGGGAATTTGTGAATTAGACGTTTAACAATCGTTCAATAAGGGGCCAGAAATCACGCTTATTTGTGATGTGATCAGCTTCAGGGATACGGGGGGAACTGGTTTTCGCGTTTCTGATTTCGTCCATATCGGTGATGAAATCAAGAAGTCTTTCACCTTTGTAAATTCGAATGTCACTATGATCAGGACCAAACCCAACCACAAGCACGGCTAAACAGCCTGATATAGCCCACTCGTAAGCATTAAGGGCTTGCACCCCTGTAAGGCCCCATGGAAAGTCTTTTCGTGAACAGGCGGCATATTCTGAGGATATCGCCTTTAACTCGATAAAAAGAGCCTTCCCTTTTATGGCTCCGATAACGTCAGACCAACCCTCCATTCCTTTGGCTTCCAGGCGTTCAATTCTTCCGGGGGATTTGAAGTTGTTTTTTAGGTCTTTCCAAAGGTGCTTTTCTGCCATGATATTAACGTCCTTTTTTTCTCAAAATGTGCAAGTGTGCAAACTGATCAACGTTTTTCTTATGTTGCTCTATAACACAGTCTCATTTTGTATAGTTGTATACCTATCCTATATATTACTATACATTCTTATACTTTTACTGTGTAACTGACTGTTGTATTAAATATATGTGCACAGTTTACACAGTACCCTAAAAACCTACCTAACCCCGTGGCCCCCTTCCATAATCCTTGTGCAAAACACTGTGCACAGAAAAATTCCCTTCTGCACACTTTGCACACCAAATCACTAAACTGTGCACAGCAAAAAAACGTGCACACTTTTTGCACACCTCTGTGCACACTTTCTAAAGATTTTTCTATAGGTGGAATTCATCGCTCTTTTCATCATAATATTCTTGCAGTGTTTCACGTATTAATTTCTTGAGTGATTGACCCTTGATATCATAGGCCTTTTCTGCCACCTCTCCAAGCTCCGCAACGTCTCTATGATAGAGGTAACCACGTACCAGACTATCAAACATGACTGGATGTTCCCTGAACCACAATTCAAGCGTTCCCCGCCTCACCTCAAGAGCCTCTGCCATATCTGCCAGACTATGCACCCCTCGGGACTTCACATACTTAGCCGGAGTCATTTTGTCGTTGGTCATTTGTTCACCTCTCTGATCTGCACGGCTCTATACTTTCCGGTCAGCCATGCTTCGTCCTCACAGACCATTGCCTCTTGCATAGTGTCACAGACCCGCAACACCTTAAATGCTTCACGGCCTAACCGCTTGATGGACCGACGGCCTAAACTGGTAGCCTCAACAGAATATTTCATTTTCCTTCTTCCAAAAACCTCAAATAAATATCCTTAGGCAGGATGCAATAATCATATGGCAACATTTGTTTATCACGGTAACTTTCAGCCTCTTCTATTTTCGGGGTCTCATACTGCACCTTTTCACGGTCCGACCATTTAAAGACTACAAAAGTTCTTTCCTGTTCGGTCATTCTCCGTCCTCCGTCCCCTCATCCATTGCATGAAAGCCTTTGCCACACTCAAGAAGCCTTGAAACATCATCTTGCCCGAGTGTCACACTAAAGCCCTTTAGAAAGGCGTTAAGCTCTGCTTGTGTGTCAAATGTATATATTTCCACATAATCCTTCCATTCGTAGGCTTGATCTTCGTCGCGGTCCTCTTCGTCAAAGCCCATATATTCCTCATAGGCTC
>PJEL010001998.1_pt1 | contig 19369 bp, 12 predicted proteins | sample 1853271 | NCBI WGS metagenome assembly PJEL01 (sample SAMN08108733, study PRJNA415343) | Invertebrate metagenome, whole genome shotgun sequencing project. | host: Globobulimina | place: Sweden: Gullmar Fjord | collected 2015-08
TTACTGGTTGGAAAACCGGCATAATTTTTGACCACCAATTTGCCCAGGGCGGCAATCCAACCCGGATAAACAAAGTCAGAGTAGATGAGATAGCCGTTTGGCTTCAAAACTCTGACCATTTCAACTAAAGCCGTCTCCCAATCAGGAATGTGGTGCATCACTTTGTTGGTTGATACAATATCAAATTCGTTATCTTCAAAAGGCAGTTGAACCCCGTCGATGGTCAAGAAACGGACGTTATTGAGTCCTTGACTGAGCTTCTCAGCCTGTCGAATTTGGTCCGGGTCAACATCGATACCGATTGCCTTGAGGTGATACTTTTTGGCAATGTAGATGGGCGCGGCCCCATTGCCACAGCCCACATCGAGGTAGTTTTGTCCGGCTTCAAAATCGACCAGCTTTAGCAATGTGTCAGCGTGGTTACTAACCCGTTTGCTGTGGCTAGGACTATTCACAAACTGTTTTTCGAGATTTGTCATTTTCATTTTGTTGGCTCCTTTGTTGACTAATCTTTAGGCCAAGTATAGAGGTTTGCTGCCGGAATGTCGTGTCCCAAAAGTAACATATGAGGGTGTAGTTTTGGGGTGTAGGGCAAGGCGCAAAGAAAAAACCGCCGAAAAATGGCTGGTAAAGCCTTTTCGTCGGCGGTTGAAACGTCTGTCAAGATGATTTATTTGTACACAAAAAGAGCCTCATTCATCGTCGAGGCTCTTTTTATTGGCTGCAATGGGTGCTTGTCGAGCAGTTGTCATTTTGCCAACGGGGGTGGCTGGATGGTTTCTATCGAGTCAGGTTGTCCTTTGTTATTTATCGCTTGCCCCTTGAATCAGGGCCAGCAGCTTACCATACTCAAAGTTATAGGCTAACTTTGCCAGCGCGTTGGCCAGGGTGGCGTTGTGGCTACGGATTTCGACAATCGCGTTGTCAATCATGTTTATATCACATCGTACCGTGGCCTCTTCAAGGTCTGTCAGCAGTTCAGATGGAAGATTGCCGATTTTGAATTTCAGATCCTTCACTTCGTTCGAGAACAGATTTTGGATTTTAGATTTTTTGTTGACTGCTAATTGCTGACGGCTAACGACTGAATCATCATACACATACCGCGCACCAATATGCTTCTGCATGGTATCAAAAATATCAGCCTCTCTGAACGGTTTACGCAAAAAGCCATCACATCCGGCTGAGATAGCCATAGCCTCTTCTTCTTCCAAAGTGCTGGCGGTAATGGCAATAACGGCCGTGGCTTGTCCTTTGGTCGTCGCTTTAATCTGCTGCGTCGCTTCATACCCGTCCGTGACCGGCATCCGTACATCCATCCAGATGAGGTGTGGCTCCCACTCGTCCCAGATTTCAATCGCTTCACGGCCGGTTTCTGCTTCCCGCAGTTCAAAACCAGAGCGGGGCGAACTTACGTTCGATAGCAGTTTGATGAACAGTTGCCGGTTGGCCCATTTGTCATCTACAATCAAAATGCGATAACGGGGTTGGTTCGGTTCCAGGGCGATGACTCGATTTAGGATTTCAGATCCCAGATTTTCGATTGGGTCTGCCGGTTCGGCGCGTATATCGAATTCAAAGGTCGTACCCCGACCAACTTCACTCTCAACTTGCATATCTCCGCCCATCAACCGCACAAACTTGCGGCTAATAGGCAAGCCTAAACCCGTTCCTTCTTGCGATTGTCGCCCCGTTTCAGTTTGGGCAAAGGCTTCGAAGAGCTTGTCCATCTCCTCCGGCGCAATGCCGGGACCGGTATCGGATACTTCAAAATGCAGCAGGATGGACACTTCGGGTGAAGATGAAGGATGAATTTCAGCTTTAACCTCATCATTCATCATTCCGCGCTCATCATTTGCCATTACACGAAGCGTAACCTTTCCCCCCTTGGTAAATTTTAAGGCATTATTGAGCAAGTTAATCAACACCTGGCGCAACTTGACCTCATCTGTGTGGACAAATTGAGGCACTTCGGGAAAACGATCAAAAATCAATTGTAGACCCTTGTCCTCGGCCCGCAGGCGGAACATCCCTTCTAATTCATTCAGCAGTTGGTACAGGTCGAAATCATTCTGATTGAGCGTGATATGTCCGGCTTCAATCTTAGATAGGTCAAGCACTTGATTTATAAGCGTTAACAGGTGTTGGCCGCTGGTCATAATGATACCCAGGTTGTCTTGCTGGTCGGTGGGGATAGCGGGACTGTGACCCAACAACTGGGAAAAACCCAGAATAACATTGAGCGGGGTACGCAATTCGTGGCTCATATTAGCCAGAAAGGTACTTTTGGCCTGGTTGGCAGCTTCGGCGGCTTTTTTGGCCTGCTGCGACTGGTCAAACAGCCGGGCATTTTCAATGGCAATCGCGGCGGCGGTCGCAATTGGTTCTAATAACCGTAAGTCATTGTTACTAAAACGCCCCGCCGTAGAATCAACCAGATTGAGGACGCCCAGTATCTTACCCCCGGCCCTAAGTGGCAGATTCAATATAGAGCGGGTTTCGATGCCGATAAGTTGATCTACGTCCTTAAAATAGCGTGGGTTAGTACGGGTGTCAGCCACAATTGACGGTTTACCGCTTTGGGCGACCTGTCCGGTCAAACCCTGACCCAAAGCCAGCCGCCAGCCGACAACTTTATGGTCCTCAGGGCCAATGGCGTGATGGCAGACCAGTTCGTCTGTTTCCGGTTCAAGCAGCCAGAGTGAAGTACTGGTCGTCCCTAACAGATGGTGAATTTCGTTCAGCACATTTTGCAACACATGGTTCAACTCAAGCGTAGAGCTAAAATCCTGGCTGACCCGGTTGATGAGCGCTAATTCATAAGTGTGTTGTTCCAGGGTTTGTTCAACCTGTTTGCGGGTGGTAATATCCTGAATTGTACCAAATATTTGAACAACCTGCCTCTGTTCACTATAAACTGTCTCAAACTGGTTGTGAACGTGCCGTATGTCGCCGTCAGGCAGCATGATGCGGATATCCAGGGCGGCGCTGCCGCTGTTTCGGGCTACATTTTGAAAAGCCTGTTGCATACTGGACCAGTCATCGGGGTGGATCAAGGCTTCGACTTGCTCTACTGTTAACGTTTGTTTCTCGTCTCCCAGCCCAAGTATCCGGCAAAGTTCCCGGGAGCAAACAATTTCGCCTGTTTCCAGGTCTTGGTAAAAATCACCCAGGTTGGCCATATTGTGAGCGCGGGTCAGATCACGCCGGCTATGGCGTAGTTCTTCTTCTATTCGTTCTCGTTCAGCTATTTCCCATTCCAATTGGGCATTTTTTTCTTTGAGTTCATTTTGCAAACGTTGCAATAAAAGATGTTTTTCGACCCGAGCCACAACCTCTGATGTTTCAAAAGGCTTGGTAATGTAATCCACCGCGCCCATCTCAAACCCTTTAACCTTGTCCGCCGTATTGGTAAGTGCGGTCAGGAAAATAATAGGTGTATTCCGGGTGGTTTCATTCTCCTTCAAACGACGGCAAGTTTCAAAGCCATCCATATCGGGCATTGTTATATCAAGCAAAATCAGGTCGGGCAGAACAAATTTGGCCCGCCTAATACCCATTGTGCCATTCCGGGCGGTGATTGCTTCAAATCCTTGTTGTTGTAAGGTTTTAAGCAGCACCTTGAGGTTCGTTTCATCATCATCAATAATTAAAATGGTATTTTGGACGCTGTTATCCATGGGGTTATTCTCCTTCTGAGCATCAAATTGGTTCAATCTTGGAGATTGAACCAATCTTCTCTATTTCTACATCATAAACTGCTCCAGCAGTTCCATAATCGGCTCATCCTCTAGTTTCTGGGCATGGTAACGCACTTTTTGAGCAAAAGGTGTATATTTACCATCGATTTCTTCTAATTGGCGGGTCTTCTCTTGTACCCGTTCCATGTTGCCATACATGGTCAATTCATACAACAGTTCCAACTCTAGTTGAGGTGGGGGGATAATCTCCTCCATTGCAACAGATCGGGGGAGGGTTTCTATTTCTTTGCCGTAGGTCCATTTAAGCCCCAGATATTCCTCCATCAGGCTAAACAGCTTATCAACTTCAACAGGTTTAGACAAGAACGATTGACAGCCGATAATAAGACTCTTTTCCTTATCCGCCTCAAATGCGCTGGCCGAGATAGCGATGATCGGCACATCCTTAGTAACAGGTAACTGGCGAATTATTTTCACCGCCTCAAAGCCGGTCATGATGGGCATTACCAAATCCATCAAAATCAAGTCGGGCTGAATGGCTTGAGCCAGATCGATCCCCTCCTGCCCATTGGTGGCTATGGTTATCTCAAAACCAATTGGCTCCAACAGATTCTGCAATACCAGCCGGTTTTCTTCTCTATCATCTACCACCAAAATATGGCGCTGTTGGCCCTGGTAACCTGTTATGGAGTGTTGTTCCTCACTTTCTTTCTCAAGAACCGTCTTTTCTAATACCGGAACGGTTATCTCAAACCAAAAGGTTGAACCGTGACCCACCTCACTTTCTACCCGAATCTCGCCGCCCATCAAGTTAACCAGTTGACGACTGATCGCCAAGCCTAATCCGGTGCCCTTCTGTTTCTGCTCAACATCCCCCACCTGCTCAAATGGCTTGAAGATTTTAGCCAGTTGGTCAGCCGTTATGCCAATGCCCGTGTCAGTAATGCTAAAATGAAGAACAGAGGTAGTTTTATCATTTTCCATTCTCAATTCTCCATTTTTAATTATCAATTCAACCGTTCCCTCATTCGTAAATTTGACCGCGTTGTCCAATAGGTTGAGCAAAATTTGCCTCAGTCGTTTTTCATCGGCTAGCGCCGCAACGGGTAAATCGTGGGGGGCGTCATATATAAACTCAATCTCTTTCTGTTGAGTCTCCAGCCGCATGACGCTAACCACGCTATCTAATAACTTGGGCAGGTTGACAGGAGTCGGGTAAATCTCTAATTTACCGGCCTCGATTTTAGCAATGTCTAAAACATCATTAATCAGGGTCAGTAGATGATTTCCGCTATCGTGAATGATATTCAGTCCCTCTAGTTGGTTGGCGCTTAAATCCGGCTCTCGTTTAAGAATTTGAGCATAACCAAGAATCCCATTTAAGGGGGTACGCAGTTCGTGGCTCATGCTCGAAAGGAAGGTGCTTTTGGCTTTATTGGCGACTTCCGCTTTTTCTTTGGCAATCACTAATTCAGCCGTTCGTTCAGTTACTTGCATTTCCAGTTCTCGATTACGTTGTTCAATGGCATAGACTCGCCAACGATAGCCCACAACTGCGAAGCCAACAATCAAAAAAGCCGCCAAACTGCGAAACCATGTCGTTTCCCACCATGGGGGTGTAATGGTTACATTCAAAGCCACTTCATACTCACTGAATTTACCATCATTGTTACTGCCTCTGACTTGAAAGACATAATCGCCAGCAGGTAAACTGGTGTAGGTGGCAAAACGACGACTGCTATCCACCTCATTCCATTCAGTCTCAAGACCATCTAATTTGTATTGATAGCGGTTCTTTTCGGGAGCGATATAGCTTAATGAGGCAAACTCAAAAGAAACGATATACTGGTCATAAGACAGGCTGACAGAATCGGTTTCCCATATTCCTTTTTGTAATATCGAATCGCCACTAATCGGTACGGGATTGTTAAACAAATTCATGTTGGTTAAAACAACCGGTGGATCATCCGGATTATCTTTGAGTGTTTCAGGGTCAAACGTAATAAATGTATTAGCGATACCAAAAAACATTTCGCCTTGCTCATTTTGATAACTATAATCCAATGCATTGCTGGGAAGCCCATCATATTTATCATAGTTTCTAAAGGTTTTCTTAGCGGGGTTAAATTTTGATAACCCATTGAAGGTCGCTAACCACAGGTTGCCTTGCTTGTCTTCTAACATATGCCCTACACGATTACCAGGTAAACCATCTTTCTCTACATAGCAGGTAAACACATCGGTTTCAGGGTGAAGTTGACACAGTCCCCCGACTGTAGAAACCCATAGTCGCCCTGCTTGGTCTTCTAGAAAATCATTGGTGCCATTACTTATGATGCTTGTGGGGTCTTTGGCATCCTGTCGATATTGGGTGAATGATTCGGTTTCCTTATCAAAACGATTCAGTCCTCCATTCCAGGTTGTTAGCCATAATATACCGTCTGAATCTTCATAAATCCCATCGATATCGCCATCACTGACACTATTTGGATTTTCAGGGTCAGGACGATAGACCTGAAACTGCTGGGTTTCTCTATCAAAGCGATTAAGCCCACCTGCTCCAACCCATAATGTTCCTGAACGGTCTTCTAAAATAGAGATGACATTATTTCCTCCCAAACTGTGAGGGTCATCAGCGTCATGGTAATAGTGCTGAAATTTACCCGTTTTTCGATTAAAGCGGTTAAGCCCAGCATCCCAACCGCCCATCCAGACATCACCAAACTGGTCTTCATAAAATGTCCACCACCATGTCCCTTTGCTAATACTGTTTGGATCGTCGGGGTTGTGTTGGTAACGGTCTATCACCTTCCTTATTTTTCTATCGAATGTTTCAAGCCCATTGACATGACCTACCCAAAGCAGACCTGTTGAGTCCTCATACACTGTCAGGATATTATTATCAGATAAGCCATCGGGATTATTAACATCAGGTTTATAAACTGTGAATTTTTGTCGAATAGGGCTAAAGGTACTGATGCCATTACCTTGTGTGCCAAACCAAAGCATACCTGTTCTATCTTCAAACACGACATTAATGATATTGTTGCTTAAGCTATATGGATTAAGTGAGTCATAAGTATAGTGGCTAAATTGTTGGGTATTGGGGTTATATCGACTAAGGCCTACATCTATACCTATATCACTAGAAGTTGAAGCTCCCCAAAGTGCCCCTGAACGGTCTTCATAGACAACCATCAAGGTATCATAACTAAAGCTGTTTGCATTATTGGGGTCATATTGATATTGCACAAACTGTTCGACATCAGAATCAAATTGGTTGAGTTTACTACCGTCAGGGTCAATCCAAGAAATATTTGATTGCTGATAATCATACACCATTTTAATGTGGTTAGCATCAAAAAAGTAAGGAGTAAATGTCTCTGTTTTGGGGTTGAACTGAACCAAGCCATTATCAAGTGCCAGCCAAAGCATGCCCGATTCATCGCCACGGATTGTGTGGATACGACTATTTCCTAGTAAATCACTATTTATGTAATGAGTAAACGTTTCTGTTGTGGGGTCAAATTTATTCAAGTGTCCATCTCTGCCCCCTATCCACAAGATACCATGTTGGTCTTGATACAAGCTAAAAACATTCGGGTGACTCAAACTATTCGGGGCATCTTTATCATGTCGATAGGGGGTAAAGGTTTCCGTTGCAGGATCAAATTTATTCAGCCCATCGTTTTCTGTACCAACCCACAAGATACCTGACGGGTCTACAACAATGGCTCGAATATGGTTATCGGTGATACTGTTAGGATTGTCACGGTCATGTTTATAGACTTTGAAGTCTACCCCATCATACCGAGCAAGTCCATCCCGTGTACCAATCCAGATAAACCCTTGTTGGTCTTCGACAATGGTTCGCACTGTGTTATGTGGTAAACCATCTTCGGTAGTAATGCGTCCGAATGAAATATCATCGCCGCCTTGCGCTTGTGTTATTGATGTGGAGATTACTCCCATCACCATGAATAATAAAAAGATTGAATATAGTTTTTTCATTCTACACTTCTCCTCTATATAGTCATCCTAAAAAAGTTAGCACCCCACAGTATGAATCGTCCTACCATCCATCTCGTTAGTCCGCCAGAAAATCTTCTCAGTCCAAGGAGTCTTCTTACGCTTATCAAAGACAACCAGCCAGCCCTCAGTGCAATCCATCTTATCCATATAGCGGGCCAACTGCTCTTTGCCTTCCTCGTAAGTCTTGTCACCGGAACGTAGTTTCAACTCTATCGGATAGCTGAACCCGCCATAATGGACACACAAGTCAAGTCGGCCTGTTCCCTCGGCCAACTCTCGTGATATTCTTCCGCCAGTATTGATCACTCGTTGCAAAAAGGCTTGTAGCACCAGATGGGGTGCGGCTTCCTTTGTACTGATACCGTTCTCGCCATATCTCGCTGTTCTCCCGCCAAAATTGTTGAAAATCGGGATGGTACCCTAATATGTGTACCGAGTTTACCGTAGATATTGCGGGTGTGGGCTTTGACAGTGTTCAACGAGAGGTAAAGCCTTTTCGTCGGCGGTTGAAACCTCTGTCAAGATGATTTACTTGTAGGTTTACTTTAACAGATTCAATTCCCTCGCTTTGACAGTGGCTTGGGTTCGACTATTCACGCCCAGTTTGCCGTAGATATTCATTGTGTGCCGCTTGACCGTCCCAACAGTAATAAAGAGCGTTTCGGCAATGGCTTTGTTACTCAGCCCGGCTGCGATTAGATTGAGGACTTCAAGTTCCCGTTCGGTCAACGGCTCGACCAGTGCTTGCGACTCGCCCTGAGTGGTTAACCTGACCTGTTCGACTTTGCAGGCGGCCAGCAAGCGGCTGGTATAACCAGGAGTGATTTTGCGAGATAGGGCCAATTGGAGTAAATCAGCCATCGGCAAACCCTCATCTACAAAAATGCGGATGAAGCCCTCCGGTTCGGCGATGGTAAATGCTCGTTCCAACGTGGTGATGGCCTGGTCTGTGTCCCCTTGTGCTTGGAGAGCCAACGCCTGGAGTATCAGAATCTCGATCACTCTCGAAGTACGTCCCCCCGTTTCCGCTGCCTCGAGCAGGCGCTGCAACAACCAGATTGTTTCATCCAACTGCCCTTGAGCGATCAGGATCCGGGCTAGTGTTAAATGCTCAATTAACCCTATATAATCAATTTCATGAAAAAGTGTAGATTCTCCATCGGTGGACAGCCTGCGTTCTCCCACCCACTGGGATGCAGCCTCCAGCTTATCTTGGGCCAGCCATAGCCGCACCTGCCAGGCTGCCATCTGGACCGTGATCCAGGGAGGCACATCCGATTCTCGAGCCATATTCTCCATCTTTTGGATGATCTCTTCGGCGCCGGCCAGATCCCCTCTGGAAAATAAGATCCTCGCCAGACATCCGTAGCTCCGGCCGATCCCTGCCAGAATCCCACTACGCTCGGCCAGTTCAACACCTTTTCTGGCCTTATCTACTGCCCCATCCAGGTCATTTAATTCGGCCAGTACCTCGCCCCATATCGCCAACAACCAGCCAACCAACCCCGTTTGCGACAGCCCGTTTGTGTTAGCAAGTTGCATCTGTTGCCGGCAAATCTCTATGGTTGGCTGCAACTTGCCCTGCGAGCGCAGAGTTGTGGCTACTTTCAAACTGGTTAACATGACCAGGTAGATATCACCGGCCACTTTACATGCCTCCAACGCTTCTAATTGAGCCTGGTACGCTGCCACCATCTCACCTTTGATACTGTGCGCATCCCCTAAGGCAATGGCAACGGTGCTGCGCCAGGTCAAATCCTGCTCGGGTAGATATTCGAGTGCCTGGCGTGCGTACTGAATTATCCCCGACACATCTCCTCGGAAAAAAGCCAAAAATGCCCGGATGGCGGACGCCCTGCCTTGAATCTTCATCCTGTCAGACCCAGATTGTTGGTCTCGCTCTAGCGACGAGGTTTCAGTTGCTGGATCGGTGCTGGGGCCAAGCGCCTTTTCGGCCGCCTGTAGACTCCGTTCAGCCGCGTCCTGCTGACCACGGGTAAACAGCTTCCAAGCGTGAAAGATACAGAGTTGTGGTTTGGTTAATACCAATTCAGCAGGCAATCGATCCAGCCAACGCCCCAATTTGGTCTCTTCACCACGCCCCCATACGGCCTCAGCCTGTTCCTCGATCAGGTATACCGCCCGCTCGAAATCCTCACCGCGCAGAGCATGCTCTATCGCCTCATCGGCGAACCCGTTCTGCTCGTACCACTCACTAGCCCGGTGATGCAACGTCAATACCCAATCCGATTGCGTTTGGCGCAGTCGCTGACGTAACAAGTCAGAAAAGAGGTGATGGTAGCGATACCAACGTCTCTCCTCATCCAGACGGACGATGAACAGGTTGGCGTGTTCTAGCATTTCCAGGGTAGCCTGACCATTTACGATTTTAGATTTTAGATTTTGGATACTTCGGCTGGGCTCAGCACAGGTTTTGGATTGGGGGAGGTTGTCACCAACAGTGACTTCTCCGTACACAACAGCATCACATAAGGGGCCGCACAAGCGGTCGAGGATAGACGTGTGCAGCAAGAAAGTCTGGACGCTTTCGGATTGCTGTTCCAGAACTTCTTCAAGCAGGTAGTCCAGTACAAAATGGTGGCTGCCGGTAAAAGATTGGATAAAGCCGGTAACGTCCTTGCGTCCTTGCATTGAGATCGCGGCCAATTGCAGACCGGCAATCCAACCTTCGGTCCGGGTTTCCAGAGCGGTAATGTCCTCCGCCGAAAGGTTCAGGCCCATTACCTGGTTGAGAAATTCGGCGGCTTCGGAGGAGGTAAAACGCAAATCCGTGGCCCGCAGTTCGGTCAATTGGCTCCGGGCACGTAGACGGGCCAGGGGCAAGTATGGATCATCACGGCTAGCGATGACCAGGTGCATCTGGGGCGGTAGGTGTTGGAGTAGAAAGGTGAGGGCATCGTGGATGGGCTGGATTTCGATGAGGTGGTAGTCATCGAGGACGAGGACAAGCCTGTCGGGGAGGGCGGCGATCTCGTTGAGCAGAGAAGTCAGGACAGCCTCGGCCGGCGGCGGCTGAGGGGATCGAAGCATACCCAGCGCTCCTTTCCCGATGTTGCTGGCAGGTTCCTGCCTGGCCCCAATTGTCTGCAAGGCAGCAATGAAGTAGACCAGGAAGCGGACGGGGTCGTTGTCGCTCTCGTCAAGCGATACCCAGGCGGTGGGTACGTCTAGTTGCCGCAGCCAATCGCTGACCAGCGTCGTTTTGCCAAAGCCTGCCGGGGCAGAGATGAGTGTCAGTTTGCGACCAAAACCAAGGTTTTGGTCCAGGCCCTCATTCAGCCGCTCGATCAGGCGCGGACGGGGGACAAGTTCGGGCCGGGCGGGCGGGATATAGAGTTTTGTGGTTAATATTGGGGTGATCATAGGTGGATTATAAAACACACCCCAAAAAATTCAAAAAGCGTCCCAACGCAGTCTTTGTCAGGTTTTGTTATTATGTCCCACAGTGATGACTACATTTCCCTTTTTGTGTCCTGTTTCGACATACCGGTGAGCCTCGACAATCTGCTCCAACGGATAGCATCTATCGATGACCGATTTTAATCTTCCCGCCTCAATAAGCTTCTTGAGAAAATTTAAATCATCCGGTTTCCAGCTAAGATTTGATGCTGCAAATATTACTTTTTTGCCGGTCTGCTGACCAAGCAGGTTCCCTATCACGCCAGTCCACAGCGTTTGAACAAGCGCTGCCGGCCCAGGGTCAGTTACCAGATAGCGTCCGTTTTGCTTTAGCGCGCTCTTACAACGTGAAAACGAACTCTTGCTTACCGTGTCAAAAATGATGTCATAGGTCTGACCGCTTTTGGTAAAATCCTCTTGAGTGTAATCAATGACCTTATCGGCTCCCAGAGATTTTACCAATTCTAAATTCACACTACTGCATACCCCGGTCACTTCCGCTCCAAACTGCTTGGCAAGCTGGACCGCAAAACCACCTACACTTCCTGAAGCGCCATAGACAAGGACTTTTTCCCCGCTCTGAATATTCCCCTTATTAAGGAAAACCAATGCGGTTAGTGCCCCATTAGGAACGGCGGCGGCTTCCTCGTATGTCATATTGGTCGGTTTTATTGCCAGCACCCCTTCTTCAGGTATACATTTGTACTCGGCACAAGCGCCAAGACTGATCCCGGTATATCCATAAACCTGGTCACCTTCCTTAAATCGTGTTACATCTTTACCTACTGATTCAATTTCCCCGGCTAGCTCAAACCCCAGGATAGTATTTCTAGGTTTTCTAAAACCAACAAATATTCGCCCCAGGAGCCATAGCAAGGGTGGTAATGAGGTGAAACCTCCTCTCAGCCTCGGGTCCTCTGCTGTTACCGTAGTCGCATATATTCTTATCAGCACTTTGTTTTTCTTGGGAGTGGGTTTTGCTACCTCTTTGAGCTGAAGAACCTCCGGCGGTCCGTATTCGGTGTATACAACTGCTTTCATGGGTTTCCTCTTAATTTACTTCATCTTTCAGCTATTCATGGACTTCGGAAGGCAAAACTTTTAAACTGTTCCGGCTGCTTGAGGACGTGATTCGCATACAGATTAGCGCCGAGCCTTACAAAAATAATTACGGTAAACATTGTAAAGCCCGTACCGTATTCCATTGCCGTAAAAAAGGGAAGTAAAAAAATCCAGAAGGCAACATTATAAGCTATCCTAATAAGGGTGAGTGGGTGAGTGTATCCTTGTTTGATTGAAACATGGTTGGCTGAGTTTTTTCGAAGCCACGCGAACCGCATGACTGTATGTTGTTCGACAACTATTCAGTAAAGCGCCCCAATCACCGCAAGCCCGATCAATTCACTCCTTGTTGACCAAATCGAAGTGGATAAAGCGGCGACAACATAAATCAGAGCGGGAAGTCCCAGCCCCAGCGAAAGTAGATTATTCCAACGTACGGTTAAGAGTTTTTCCTTTGTCATAGTATCCCATTCCTTTCTGCTTATCGATTTTCAGATAATGCAATGCTAATAATCCACCATAAGGAACTGCGGCGGCTTCCTCATAAGTCATATTGGTTGGTTTTATGGCCAACATCCTTGCTTCGGGAAAGCAAATGTACTCGGCATACATGCCAAAAACGAAACGGTCAAAGTCACATGCAAATACCTGGTCACCTTCTTTAAATGATTTTACATCTTTGCCTACAGCTTCAACTTCTCCAGCTAACACCATCCCGAGGATGGATTTTCTCGGTTTTGTAAAACCTATCGCCAGTCCCATCGGGAGCCAAAGAGCGACAGGCACATTAAAACCCCGGACTATACAGTCACTGGCTGTTACTGCTGTCGCGTATATTTTTATGAGGACTTCATTATTTTTGGGCCTAGGTTTTTCTACCTCTTTGAGCTGAAGAACTTCCGGTGGCCCATATTTTGTGCATACAATTGCTTTCATTTGAGTATCCTTCCTTATTTTAGATGTACTCATCTTATCTCGTTTATATCGTTTTTGCAGCCCCGGAAGCGATTGCAGATGGATTAAAACCTTTGACCATTAGCCATATCGCCAGAACTATTTCGTTCAAAATTATTGGAAGATACAAAATCATCAATCCAGGAATAATACCCATTACTTCTAACAGGTTTACTAGTATCAACAATATGGCTGCAATAACACCCCACACTGATATCCAGCGAGGAATGAGTTTTGATTGATACAATAGATAATAAAATATCAGAGCAGCTACGGCAAAAATGTATGCATGACCCACATAAATTCCATCACGTATCTCTAGCAATAAAGGGCTATGAGATAAAAACAAAATTCCAGCAATAATCATAAGTCCACCTTCAATACCCCTGAAAACAAGGTACCAAAAAGATGCTTTTTTGTTGTAGGGTTTAAAGAGTGGAAACATTAAAATTGCAATAACAATAACTGCAAGGCCACTAATTACCTCAAGGAACATTCCTAATATCTTTGCATCCGGATTGTCACTTCCAAGCAAACTATATGCAAGTAGAATTAATACGCCCACAATTATGGCGGTCTTTCTATGTGTATTCATTTTTTCTTTGTTAATCGTCATCGTTTTTTCTCCCTTTTTTGAACGATATTGATAAATTTTTGTTTGACATCTGACGCATCTGCATGGCCGGGTTCAACGCCAATGACCGAGAGCAACGGCATGCCTAAATCACGCACTTTTCTTAGCAAGCCATACAACGCGGCTTGATCGATCACCGAGCCAGTTAATAGCGTCTCGCCGTTGTCTTCCAACGTGATGCTCAGGCCCCCAAACCAGTCCGTCCATTGACCACCCAGATGGCCCTTGAGCCTGATTTGATAGACCATTGCTTCACTTGCAGCCTTTGGATTGAATTTGTTTGACATTACCCTGTACCTGTTGTGGCCGGTCATAACAGTCCGGGCCACTTGCTCAATGTACAAGTAGTATATCAGCAATACGGTATAAAGGTATAGATACTAAAGTATTGTTTGGGGGTATTGTTGTGGGGTACTCAATCGATAAAAACTTTATCCCAAGTTCTCTTTCCAGAAGTCTGCCAACATATGGCTTTCTGCTGCCTTTTGGGCCAATGAGGACATATACTATGCTCATTTAGATTTCCACGCTTCCGCACGTCGTTTGATGCCGTGCAGCATTCGAGATTCCATCAGATGATGTCCCAGAAAGGCTACCCCCAACATCAACGGCCGTGGGATGAGCGCTAACATCTTGTAGACGCGCTCAATGAAAATGGGAGATTGTGATGAGGCAGAGCCGGCCTGTGTGGCAGTAGGCCAGCGTTGTGAAATGCGCGCTCGCACAATCAGTCGAGTGTGATCATAGTCCAACGGCGCCAAGAGGAACTCATAGCTTACCTGGTTGCCGCCCTTTGCATCGGGTACAGTCAAAACCAGATGCCACGGGGGTTCAACCACAGTGACGCAGAACGCATCTGTCGTGCCGGGAATCGCAGGCACGATGTCCCCGGGTGCAAGCTGCTGGTGTTCCGGCAGGATCGATTTTGCGCTTGCGTGGCCACCGTTGTCGATCCAATCGAAACTGTACCAACCGGCCCGGCCTGAGCCAATCTGCACTATCCAGGGCCACACGTTCTCGGGCGGCGCCTTGATAGTGATTCCGTTGGTGACCATACCCATAGGCTCTGGCACAAAACGGTCGCCAGGCATGGCTCGCCGTTTCTCTTTATGTGAAGCTGAAGGAGCTGTGATTTGCATATCTTTATCTCCTGGACATAAAAAGTGATAGTCGCCTTCTATCATTCGCTAAAAACGATGTAAATTATTGTTTTATGAAGAATGCGCCGACTATCAATAAGGCACTGCTCGTCGATACAGCGAAACGATCAAATTGCTGGCTACAATGGTTGATACTGTCAGAATGAGATATTTCAATATCGATGGTATGGCTGTGTTGAGCAGGAGCAATGCGATCACCCCAATCACGATCACATGGATGATGTAAACACCGTAAGAATTCTGGTTCAGTTCATTCCAGATTCTTCCGGGTTTATCAAAATACCGCCAGAAGGTTTGAACCAACAGGTACAGCAAACCGAGTAATGAAAGGTAAAAACTAAGCCACCAAATTAGCCTAAGTACCAACGGAGAAAACAAACCTTCTGAGGAACCCAAGGAAATCACCCACATCACTCGTGCAAAGATGTGTATAGTGATCGGAATCCAGACAGTTGAATTTACGACTGTATACAGCGTTTTGCTTTGGGGTTTTTCTTCAAATACCTGCTGCCGAAAACATAGCGCCCCTAACAAGAAAGTCATGAAATACACCAGCAGTTTTTCATTTTCGAAATCGATCAATGAGGTTAGTGTCCAACTCCGAAAACCGAGAATACCGCCTATGCTAAAGCTATAAACAAATCCAATTAGAAAGGTGCCAAAAACAGCGCCCTTTAGTGAAATGTTTGGGACCCTGATATTTGCTTTAGAAAGAAGCAGATAGAGGATGTTGAACAAAAACAGAACAGGGAGAAACCACAACCAATTTTGGCTGGTCATATTCCCTTCGCTGAAGTGAAAGTAGGTCGTCCAGTTCTCTTGAGGTAAACCTCGAGAGTATAAGAAGATGACTTTGTAGAGCGGAATTAAAGTCAAAACAGCGATAATCCAGGGAATCATAAGCCTTCTAAATCTGGATTTCAGAAATGCCCACCCATTCTTGTTTTTGAGGGACATTGGAATCAGATACCCTGAAATGAAAAAAATTGTCGGCATTACACAAATATCGAGTACTACATTTAGAATACCAACCAAATCACTGGTTACGGGATCAGCTACAATCCAGAAAGATGCAAATATGAAACTATATACACCGCCAGCATGATACAGGACAACCAATAAGATGATGATCGTTCTGAGGTTATCCAGAAAGTGAATCCGCTTCCCCTTTGTTGTGAACTTTTCTTTGTTCGTCATCGTGATTTCTCCTTTTTGACGATTCCCAAAATGGGGGTTTGAGGTATTGTTTCGAAGACGCTTAAATGTTGTTCAAGGGTGTTGTTATATCAGCTTCATAGAGCATCCTTATTTTCTCCCTTCAGTATAGCAAGAAAGACCTCTCTTGTTATCAGGTAAGTTTTTGCTTGGCTGCCTTCATTGTTAATTTCCTCCTACACCTGTAGTATAGCAGCAATGTGGTATTAGGACTAAGGATTGAGTTCTCAATCCTTAGTGTCATACCCCAAACGTGTTATTCATGGGGTTAATTTGTGGGGTGGAGAGTTATGGGGTGTGCTGAAGGATAACCGAGGCTCTTTTTCTTGGCGTAGGTGATGTTGCACTGAATTGTCAAAGAACATATCCGGCTCAGACCGGGCATCGATTTCCACTCAATTCTATTTCACTAGAATTTTCTTGACCACTCTACGCCTTTACAAAATGTTTCTAGCGAGCGGAAGCTTGCGGATATAGTTAGCCAGCAAGAAACAAAGCGGGACGACAATGAGGGCCACTAAAGGGTACTTGATAAGCGGATACAGGCTAATATCCTTCAGGGCCAGCGCAACCAAGACGGCCACTGGGGCGTGGATAATTAATTCGATACAAAATTTGCCGCAGTTCCTCATTCAACTGCTCGATCAGGCGAGGAGGGGGGACGAAACTTGTCCTTTCGACAAACTCAGGGCAGGCTCTGAGTGCAGTCGAAGGTTCGACCCCGGGTCAGCGCAATTGTTGCATCTTGGCTTCAAGCAACTTAACACCATCGGGATTGGCGGGCAGGGGTGTGGACGATCTAGCCGCTGGAATGATAAAGCCGTTCAGCAAGTCTTGCGGAACATAAAAACGGTCCCGGCTCAAATAACTGGTAAAGGCAACGACCAATTCTTGTTCAGGGACAACAAAGATAAACTGTCCCGCGTGGCCCAAGGCCATATAGATGCTGTCATCCGCGATCCACCATTGGTAGCCGTACCCATCCTGCAAAGTCGCAGAGATGTGTTTGCGTGTGGAGGTGGCGACCCAGGCCGCCGGTATGATCTGCACACCATCCCACCGCCCTTTGTTCAAGTAGAGATAGCCGATTTTCGCCATATCTTGGGGTCGCATCCGTAGTTCGCCCCACCCGATGGTGATTCCTTGAGGGTTAGAGGGCCACTCCACATCCCAGATGCCTAGAGGGCCAAAGAGATGCGCTTGAGCAAACGCGAAAGTACTCATCCCAGTCGTTTCCTGTAGGATCGCCGAGAGCAGAAACGAAGCGCCATTGCAGTACTCAAACCGGGTCCCCGGTGGTTCTGCCATCGGCAGATCGAGCATAAACTGAACCCAGTCGTCCTTTTGCCGCATTCGTTCGAGACCACGCCATTGGTACAAATAGGAATCCCGACATTCCAAACCAGAAGCCATCAACAATAGATGCTCAAGCGTCATAACTTCTTTGTTCGCATCGAGGTTGGCAGCAGTCCGATCCGGGAAAAAGCTCAAGACAGGTTGTTTCACACTCTCGATGTGCCCTTGCTCAATAGCGATGCCAATCAACGCGGAGATGATGCTCTTGGTGCAGGAGTGGATGATGTGTTTTTGGGTGGTGTGCTTTGAACCCTGACCGAAAGGGTAAATGGTTGCGTATGTCACCAGGTAGCCATTGCGTATGACGGTCACACTGTGAATGGCATAGTTCTGTTTCCGGATGTGGTCAAACATTTTGGCCAACATTTCCGAGTCCAGCCCCTGCTCTTCAGGAGTCTTGGTTCGCCAACCCTCGGTGGGCCAATAATCCGGCACGCTTAACGTGGGCGCAACTGATAGAGGGCGCGTCGCTGTTGGTGGGACAGGTGTGGGCGTAGGTTGGGGTGTGCCACATGCGACCAAAAACAGTAATACCAACGTCAAGCCGGCCATTTGCGGTAACAAGCTCTTGTGATTCATCGCACCCTCCTTGCCCAAACTGTTTGATTTTAGAAATGACTCAAGTTTACGCAGGCCGCCCGCAAACAAACCCGCTCATACGCTCAGAGTGATGTTTTCACATTAATAACCAGTGACTGCTCGTTGCACAAACGCGAGTACAGCCGTGACAAAAAAGAGGATGACTGCCGAGATCGTCCATACACGCCCAGCGTTTGCCGCAACACCGAGCATGCCCCCGATCCCGGCGAAGTACAACACCACAAAGCTAATGACCATCCACTGGGTTTGACGGAACTCGATCTTTAGAACGTAATCGAGCAGAAATAGGACCAATATCCAAACGAGCATCAGGCCAATCTGGATATAGTACAACGGAGGCCGTTGGAGTTGCGGAGCTTTCAGTAGCAGATAGCCTAGAGGGAATGCCATGAGTAGCAGGGGGTAGCCAATCCAATACCCCGGCTGAATCCTGAATAGAAGTCTGGATATGAACGTGAGGATGCTTGAAATGTAGATGATAAGGGCCACAATAGCACCTAACAGATTCATTTTCTCTAACATACCTTGTCTCTCCTTACTACACCTGGGCCATACCGGTGTTAAACGCTCTCAGCCGCCCAACATCAAAATCAGCGGCGGCTTTACCGTCTGTCGAATTGCTTCGTTAGGCCACCGACCGTATTGCTGCCTCACTGCTCTCACTGTATTCAGGAAACGTGCGAGTTTTCATATCAATAGATGAAGGGAATCAGTTTTTTGGTACTCTTTTTATACTTCTGATACGCATCCTGGAATTCTTCTGTTAACAAATTTTCCTCTAGCCTGATCCTGTTAAGGAAAATCGGGATCAGGACTAACATAGTTAAAAAGCCATACAGGCTGGCGGCATACACCGGCAAGCCGGCGAAGACCATGAAGGCTCCCAGATATATTGGATTTCTGGTGAAGCGGTAGATGCCGTGTGTAATGAGTTGGTGGTCTACCCTTATGAGTACGGTCCCAGAGTAATTGCGCCAAAGTGTAGCCTGGCCGACAATCATAATTATTAATCCAATAATTATAAGAGCCATTCCAATAATGCTCTGCACCGGGAACATGAACAGATTCTGGGGTTGCTTGACCAGGCCCCAGATGGTTCCCCAAAATCCTGAATAACCGTTACCGTATCTTTCACAGAAATATAATTCTATGGCAAAGACTGTGAGCCAAGGGAGAAAAAAATAGAGTATGTCTTTTTTTATAGCGTTTCGTACAATTCCGTGCCTTTTAAGAAA
>PJEL010001999.1_pt1 | contig 19363 bp, 24 predicted proteins | sample 1853271 | NCBI WGS metagenome assembly PJEL01 (sample SAMN08108733, study PRJNA415343) | Invertebrate metagenome, whole genome shotgun sequencing project. | host: Globobulimina | place: Sweden: Gullmar Fjord | collected 2015-08
TAATATTTGTACAGGAAAACCATATTCAACTCCCTCTAATGCAAATTTTAAGGATCCCTTAAGTTGTTTAAAATCAACACCTTGAATATTTACGTCAAAGTGTAATGTTCTTGCTTCGTTAGTATTGATTATCATTTTATATTCTCCAAAGAAGTCTATTTTATATTATCGTCCAATAGAACTTTTTGAGTAATTATTTCATCAAATAAATGTTTAGGTACTGTACTTGTACCCGGTTGTGTAACTACATATCTTGCACATTCATTTGCAATTCTCGCAGAAGTAATTGGCTCTATTCCAGCTGCCAAACATACAGACATAGCTGCTACTACAGTATCTCCAGCTCCTGATACATTATAAACATCAACAGGAGTTGAGTCTATTTTAGTTGATTTATTAGAGGTTTGATCATATAAGATCATTCCACGTTTACCTTTTGTATTTAATATATATTTACAATTTCCAAAGTGAGATCTTGATGATAAACACATCTGCTCATACTCAGTTTGATTTGGAGTAATCATATATACATCATTATACAAATGCATATTAGAAGGTTTAGGATCTACAATAACTTTAACTCGAGATCCTCTTATATAACTCATTACATTTTTAGTTATCATTCCTTTTGCATAATCTGATATAACTATAATATCAATTTCTCTACTTAATTGATGTATTAATTGATCAGATACTGTATCAGGAACAGGAGTTATATTTTCTCTATCAATTCTTATCATTTGAACTTGTCTATCATATGCAACAATTCTTTCTTTTTGAATAGTTGGAGATTCATCATCTATTATAAAATTACTTTCAACATCCAGAGCATTAAGAGTATCCATTATATATTTTCCAGCAAGATCATTCCCTACTCTTGCTATACATCTAATATTAGCTCCAAATGATGCAATATTATTTATTACATTACCACATCCACCCAATACACTATATTCTTTTGTAACATTAACTATTGGTACAGGTGCTTCTGCGCTAATCTTATCAACAGTACCGCAAACATACCTATCCAACATTATATCTCCAATCACTAATATTTTCACATTTTCAATTGCTTTTATTTTCATCTCATTCACCTATAAAATTTCAAGATTCCATTTTGATGCACATCCACATTTTTTATTATGAATTAATTTAATATTAGATATATCATTATTTTTAATTATACTTTGAATCCCAATTCTTAGACTATTTGTTTCACAATAACCTAAGAATTTAGATAATGTTTGATTAATTTTATATTTTCCAGGAGAAAGATTTGATATATAATCTCTCATTTTAAAAAACTTAATATTGTTTTCATCAAGATATTCTCCTGATAAAAATCTATTATTAAACTTTCTTCTTATAGTAGAAGAATGTTTTAATAAAATATCCTTATTATTCATTGGATTAAATTGTTTAATATGTAAATAGTGATGTTCTGTATTAATAAGGAGAATTAAATTCCATATATTATCATTATTATGATTCCCATCTTCATGGTGAATTACCCAATGCCATCTCATATGAGAATCTTTAGTATTTCCTATATAATCAATTGTTGGTATACAAGGAAATTTAAAATTTAATTCTGGATAATACAAAAAATAGAAAATATGACTTTTTGGATAAGTATATAATCCAAAAGGTTTAAATTTACGCCCCCCTTCTAATCCATCTGCTCCAATTTTAAAATTACAGTCTGTGCATCTTATATTAGACTTTTTCTTTTCTATACTACAGTATATGCATTCATCTTTTAATAATCCTTCAATTGCTTTTATTTTCACTATTCGCTTTCTCCTTCATTGATTACAAATTTTGCGGATGTTACTTTGACGGTTCCTTCTAATCTCTTTATTGTATGTTTATCATTATCTTCAGTATAAAATCTTTCAACTTTAATAACAGGTTTTGCTATTTCTTCTTTTCTTATAAAACCTGTATATTTAGTATCAGGCGGAGGAGTCGGACCATCTCCACAACAAGGTCTTATCACTCCTCTTGTTGCAAGTCCTAATGCTGACATAAATTATTATTCTCCTTGAAAATCTATATTTTCTCCATCACCGAGAGGCACACATCTTTGTAATTGAGGATTCCATTTATAATTAGGTTGACATAATACTGGAGTATCAACACTATTAATAGCTTGCTGAATTTTAGTTAACATTCTTTCTTGATGCTCATCAGGAGAAGGGACTGGATGAGGATAAATATTTTCATTATCTTCTTCTTGAATTTTATTGAAATATTCATTAAGTAGTATATCAATTTTAGACATTATATTTTCTCCACTTTATAAGATATCATTCGACAACTATCTGAGTCATAAGTTGCTTCAATTTCATATTCTCCAATAATTCCTGAGATTCCTCCTACTGGATATCCCTCCTCATAAATTCTAATTTTACCTGATAGTAAGTTATTATTATCATCATAAACAGATTCATTTAAATAGAAATTCTCTTGAACAAGACCAAGTATTCTCTTAATAAGCACAACAATTGAATCAAAGTCTTGAGCAAATACCTGAATAGTGCCAGTCTTCCCCCAAGGAAAATAAGTAGAGTGATATACAACTAACATCCAAGTTCCTACTATATTTGGAATATACGAAGATCTATAATGTCCATAACCTAATTCAGTAATTGTAACAGGAATTGAGGAACTAACTTCATCGCCATTATTATTGAAGATATGATAAGTGAACGCAGTGCTGTCTATTCCAGGAACTAGAGAATCGGTAACATCTGTCACCGAAAAATCTTCATTAACAGGTTCTGAAATTTTTCCTAAAATCATTATCTATATCCTTTTAGACATTGCTTTAATTTATATTTTGTTCTTATATATGACATAACCTTACCTTTTTTCCCGAGGAAGTATTACTTCAAGATCTGGATTGAAAATTAACTGATCAGGTATAAGTATTTTGTCTTTAGGATATCCAAGATTATAACAATAATCAATTAACTCAGTACAATAAAATGTCTCTGAGTTCTCTGTATTAAAATCAAAATCATATTTGGTTCCTTTTTCAAGTTGTGTTCGAGCTAATTCAATAGCTTCTTGGGCAACTTCAATACCACCTTTATGTCTTAATATACCAATGTCATCACATCTCATGAATGTAAGAATATCTTCTCTATTAATTCCAGCTCCAAGCATATGTATTATATTATTTGGCCCTTCGAATATTGCAGCATGTGTCCAATATCCAGGAATGAAAAATGATCCAATATAATTATTATACATTCTTACTAAAATATCACCAGGTTGAATTATATCTAATACTTCCCTCATACGAGGACCTTTAACTTTATAGCTTGTATCTCCCCATAACATAAAAAATCCGGGATAAGGATATATTTTAATATCAGCAAAAAATTTGATAATCTTTTTCTTCATTTTATAAAATAATGATTCATTCATAGTTATTCCTCTTATGCAAAAAGAAAATTCTCATTAAAATATTTTTTCTTACATTCCAATTGAGGTCTTTGTGTAAACCCCATTCTTCCTAATCTCTTACTAGATGCCTTAACAATACTTCTAAATTTAATTTTAAAGTTAAACTCATGTAAAAGTTGTACCATAATATATGTAAGCGCTCCCTGATAACGATCTCCAACCCATGCATCAGCACTTACTTGATTTTCTCGACATCCTGCTATGAGAATTGCATTACCTTGATTAGTAGTATTATTTAAAAAAGAATTCTTTTGAGTTTGAATATCTCTTGAGTCAAACTTTGGCATTATAAAACCAAGCTCTTCATCTATAGTTATTTTTGGATTTGATAAGATATTAGAAGGAGGGGGTGGGTAAAATCTATTCACCCAATCTTTAGTAGTTCTGTTATATTGAAATAAGCTATTTGGAGTATTTCTTAATCCAGATCCCGAATGACAGCAATCTAAAACAACTACAACTTTAACCCCTTTAGGGACTGTTTTAAAAATTTCATTTAAATCATTATCTCTTAATGGATCTTTCCAATTTAAATCAACTGGACAAAGTATTTCGTCTAATCCATCTGCTTCATTTGAAGTAGTCCAATCATCTACAACAATTTGAGACCCATGTCCACTATAGTGAAAGTATAAGATATCTCCAGCTTTAGCACCTGCTGTTAACCAATAAAGCTCACGTAGGATACCCTGTTTGGTGCATTCATAATCAGTTATAAGATTTATATTTTTTGTGTCAAATTGAAATTTTTCAGCAAGAACCTTATACATCATTAAACAATCGTTAACACAACCTCTTAATGGAGCATCCTTATATTTATTAATTCCTACTAATAAAGCTTTTTTCATATTAGCTCCTTCTGTAAAATATAGGGGACAATACATATGTATTAATCCCCATTATTTAAATTTTAGTAGCTAAATAAATAAAGATTAGGTCATTGCTTTATAAGAATCATATTCAGCTTGTGTTAGAGTAACTCCATTTGTATTTACAACTGTTTCTGCGTAACCTGTATAAGGATCAGTAACTCTAATAACTTCAGGACCTATTCCATCATAAGCTCTTAGAATAGTTCTTGTCATTTGACCCATTCCTTTACAATGAGCTCCAACACCTGGATCTTCATTGTTAATATTTGGCCCACTTGTTCTTTTATCAACCATCGATATATCCTCCTATATTTATAGATATTAAGTCATTGCCATATAGGTATTAATTTCTGCTTGTGTTAATACTAAATGACCTGTATTAATATCAGTATATGAATATTCTCCTGTATTAGGATCTGACATTTTAAAAACTTCAGGCTGATTTAAAGCAGCATTAAAAGGCAAAATTACAGTTTTTGCTAATTGGCCTATTCCTGGACAATGATTTCCAATTGCTTGTCCACCATTATTAATTTTTGAATTTGTAAATAATTGTCTATCTGTCATTTTAATATCCTCCTATCTTACATTGCCATATAAGCATTCCATTCAGCTTGTGACATTTTAAGATTATGTGGATTAATTTGATTTGGCAACGAAACTCCACAATATTTGCATCTAAAACTTTTAACTTCAGGTTTATTATTTGCGGGATCATATGCTACAATAATTTCCCCATTAACAAGACCCACATTAGTACAATGTGTACATGAAGTTGATTGCCCTAAACTGTGACCTGAGTCGCATCTATTTGAACTCATGTTTTTCCTCCCATTTTATTTTCTCTTAAAAATGGTTACTACATTGCCATATAAGCATTCCATTCAGCTTGTGTAATAACCAAGTTGTAAGGATTTATTTGTGTTTGTTGATGTCCACAATATCTGCAGTTATATTTTTTAACTTCAGGTTTATTATTTGTTGGATCATATGCTAAAACAATATTTCCATTAACAAGACCTAAATTATGACAATGCATACATGAAGTTGATTGTCCTGCACTATGTCCTGAATCGCATCTGCTTGCGCTTACACTCATGGTATATCCTCCCTTTTTTCTAAGGATTTATTTAAAGTATTTACTGCATTTGTTAATTTAATAACCTCAGAAAATAATGAATTAAATTTTTTTAATTCTTTAATTAACTCTTTAGTTTGATGTGTACTTTCATGAAGTTCCTTCTCCATTTTTCCTAATAATATTGACATAAAATAAAGTCCTCATTATTTAGTACTTCGATGACAAAGGATTTTTAATTTGTTCTTGAGTATTACACGAGAAAAGGTTTTTAATAATGTAAGGACTATATATATAAATTATTGAAAGGGAGTCTTGTATTCCCTTATCTGGAAGTGAATTCAAGAACTTTTACAGTTAAAAGAAGGATAAATATAAAGACATTTATAATGGAGGTTAACTAATGGGAATGATAACAGGACATTATTTCAATATTAATACATTTAGACATATTTGTTGTGGAACCGTATCAAAACATGATTTATTTGAAAATGTTCCCACTCTTACCCAAAAGGACACAGAAAAATGGACACCTGCACAGTATAATTTTAAAGTTGAAATTGAAGGAGAATGGTATTTAGTATCATTTTATTCAAATGGTGATGACAATGAGGATATAATGATAGCGGTTACTATATTCGTTGATGAGAATGAAAATACTAATAGAGATAATGAACGAATTCAAAAGAAACTCGATGAAAAACAAAAACAAATATCTTATCTAAATAACGTAAAAGTAAAGTGTCTCAACCCCAAAGGAAAAGATATAATTGACTCACTAAATATAGATGACCTCAAAGATGATATTACAGAGTTGATGCTTAATCCGAAGAAATATGGTCAAACTACTAAAGTTATACATATTTGTAGAAAAATGTTAGATAACGGTACCACAAAAATTTCAGATCTTCATAAATATCATATGTATAGATTTCTTAAGATAAAATCTATATCATATAAAACTATTTCGAGATTAAACTATCTTTTAGTTCGTATGGGACATGAAGAGATAATTAAATTTTCAAATATTATATAGAGATTAAATAATATTGGAGTAATAGAATGACTATAGTCTCAAATGTTAGTGAGACTATAGTCTTATAAATTTAAGCTTCATCATATAGTTTTTTTAGTGCTACTTTTTCTTTTGCTATTTTTGCATTTAAATCTTTAATTTGTTTGAATAAATATGTTAATGAGTCTTTTACAACTTTAACTCCTTTTTTATATTTATCAGTTTGTTTTAATTTTGCAATCTTAGCAACTAGCTTCAGTAAAATATTGTTGCCATAGTTTCATTTATATAGTCTCCTAAACTTTCTTAATACTAAATAACCTGGTTTCATGATCATATATAACATATGTATAACTATGAATCCAATCTCCAGAATTAATAAACAACCTGGAGTTATTATGGTCATTTGAATAATTTACAATTTTAGATATATGAGTATGTCCCATTACAATATTTTTATAATCACTACTATAGCGATCAATAGCTGACATTTCAGTACTAAGAACTATATCATCATAATAACTATTATTTTCTTTAAATGCTAGTATAAATAAAAATTCTCTAACTGAATCTCTAACGTTAATTTTAAATCTTGAAAAGAATTTATATAGATTAAATACAATAGAAGATAAGATAGGATGATGTATCATAAAATAATCAACTCTATCTCCATGAATGAATATTGTATCTTTTATATTAGGAGTGATATAGGATTCAGGTAAAATTGAACTGAATGGAAATAAACTATGAAGCACATCTTTTGATGGATCATGATTACCCATAATAATTACAACTTTAGTAGATATAGATAATGAATATATACTATCAATAATATCTTTAAAATTAGTAATTATGTATTCCATTGATCTTTGCTGTATATCAATAAAATCTCCTAATATTATAATTTCTTTATACTCTTCTTTATATAAAAGATCTAATAATTCTTTTCCATGTTTGAAAAACGGATCACCTAAATGTACGTCAGACAATATTAGCGTTTTCATATTTCACCGATTCAATTAATATTAGAATTTAGTAATACTTGAAGTTTGAGCACCTGTACTAAAATCTAAAGACAGTTTACCAAATTGTACATATCTATGATATACATCTGAATCCATAATATCAACTTGCACACTTGGAGATAATTCATATATTTTACCTAATTGAGAAACATCAGGTCTTGTTAAAAATGCTGTTTTTGCAGAACTTGCTCCATAATAATGATCAGATGAACCAACTCCTTCTAAACCAAATATCATTGATGATATATAAGCAAAGTCCATTAAAGCAGTTGTGTCAGCATGTCCATCTTCAATAACACATGATGCAACCAAATTAGTTCCATAAGTTTCTCTAAGTGCCGCTGCTTTTTGTCCTCTATATAACCAATCACTTTTGACTTCATAATCATTACCATAACTCAAAGTATTTACAGCAAAACTTTCAAGTAAACAATAATCATTTTGTGTTAAGTTAGAAGCAATTAAATCAGGATTCCATGTTGTATTTGGATAACTCGCATCATTAGCAGTCCCTAAAATATTATCAAAATTCCATGCATTAGCAAAACATAAGTTTGAATATGTTTTATTATGAACATAATCAACTTTAGTATTAAAAGCTACTCTACCATTCGTTGCCACACTTCCATAATCATATCCTGCTTCGTCTAAAAATATTCCATGTACTTGTAAAGTATTCCAATCATCAACTTTAGTTTGAAAATTTGCAAGAGATTGATATATAGTTACATATCCAAATATCTTAGCTCTTGGATTTAAAACTTTTATCCTAGCAATGATAGTTTGTGTATTTGAATAATCACCATGTGTTGGAGTTTGTATTCCATCACCTAAAACAATTATATTATATTTAGCCATATCTTGAGCAACTAATTCATTATTCCAACTATTAACTGCAGAATTAAATGAATTTAACCAACCATAATAAATTAATAAATTATCAGGTTTTTTGTAATGTGCTCTATACATTTCTTGCCAATGCCAACCTAATTTCCCATGTATTGTTTCGATATTATTTATTCTATTTGCATGATCTACTAAATAACCATCATTACCTAATATTGGAGTTAATGTTGATTCATATAAAGGACTCTCAGTATCGTTATATAATTCTCTTCTATTAATCATAGTTTGCATTATATGAAAATCACCAATTACTGCCGCGGTCGAATCCGTTGGCCATACTTCAACTTTTGCATTATTATCTAAATAATCGTCTAAAGGGTTTGGTGTAGGTACTCCATCATGATCTGCAACACAATTATCTAACACAGTTTCCTCGGGTGTTGATAACTCATCTTCAAATGTAAATGTTACAGTATTAAGATGAACAGTTATTGAATGAAGATCGTAAGGAATACTTGATGCATCAACTTCTGTATTAAATTTATTAATATCTACAGTACTATTTAAAAAATCTGTGATATCATACTCGTAATCATAATGTGCCATTTATTAAATCCTCTTTTTAATATCTAAGATATGTCCGCCATAATTTCTATTCTTGCTCTCCTAATTGAAGAATTAGCTTTATTAGAACTTGAAGAAAAATCAAGATCTATATTTGTAACTCCTGAAAGATTTTCGATATCACCAAAACCACTAGACGGAACCCATAAACCTGATTTTTGTGTCCTCTCTTGAGAGTGAGACATTATTGTTATTGTATCATTGACTTGCATTTGAACATTTATATGAGTTGAGGCAGAACTATGTTGCCATTCATAATACCAAAAGACTCTATATGTACCATTTAACGAAGGGGTTGTTAATCTTAATTTTTGAACCCAGTCTGTAGACGTGGTCGTTGAAACTGTTTCGTCGGACTCTTTATACACTTCGACATATGCTTCATATGCAGTATTAATTGTTAAATGTTTAATTCCATTTTCTATAGAAAGATTAGCAGATCCATTATTTACAATAATATCACCATTTGACACATAGGTTTTAAGATTATTAGATCGAGCTACTCTTTCAAATGAATATAAATTAATAATATCTAAAGATTCTCCTGATGAAACATTTACCCCATGAAGGTCAGCTATTTCAATTGTACTTGTCGTATCATTTATTAAATAAATTTCCATTATTCAACATACCTCCATGCAATCTCAATTTGTACAAGAACGTCAGTAATGAATGATCCATCTTTTGATACAAAACATTTTAATAGAGTATCCTTATCAATAGGAACACCCATACTAAGATCTTTATACTCAAGAACACCCCCTCCTGGATATGAAAATGAATAAAGATCAGTTGGAGGATCTGTCCGAGCATCTCTTAAAAAGAATTCTTTAGTATCATATCCTGATAATGAACGTGAGTAAATAGCACAAATTTTCCCATAACCTGAAAACCAGTAAAAGTCTGCAGCAACCCAACCTCCAATTGTTATGTATTCTCCATCACAATTTCCTCCCTTAGAAAAAGTCATATGAGTTCTATATATAGTTATCCATTGAGTTCCATTCCACATCCAAGGAAGATTACCGGCATTTTCTGGAAACCAAAGTTCACCATGAGTAGGATCTTCTGGTGGAGTTGTACCTGAAGATATTTCTTTATTTTTGATTATCCAAAGTGCCGCAGTTGAATCATAATACATTTGACTTTGATCTGTTGGCGCAGTTCCTATTACATTACTGTGCTGACTTAAAGTATGAGGAGGAATTATTTCTTCATCTTCCCATTCAGTCTGAATGGTAACATGTTTAACTCCATCAACTATACTTAAAAATTCAATCCCATCACTTATTGAAATATCTCCGGTAATTACTCTTGCTAATAAATCTTCAGAACTCGCAACTGTTTCTTTTTCAAAAGTACCGTTGACTCCTGTAAGTTGTACGGAAGAAGTTGCGTCAATAAACACACCAAGGTCATCAATTAATATTCTATTTTGAGTATTATTTCTAGCTATAATTGGCACGACATTGCTCTCCGCATTTTATAATATGACAACTAAAATTAATTAGTTGTCATATTTAAGTAAATTATTTTCTATAAGCAAATTCAAGAGTAATTACTGGATCTACAATATTCACAGCATTTTCAGAATATGCTGCAAGGTGATCTTCAGAAGTTAAACTTAAATTTAAATCTCTAAGAACTTCTTTATCTGTAGCACTAAATGATAATGTAGCAATTGGTGTTACAAAATTATCATTCTTATAAATATAAATATCAGTAATCCCTGCAGCACTTAATATTCCCCAAATCTTTGTAATGACAGCATCTTCAGGAACCATAATACCTGTGTTATTACTTGTAAGTCCGCTTATATATAATTCTAAGAATTGATTTCTTACGTTTCCTCTTTTTCCAAATACTCCATTTGGTCTATCAAATGACATAAACATTGCTGCAGTTGAATCATACATATACATACGTCCATCAATATTAGCAATATCTCCGTCAGTAAGACTTGTAACTGGAGCATTTGTAACTGGAGAAATACTTAGAGCTGAAGTTGTTGAAGAACTTGCGTCAATAATAACAGGACCAAGTATATTAGTTACTGTAATTGTAGTTCCATTATTATAAGCACTTTGTAACGATCCTCCAAGTAAATCAACATCTGCAATTTTTACCCATACATCTGCAGAAGTATAAGTATACATCGCTGACTTAGAATCCCCATCATCAGTTATAATTATAGCACTTCCTTCATCTGGAGTTGTATCAAGTGCCCAAGATCCTGAGTATTCATAAACAGCTTGCGAAGTAGAGTCTAAGTCAATAACTCTATCACCAGTTGCTGGAGCTCCTTGATCAACCCAAGAAGAACTTACATATTTATAGAGATGATCATCATCAGTATCTACATAAAAATCTCCCTCAGATGGACCACCTGGAGGATCTGATGAAAATTGAATAATTCGAGCAATTGCTGGATCTAGCCAATAAAATGATCCGAACGCTGGCGCATTAGTAATATTATCCCAATGAACACTTGCTTGTCCCGATGTTTGTAATTGAGTTTTTGTATAGTAATTACTACCAAGATAGTATACATGGACTATTGCTAAAAAGTCCACGCCATCAGAAGTATCTAAGTCTGATGTTCCATCATTAACAACCAAAGTCCCTGCACTTACATAATCTCTTAAATCATTACTATCAGCGATTCTTGTAAAATCAAATAATTCATGAAAATCAATTTGAGCAGTTGCATCAATTGTAATACCAAGATCATCTATGGTTACAGGACTTGCTCCTTCATTCTTAATAATGCATGTCCACATTTGTGCCATGATTCTTCCTCCTATTATATGTTAATCTTTAGGTATCTTCTTTATAGTTTAATATTCTGTATTCATTCATTAAGTTTTCGGAGGTTCTTTGATTTTTGTTCTTATATTTATTACGGTTTAATATGGTTTCATGCACTATATATATTACTAAATGGAGAAACCTTATTAACTTTAATTTTAGGAGGAATATTATTATGAGTAATGTTGAAGAAACTCAAACTTTAGCTGGTCCGGACGAAATTCAAAAAAAAGAAGCTGAAAGACGATATGAAGAATGTCGTCATCTTATAGCTGACCCAATGTATTCAAATGATAGAATACGAATTTCGAAGCTACTTGGAAGAGACTTATCAGATATAGAGTATACTAAATATTGTAAAATATATGTTGGTATATTAACAGCAGATGAATTTGATGTATTCAAACAATTGTTGATCACAAAACCAACAATGCCAGATGACGTCGATATTATCAAGGACTTTGCAGATAAAAATGAACCTGCTATTTTAGGTCTCATAGAAAAATGTTTAGACGCTATTAAACTGGCAGGATTTAAAATTATAATATAGTTTATCAAACGATGAAAAACTCAATAACATTAATCGAAAAAAACTTATCGGATGAACTTTAACAACGAATACGAATACTAAGACACATTTATAATTTACACATATACATGACTGAATCTACTACTATATATTACCTGACATCGAATAGACACTTGACAATGAGTATTCTTATTCCCTAACATCATAACTTAATAGGGAAATAACTATGGCAATTTTAAACAGTTTTACAATTAATAAAAATTCCGGAGGACAATTTGTAGATATTAATCATACTATGAATAAAAATGTTAAGGTTCATAGTATGAGACCTCTTCAAGAAGAGGTATTTGTATATAGGAATGAAATATTATTTACATTATCAACTCCACAAGGTTCTGGAAAATCAACAATGATAAAGTTTGTATGTACTGATTTATTAATAAATAACCCAGACCTTAAAATTATTATAAGCATGCCCACATCAATGATTTCCAAATCGTTTGGGAAAATAATTTTAGAGTTTCCTGATAAGAGTCAATGTGAATGGGATGTTACAAGAAATTTATTTGAACCAATACCTGGGTATACTTCAAAAATTAATACATTAGAAAGTTTCATAAATAAGAAACAATTTGGAAATGAATTATCAGATAGAGTTGCAATAGTATCTCATATTACCTTATCAAGACTTTATAAAAACATTGATAATCTTGATCTGAATAATACAATGTTTGTTATTGATGAAGCTCATCATGTACTTTATCCAGAAAATGGCAATGGCGAATCTGCAAATCAAATAGGAAAATTTATTAGTCATTTATTATATATTAATAATCCTACTATAAAAATATGGTTTGTAAGTGCCACCTTTTTCAGAGGAGATCGAAATTGTATAATTCCCCCTGAAGAAATGGATAAGTTTACTCTTTATCATTTACCTCTTGATGTATATTGGAGTAAATATCTCAAATATATTGAATCTTTTTCATATGATTTCATTACATATAAAGATGGGGATATATTAAATGAAGTAGAGAATGTTTTAAAACTTCAAGGGAAAAAACATACTATTATATTTTGTCCCTATATAGGGCAATTAGTTAAGAATTCAAATAAAATTGAATTTAGAGATAAATTAATTAGTATCATTTTGAAAGTATGGCCAAAGTGTAGAATTATAGATCTCGTTGAAGAAGAAGGAAGACATCATAGAAAAGATATTATTATTAATGATTTAGCTAAATTTGATATTGTGTTATCAGTTCGATTATTTGATGAAGGATCTGATTGGGCAGAAGCTGAATCTATTCTTGATTTATCTCCTTCTAACTCTTTAAGAATTGTAGTTCAAAGATTTGGTAGACTCCTTAGACCCATCCCTGGGAAAACTCATATTAATTATAGTTCGTTTTTCCCATATGAAGCAGATTTTGAAAATGAAGAAGATATGAGACAACATTTTAGTAAGAGTTATAATGCATTTACAGCATCTTTGCTTTTACATAACTCTATTGACCCTGTCCCATACCCCAACAAGAAACCTCAAATTTCAGAGTCAAGTGAGGTTAATGATAATGAATCAAATTCAGATGATGAATATATTCCTGATCCTCTTACTCAAGCAATTCCTGATGAGTCTATTAAACAAACGGTCATCAATGAAATTGAAAAGAATTTGATGTTTCTTAGGAATACTAATGAAGACCCATCATCTGAAGAAGTTAAAAATTGTATTGTTGATACTCTTCATGATTTTAATATTAATGAGAATGAAGAAGAATTAGCAACTTATATTGCTAAAATTATTCGACGAGGAATTTCTAATGCAAGGAGACCTGATTGGAAAGATCAAACTGTTAATGTTGATTGGATGACTGAAGAAGGGTTTGATAAAGTTTGGACTAATGAAATATTTGAAGGGTTTTTGGCATTCACATCTGGGATTAGCGATATTAATACTTTTAAAGAATTTAGGGATGTGTATGGAGACAAACATAATATATATGATGCAGTTCATACTGCTGAAATATTAGTTAAAAATAATAATGGAGTTATGCCATCAATTGCATGGAGAAATGAAAATGGATATGGTTGGTTGCAGGGATGGATATATAAATACCCTGAAAAATTCTCACATATTCATGATTTTCAAATAAGACATAACCTAGATGATGCAAAGAAAGTAGCTGAAATGTTAGCTAAAAATAATAATGGGTCAGTACCAACATATATATGGAGAACTAACAATGGATATGGTTGGTTAAATAAATGGTTATTTAATTATCCTGAAGAATTTTCACATATTAATCTTGAAAGAGATATGAAAACTATAAAAGAAGTTAAAAATATAGTTAAAACATTAGCTGAAAATAATAATGGAAAACTACCAACTAGAGACTGGAGAAACAAAAATGGATATGGCTGGATAGAAAATTGGTTATATAGATATCCTGAAGAATTTTCACATATTCTTATTGAAAAATGGGGAAATAACATAGATGATGCAAAGAAAGTAGCTGAAATATTATTTAAAAATAATAATGGAGTTATGCCATCTCAAAAATGGAGAAATGAAAATGGATATGGTTGGTTACAGAGTTGGTTTATGAGATTTCCTGAAGAATTTTCACATATTTATACTAAAAGAAAAAGAAAAGATATAAAAACTGCAAAGAGTGTAGCTAAATTATTAAAAGATAATAATAATGGAGTTATGCCATCTCAAAAATGGAGAAATGAAAATGGATATGGTTGGTTACAGAATTGGTTAATAAGATATCCTGAAGAATTTAAATCATAAAATATTAAAAAAATTAATAAAGGAACAATAAAGATGCCAAGGAATAAAGTGCCAGGATATGTATTAGCAGGTCCTTGGGATTGTGATGAAAAAAAGAGTGCACGCTCACTTACAATAATTGACATATATAAGCATTTCTTTCATAAGAACATCCCAAAGGATAAACAATATTGGACAATGTGTGGTGCTCATTTTGGAATTAATGGGACGCCAATTTTAGGAGAATGTGGACATTTACTTGACGAAGGTCTTATTGATAAAGATCAATTTTATGGGGTTGATAGAGAAGAGTCAATAATTGATATGAATAAAACTCTATTCCCAGCTATAAAATGGATACATGGAGACTTCGTTGATACAATTGAAAATAACATATTGCTCAATTCATTCAACCCTGCTATTATAAATTATGATGGGGTTATGCAACCTAAATATGGGACGAAGTATTTAAAGAGATTACTAAAGCTTCTTGATTATAATTATGAGGAAGAGGTTTTATTAATTTCCAACTTTGTTCTTAAGAACCCATATAGGTCTGCTAATATATTAACATATTCAATTGATGAAACAGTGGAGGAATTATCAAAGATATATTGGGTTCCAGATCATTGGACTATCATTCCAAAAGGTTATGTATATTCAGGATTCAGTCGAAATTCAAATTCAATAATGGGAGTTATAATGTTTATTAAGGATAAACATAATATTAATAATATTACAATAACTCCAAATAGAAAGATTTAAAATATAAAGGAATTCTATATTATCTTTCAAATAACTAATTGAATATAAAAGGTTAATTAAACATGTGCAATGTCATTAAAACGACAAAACAAGATACGAAAAAGCTAAAACGATTATTAAATAACTTTAATTCAATGATTTCGTTTTTAAAAATCGATATCAATAATATGAAAAAAGAACAATTTGGAGAATTTGCTGTTGAGTTATATCCCCAACGATTAAAAAAAATAACAGAAGCAGATGATTTTGAAAAAGATTTTAACCTTTTGAGATATTCTGTATCGATGGTTCAATCTCATCTGCTGCGAATTATGATGGACGTTTCTGACGTTCTAAATTCGGATAACAAAAATGAATTGTTAAAATTTCAGGGAACTGTTAAAATAGTTTATGACTATGAGGATGAAAAATACGTTAATGACTTTATACCTGAAGGATTGCCGGAGATTGGCAAAACATTAACACCGGAAATGGAGCAAAAAATTCTAGAAACGAAGTTTTTCACTATTGTTAGCTACTTGATCCAAGAACTCCCTTCCTGCAGATTTAAAACCTGTAAAAAATGTAATTTACCGTTTTTTCAAGCAACGAAGAGGGAAAAGCTTTATTGTTCATCAAGTTGTGCCAATGCTGAGGCGCAAAAGAAATTTGCCGAAAGGAAAAGGATTGTTATATGATCTTTCAATTAACACATTATTGTGAAATGGATTGTCCTCATTGTGCAGATAGTTGTACTCCAAAGGGAACTCATGCTAACATGAATACAGTTTCTCAAGTATGCAAATTTGCAAGTAAGTTTAGTGCTATTTTATTAATAAGTGGTGGAGAACCAACTTCTCATCCTAACTTCCTGGAATCCTTTGAGTATATATTATATAATGCTCAAGATACTAAGATTATACTTATATCTAATGGAAGTTTCTTATATGATAGAGAACTTACTAGTAAAATAATAGAATTGAATAATAGATTTTCCTTCTTTGTTCAAATTACTGCAGTAACTGGATTATATAAAAGTGTCAGCAAGACTGTTGAACTCTATAACTCTATTGAGAGATCATTCAAAGATATTTGTATTATAAGACAAATGACAGTAATAGATCAGTTAGGAAGAGCAAAGGGAAAGAATTGGTCAAAATTCTCAACCTATGTACGACAGGCGCCCAATTGTTTTAATTTCTTATCGTGTGCATATTCACCTCAAACAAAAACATTTAAAGATGTTATTAACGCAATACAAACTAAGAATCAATGCAAACCTTTTGTAGATGTTTCAGGTACTGTACATATTGCAGAATCAACGACTTGTTCTCATATTGGGACTATATGGGATAGTGATGAAGTACTTTATAGAAATTTAATAAATCGAAATCCATGTGGGGAGTGTGGAGTGCCTCATGAGGAATTGATGCAACAACTCAGAAAACTTTATAGAATGTAGCATTGAGGTATGCGGGATATGGGAAATGTGTATAAATTATTGTAAAATTTTACATATATTTGATGTAGAGTATTAAATATTAATTTATACACATTTCCCTTAGGCGAGGATAGAATATTATTTAATCATCTTCATAGGGAAATACAATCCAAGTATTTGGATCAATATCTTTAAATTTACAATCAACTTTATACGAAGGGAGTTTGCTATAAATAACTGCAGTATGAATTATAACATTTTCATTTTTTTGTCTAAGATAATTTTTGACTTCGTCTAAGGTTCTTCCTGTATCGACTAAATCATCAACTACTAAAACTTTATTATATATAGTATTAGGTTCTTGAGTAATTGTTATCTTATCTAATTGATTAGTATGATCATATGAACTGACTCCTATAACCTTCATATTCTGGTTTTCTAAACCATGACTAATCAATAGACCAGGGATAAACCCACCTCTCGATATAACGAGAATGGGAAGGTCTGAGAGGCCTTTATCTCTAACATCTTTAACAATAGTATAACAATCTTCAATATATTCATGCCACGATAAAAATAGTTTTTCAGTCATTTTATTTCCTTCATTTTATGCAGCTTTACTATATTCTCGTTGCTCTTTTTTCAAATCAACCAATAATACTCTAAGTCTTCCAGATATAGCTTGCTTGCAACTATTAATTTCAGTTTTATTCACTCTTCCTGTTTTTTCAGATTTCAATTTATCACATAGAACTATTGATCCTTTAAGATCTTTAATTCTTGCTTGCATTGCTATGACTTTATGTTTTGCCATACATTTACTTTTTTCTTTAAAGCTTTTTGTTTTACATGCTTTTGCTGAATCACTTAAAAATCTATTATATAATTTATAACTTGCAACTATCAATATTGCACTAACTGCTAAACCACCTAATGCAACTAAACTTCCTGCAATATTTGGAGATGTTTTAAGGATTGATGATAATTTACTAGCTCCAGGAACTTTAGAAAATATTTTCGCAAAATTAGAAATATCAATTGATTGATATTTTGCTGCAAAATTATACCACCATTTTCCTTCGTATTCTCCTCCCCCATATGTTCTATTATATTTAGCTCTTTCCTTTTCAGCATCTGTATAATCAGAAGTATCAAAACCACTATTCGCAGTTTTCTTTTGTTGCCATTCACCTGCTGATCCTATATCTTCTCCAGATGCTTTATATGTATTAAATCTTTCTTTAGCATGTTTAAAATCATTAATCGCATCTGCTGCAGTAGCATTGTGAGCTTCTTTTTGTGCATCGGTAAAAGTGTCCCACTTTGGCCCAAAAGTATCAGGATGAGTTGACCTCACTTTTTCCTGTGCTGCTTTTTTAAGTTTTTCTAAATTTTTTAATTTACCAGGATCTGCTACAGCTTCTAACAAACTTACTTGATTATATAATTCATCAACGAATACTTCATTTAATATACTTCCAATAACACCTTGAGTTGAAATACCTGAATATTCAAGATTAAGATTATATAATTCAGAGAATAAGTTTAAAAGTATTTCACAATTTCCATCTCTACTCTTTGGGAATGAACCTTCTAATGTAAAATGGAGAATTTCATAATCAGTTGCTTTATTTAAAATGAATTCTCTAACATCATTATGAGATGTTTTATACATTATATTTTCACGCAATGTAGATATAAATAATAACGTATTTGAATAATCTTCGAACTTATATTGAACATCTTCTTTAAGATTTTTTGAATCCTTTAATCTTTTTTCAAGTCCTTTATAATTATTAGTTTTAATTCCTATATATAAAGATACTAAAATTTTAATAATAGTTATGATGATAAGTGCCATTGAAGCGTATATTGATACTACTGCTCCAACAGCTCCTGCGCCTGCAATTCCTCCACTTAACATCATAACTGATCCTATTATTTGACTAAATATTGTAATAAGATATATAATTGAACTAATTGAATTAATTTTTTTAACTGTTTTATTTTGTAATAGCTCACTCTCAATTTTTGATACAGTCTTATCTGTTTTTGTTACTAATTTTGTAATAATAGGAGCAGGGAGAGACCCCATAAAATATACAAACATTGCTAAAAAGTCAGTTGG
>PJEL010002000.1_pt1 | contig 19348 bp, 13 predicted proteins | sample 1853271 | NCBI WGS metagenome assembly PJEL01 (sample SAMN08108733, study PRJNA415343) | Invertebrate metagenome, whole genome shotgun sequencing project. | host: Globobulimina | place: Sweden: Gullmar Fjord | collected 2015-08
ATGATACTGATGTTGATGTCTTGATTCAGCAAGGTCGCAAGGTATTACGTGATAAGTTTTGTCAGGCCGATGTCGGTGTGTCAGGGGTGAATTTTGCTGTCGCTGAAACAGGTACATTATGTTTGGTAGAAAATGAAGGCAATGGCCGCATGTGCACCACAGTGCCTGATTTACATATTGCCATAACAGGTATAGAGAAAGTTATTGAAAACTTAAGCGACGTGCCGCCACTATTAAGTTTACTTACCCGTAGTGCCACAGGTCAGGCCATTTCAACCTACTTTAATATGATCACTTCACCTCGAAAAGAAGGTGAAAAGGACGGTCCCAAAGAAGTTCACTTAGTATTGCTTGATAATGGTCGAAGCCAAGCTTTTGCTGATGAAGAATTAAGACAAACTTTACAATGTATTCGCTGTGGCGCTTGTATGAATCACTGTCCGGTTTATACCCGAATTGGTGGCCATGCCTATGGCACTGTCTATCCTGGGCCTATTGGTAAAATGATATCTCCGCATATGCTCGGGCTTGAGGCCACTAGTGATTTACCTAGTGCTTCAACGTTGTGTGGCGCTTGTGGTGAAGTCTGTCCGGTTAAAATACCAATTCCCAAAATTTTATTACGACTGCGCAAAGAGAATGTTAGACCTAAAAATGAACAGCCACAAATAATGAAAGGACAGGGATCAGGTCGTAGTAGTGTTGAAGCTTTTATTTGGCAAATTTGGGCACTCGTGCATAAGTCACCTAAATTCTACGCATTATCTATGTGGGCATTAACACGCTTTAGAGTGTTAATGCCTAAAAGCCTGGGTGCTTGGACAAGTGTAAGGACCGCGCCAAAGCCGGCTGCAATGACCTTACACGAAAGAGTTAAGGCACAAAAAGCAAAACAGGCAAAAGAAAGCAATAGTGTACAAAGCGGGCGAGGTTAATATGACAAATGATTCAAAAACTAATACAACAATAGATAAAGTAAATAAAATATCGAGCAATGCTCGAACAAGTATTTTGGCAAAACTAAAAGCACAAGTAAGCGGCGCAGATTATGACAAGCTACCAGAAGAAACGCCTTATGATTATCCCGAGCTAAGCCACCAAGAACATATTGAACAATTCATTGCACACCTTGAAGCTAATCATGCACAAGTAATTAAAACAAAAAACACTGATATTGCACAAATCATTAAAGCGCAGCTTGAAAATAGAAACATCACCAGCTTACTTTGTGGCGCAAAGACTATAAATTCTGAAATTATTAGTCCCTTAAAAGTGGAGGTCAACTTGCAAGCGTATGATTTCGCTATTGATGGTAATAAAGAAATGTTATTTAATGAATGTCCTGCAGCGTTATCAAATTCACGCTGCAGCATTTCAGCAACAGGAAGTATAGTTTTATGGCCGGATAGTGATGAGCCTCGCAGTTTATCGTTAGTACCGCCAGTGCACTTTGTTATTGTTGATGCGGAGCAAATGTATGCAGACTTTGCCACTTTGATGACTGAGCAGCAATGGCAAGATAAGCTACCCACTAATGTGGTGTTGATTTCAGGACCATCAAAAACGGCTGATATTCAGCAAACCTTAGCTTATGGAGCACATGGACCAAAAGAGCTGATTGTTTTACTTTTAAATTCTTAACTAAAACTACTTTAAATAGCAATGTTAATAACAAATTAAATAGCTAAGCAGAGATATTTTCAAATGTCAGAGTCGTACATAAATTTTAGTAAACAGTTAGCTAATTTTTTGCCAGCCAAACGTATCGTGACCGATTATGCTAAGCGGTTAGCTTATGGTGTAGATGCCAGTTTTTATCGTTTAATCCCACAATTAGTGTTAATGCTTGATACTGAAGAAGAGGTTGCTAGGGTCATTAAAGAAGCCGCCCTTGCAAACCTTGCGGTAACCTTTAGGGCTGCAGGCACTAGTCTTTCTGGGCAGGCTCAATCTGATGCCATTTTAATTTTATTAACGAACAATTGGCGCGACCATGAAGTTTTAGATTTAGGTTTAAAAATCAAACTAGGTCCTGGGGTAATTGGCGCAGATGCTAACAAGTACTTATTGCCTTATGGACGCAAAATCGGTCCTGATCCCGCCTCAATAAACACCTGTAAAGTAGCCGGAATTGCGGCAAATAATGCCAGTGGTATGTGCTGTGGTGTTGCACAAAATAGCTACCATACCCTTGATAGCATTCGTGTCATATTGCATGATGGAAGTGTACTTGATACCAGTGATGAAGAAAGTATCGCAACCTTTATTAAAACCCATGCTGAGCTGCTTGAACGTTTAAATGTTTTAGCGACCACTACCCGCGATAATGACGAACTTAGCCAATTAATCTCGCATAAATACCGTTTAAAAAATACCACGGGTTATGCAATAAACTCATTAATTGATTTTGAAGACCCCATTGATATTCTTGCTCACTTAATGATTGGCTCTGAAGGCACATTAGGTTTTATTTCCTCATTAACTTATAACACAGTGATTGAACATAAATATCGCGCTTCATCAATTGTATTTTTCCCTGATATACAAACAACTTGCCAAGCGGTAAGTGCGTTAGCTGATGCTAATGTCTCTGCGGTAGAGTTGATGGATAGGCGTGCGCTAGCCTCAGTATCAGATATGCCAGGCTTGCCAGCGTTTATGCAGGGATTAGGCGAAGATGTTGGTGCTTTATTAATTGAAACACGCGCTGCGAATCAATCTCTTTTAATGGAACAAATAACTGATTTAGAGACGTTACTTTCGACTTTTGAACAAACGAATGCTATTAAGTTTACCGATGTTGCCAGTGAGTATTCACAACTGTGGGCTATTCGAAAAGGAACTTTTCCCGCTGTTGGTGCAGTGCGTGAAACGGGTACTACAGTCATCATTGAAGATGTTGCTTTTCCGGTCGAACAACTTGCCGAGGCGGTTGCTAAGTTGCAAGCGCTTTTTGAAAAGTACCGTTATGATGAAGCGATTATTTTTGGCCATGCGCTTGATGGCAATTTACACTTTGTTTTCACTCAAGACTTTTCTACACAAGCTGAAGTAGACCGTTATCAAGGGTTTATGGATGACGTTTGCCAATTAGTAGCGGTAGATTATCAAGGTTCATTAAAGGCTGAACATGGCACGGGCCGAAATATGGCGCCTTTTGTTGAGCTAGAGTGGGGTAAGCAAGGCTTTGACTTAATGCAGCAAATAAAGGCCTTATTTGACCCTAAGTTTTTGCTTAATCCTGGGGTGATTATTAATGATGATGCCTTGGCTCATATTAAGAACTTAAAAAACTTACCCGCAGCGGACTCACTTGTCGATAAGTGTATTGAATGTGGCTTTTGTGAGCCAGTTTGTCCATCAAAGGGGTTAAGCTTTACCCCAAGACAGCGTATAACCACGTACCGTGAAATTAGCCGTTTAACGAAAACAGGGGAAACCCCTGAATTATTAGCAGAGCTTGAAAAAGACTTTAGTTATTTAGGTATTGATACTTGTGCGGCAACAGGTTTGTGCGCAGATAGGTGTCCCGTTGGTATTAATACCGGCGATCTTATTCGAGAATTAAGACACCGTAAAAATATAAAATTTCAAAGCGTAGCAACTAAGCTGGCAAATAACTTTTCAAGCGTTGAAAAAATGACCCGCGTTTCTTTAGCTATTGCGGGCATTAGCCATAGGCTTCTTGGTAGTAAGGTTATAGGCGGGTTAACTGGTTCAATTCGAACGTTATCAGCCAATAAAATACCACTGTGGAGCAAGTATTTACCTAACAAGGCGATCTATTTAACCGGAGACAAGGTAAAAACTAAAGCCAACATAGAAAGCCAATGTGAAAAGAAAGTGGTGTATATACCCAGTTGCGCCAGTAGAAGTATGGGCCAAGCCATTCATGCCACTGAGCAGCGCTCATTAACTGAAGTGACTTTTTCCGTATTAGAAAAAGCTGGCTTTAACGTGATTAGCCCTGACTTAACCGGTGAATGTTGTGGTATGCCGTTTAATAGTAAGGGCATGTTTGAACAAGCAAAGCAAAAACGAAGCTCGTTAATTTCCCAACTTAATACGCTAAGCAATAATGGCCAATACCCTATTTTAATTGATACCAGCCCATGTAAATCAATGCTACTTGAAGATACACAAGCATGTAAGAACTTGGCCATTTATGAGCCAGTTGGTTTTATTACCGATATTCTAGCTGAGCATCTTAACTTTGAGCAGTTAAAAGAGACGGTAATGTTGCATGTTACCTGTAGCAGTAGGCGTATGGGTCTTGCTGATAAAATGCAGAAGTTAGCGAATATATGCTGTGACAATGTCGTTATTCCAGAACATATTCAATGTTGTGGTTTTGCCGGTGATAAAGGCTTTACTACACCAGAACTAAATGAAAATGCTTTAGCGCCGTTAAAGGCGCAAGTGCCGAAGGATTGCCGCGTGGGATATAGCAATAGCAGAACCTGTGAAATTGGTTTATCACATCATGCAGGCATTGATTATCAATCAATCATGTACTTGGTGGATAAAGTAACAACAGCACAATGTTAATGTATGCCCAAGCGGCTTCAACATACTCGTTTCAGGGCAGCTGATATTGTTGAGGCCATGACTTTCGCAGGTATGCCAAGGAAATATGTACCAAGGAAATTAATTATTTCTACGCTAAAATGATAACTTCACTATAATGAATAAAACAAGTATGTCATTAATTATTAAAAGGATAGTTCATGTCTCCAATGAAGTCGGTACTAACATATTTAACGGTTATTAGTTTTACGCTTGCTTTTATTTCAGCTGCACATGCGCAGCAAAAATATAGTATTTACCTAGATGCAGACTTTAGTGGCACTAAAGCATCAAGTTTATCAATAAAACAAGGTATCACTACCGCTTTGGCTGAGGTTGATCACCAGCTCCAAGGTTACACCTTTGAGGTTGTCACGAAAGACCATAGAGCCAACTCATTGCGCAGCAAACGAAACTTAGAAGCCTTCTTAAAAGATGAACAAGCACTAATGGTTTTCTCTGGTTTACACTCTCCACCTTTATTAGCCAATAAAGCTTTTATTAATGACAATAAAATCCTGCTTTTAGATCCTTGGGCTGCGGCAGGACCCATTACTCGAAGTGCATCGATGGAGAATTGGATATTTCGCTTATCTGTTGATGATAGTAATGCAGGACGATTTATTAGCCAAAAAGCACTAGAGCAAGGTTTTAGTAAACCGTACCTGCTATTGGAAGACACTGGCTGGGGGCGCTCTAATAACAAAACAATGACTGAGGCATTAAAAGAATCGTCAATTAAGCCGGTTGGTTTATCTTGGTTTAACTGGGGTACAGGTAAAAATCATGCCAAAGTTTTACTTCGAGACATTAAAGCTAGTGGCGCAGATGTTATATTTTTTGTCGGTAACTCGACAGAAGGGGTAACTTTTACTCAAGCTATGGTTGAGCTACCGATAAGTGTGCGCTTACCTATTCGAAGCCATTGGGGAATAACAGGGGGAGATTTTACTCAACAGATACCTGCAAATCAGCGAGAAAAAGTTGATTTACAATTTATCCAAACTAACTTTTCATTTATCAATGATGATTTATCGATGTTTGCTGAAAAAGTATTGGCGTTGGCTATTGAGTCAAATAATGAAATAAAGGATAAAAGTGACATAAAAGCGCAAACAGGTTTTGTTCATGCTTATGATTTAACAAAAGTTATGATTGCAGCAATTAAGCAGGTCAAGTTAACAGGCAATAAAGACAAAGACAGTGCACTTATTCATCAGGCATTAGAACATTTAGCAAAGCCTGTGCAAGGTTTATTAAAAAAATATCAACGACCATTTAGTCCTTTTAATAAAAGCAAACCTAATGCCCATGAAGCATTAACACTTGAAGATTACGCTATGGGACAATATAACAATAAAAACGAAGTTTTTTTACTTCAATAGTAAAGAAATAAGGAATGAAAGATATTGATTCAAACATTCATAAATATTGAGCAAAACTATGATTAAAACAACGGTATCTTTTGCTCTTGCTCGGTTTGTATTTATTAGTTGCTTAGGATTAGCTGTGATCATTACCAGCTTAGTAAGCAACCATGTGGTTGATTTGGTTAATACTGAATATGAAAAAATAGCAACTCGGGAAATTAATACCTTAAATAATAATTACCGTGTATTTATGAGCAACCACATGACTTTATTAAAAGAACAGGCTAGTGGAGCTGTTTTTATTCAAGCGTTAATGCAACCTCAAAATAATCGTGGAAAAATAAAAGATTATATGGCGAGTTTAACCTTGTTAGGGAAAAAATATCAGGAAACGCTACTTGATTTTGAAGGCTCAATTTTACATTCTACCTCGAAAAATACTATCAACTATAAAGAGTTACCATGGCTTAAAGCACTTTTAAATAACGAGGAGAGTAGCGCTATACAAATATTAACTATTGAGGGGGAATACTTTTGGTGTATCGCATTTCCTGTCATATATAACCAAAATATTGAAGGTGTTTTGTTAGCCACTATCCCATTAGCCACTATCCATTCAGGACAAATAGACGTTGAGGTACTTGATGGTTTAATGATTGAAGTGGAAAAAGACTCTCATACCATTGCGACTTTTGGTAAAAAAGCCATTGGAACAAAGCAAAAAAGAAAATGGCAAGATGCAGGCGTAAGTTTTAATTTTACTGTTGATGAATCTTATAGAGATAATGCAATATCTACCCTAGTTATCCAACTGGGTAGTTATATAATTCTAGCCATCGTATTAACGACACTGCTAGCTTATTTATATGGCTACCGTTACTTTGTAAAACCTATTCTTGCCCTTACGCAATTAACCTCAAGCATGGAAAAAGGTAATGAACCTGAAGTGTTGCAAGAGGATTTAAGGTTTCGTGAGTTTGCGCACTTATTTAAGCAATTTAATCATATGAGCGAAAAAGTTGCTCAACGAGAAAAGTCGTTGAAGCAAAGTTATGAAAAGTTATCTAATATCCATGCAGAGTTAATGCAGAGCGAATCTCAATTAGTTCAATCAGAGAAAATGGCAAGTATTGGTGTGTTAGCCGCAGGTGTTGCTCATGAAATAAATAATCCTATTGGCTTTATTCGCAGTAACTTAGAAGTGCTAGAAGATTACTTCACCGATATTGAAAAATATTATCATGAATTTAACGATAACTTGGTTAGTGATGAAAATAAGGAAAACCACAAAAAACTCGCAAAAAAATATGAACTAGAGTTTCTTTTTGCTGATTCGCCGCCGTTAATTAAAAGTAGCATTAACGGTGTTGACCGGGTAACCGAAATTGTCAAAAGTTTAAAAACCTTTGCTCGTATTGACCAACCAGAAAAAGCACGTACTGATATTAATGAAGGTTTAACGGCGACCTTAAACATGGTTAATAATGAATTAAAATATAATTGTAAAGTGCATGTGGATTTACAGCCGATACCACAAATTCATGCTTTCTCAGGGAAGTTAAACCAAGTGTTTATGAATTTATTAATTAATGCCGGACAGGCGATAGTTGGTAAAGGGGATATCTTTGTTAGGACCTATGTTAATGATAATAATATTGTCATTGAAATTGAAGATTCGGGGACTGGCATCGATGCTGAGAACATAGCGCAAGTATTCACGCCTTTCTATACCAGTAAACCCGTAGGGGAGGGGACAGGTTTAGGTTTGTCGATTAGCCATCAAATCATCGAACAACATGATGGAAAAATTACCGTCAAGTCTGAAGTAGGAAAAGGAAGTTGCTTTTCAATACACCTACCCATCAATTAAAGCACTTTACTTATTTGGTCGTTATGCCTAACACTTAAATAAATATTGTTGTACATCCCTTGCTCTACTTTCCCATGACTCATGACTAACACAGGCTTTTCTTGTTTGTTTTATTTGAGTTATGGCGAGTAAATCACTGATTTCATCAAGCTTATCAAAATTGATAGCAGGTGTTATTTCCGCATTTGCCAGCAATATTGCTTGATAGAAGGGGTTAGCTTCGTCAGCTATTTGTAAATATTTCCGATAGCCATTCAAGGCATTGAACTCTGTTGTCACTATAGGGGTTCCACTAGCTAGATATTCACGTAGTTTCAGTGGGTTACACATTTGAATTTGTTTATTGTTTAGAAAGGGAAGTATTGCGACATTCCAATTTTGAATGTATTTAGGCAGTTCATTATGAGGTTTGCTGCCTATAAAATAAACATTAGAAAATGTTTTTATCTTCTCAATATCGCAGTCAACTTTACCTATAAATACAAAATTCCAATGAGGCAATGCTTTCATAGTACTCACCAATAAATCTTGATCTAACCAGCTTGATATACTGCCGTAAAATCCTGCGATAGGTCTACCTTGAGGTAAATCTAGTGGGATGTGATTTACTTTTTCACTAAACAGCGGAAAATTAACCCCGTGGGGGATATTAACTGACTTCTTTTGTGGGAATTTACCAAGGAGTTTATCGCTCGCTGTGAAGATATAACTGGACCTACTTATCAGCTCAATCTCTTTTTTTGAGACAAACTGATGATCAACACCGGCAAGACTACTAAAGTCATCACCGCAATAATAAACACAAGGGGCATTTTCAAAAAGCTCTAAATAGTCAACAGTCGTGGGTAAAGAGGTCCAAATAATAGGATCTTTAAATTTGAGTTTTTTACAAGCAAGTTTAAGTTGGCACTTTAAAATAGCTTTGCTCAGTTTTAACGAAATCCAGCTATTTGCACAGGGGATCACCAAAGGATTGATAATAAGAAACTGTTTGTTCTGATCTTGTTTTTCGTTTTCGTTCTCATTCTGGTTAGTTTTGTCGCTTTTATGTTGGTTAACAATGAAAGATTTAACTTTATTAAACGCTCTGAACAAGTCATGAAGTGTTAACTTGGGCTTCCTTAGACCTATTGAGTTTATCCATATTACTGGCCTTGTTTGACCTAACACTTTTACTATATGCTGAGTTGAACTTGGGTGCGCCCCCCAGTCTTCGCCAAAAACAATAAGCGGTCGGTCTTTATTGACTGATTTTGAAAAGCTTGAGTTTTGTTTAAATACAGTCATGGTTTGCATCCTCAATTGATTTTATCACCCTTGCTGGCACTCCAGCTGCGAGAACAAAGGTAGGTAAATCTTTAGTGACAACACTACCTGCTGCGACTATGGTGCCTCGGCCAATGGTTACGCCAGGCATAATTTTTACTCCGGTAGCTATCCAGACATCATCCTCTAGAGTTATGTCTCCAACTTGAGATTCATGCTCTGGCTGACCCAAAGCACGCAATTTTGCGTTGACTGGATGTCCAGGGTAACCGGCTAAGTAGCAATCACCAGCGATTCGAACATTATCACCAATCGTTATCTTGTTACCTACTGATATTGAGGTCCGCCAAGCAATGCCGACATTATTACCGATTGTAAGTTGTGGGGGCGTTTGCCCAACCGTTCTACCACTAATGGTTGTCATTGCTGCTAGTCGAACCTTGTCTCCCATAGTGATATCTACACTGCCAATTACCACAGGTAAACCACCATATAAATAGAGTTGCTTGGGATTGTTTTTTAGTCTCGATTTAAATATAGGTGTGTAATAAAGGATACGAAAAACATCAGAAAATGTCTGCTTCAAGACAATATGACTAAGGTATAAGAGCTTAAACAGAAAAGGAATATTTGGTACCTCTATCGCCTTAAGTTTAAACCATAGTGATTTTATGAGTAGGGCTAAAAAATTGTCACTTGTTTTAGCCCACTGCTTGGCGTTATTTAGGTTTAAGCTAATCATTCTACTGTCACCGATTTAGCTAAATTTCTTGGTTGGTCAACATTTTTACCGAGCGCTTTTGCACAATATAGAGCAAGTAGCTGCATAGGGATAACGCTGATAATAGGTAGTATCGATTCGGGTATGGCGGGCAGTTCAAAGAACTGATCTTCTTGTAAGTCGATATGCTCTTTAATGCTAGCATCTCCAATAATAAATAGCGGTGCTTTTCGCGCTTTTACTTCTTGAATATTTGACAGCAGTTTATCGGTTAGTTCATTTTTAGGTGCAATAACTAGTACCGGCATTTTCTCATCAAGTAAAGCAATTGGCCCATGTTTCAATTCCCCTGCGGCATAGGCTTCAGCGTGGATATAGCTAATTTCCTTTAACTTTAATGCACCTTCATGGGCTATTGGCGTTAAAATACCTCGACCAAGAAATAATGCATTAGCATATTTACTAAGGTTTACTGCCAGAGCCTGCATTTGAGTAGAGTGTTGAAGTACCTTTTCAACAAGAATAGAACACTGCTTAAAGTTCAACGTTAACTGCTTTATTTCTGCTGATTTTATGAAGGCTCTCTGTGTTGCGGCTTCAATACATAATTTATGAAATATTGCTAACTGACAGCTAAATGCTTTTGTTGAAGCAACACCTATTTCAGGACCGGCAAAAATTTCAAAGGTAAAACTTGCTTCTCTCGCTATAGTACTATTTGCAACGTTGACTAATGCTAAGGTTTGCGCATTTTTGTCTTTTGCATACCTTAGTGCCGCGAGTGTGTCGGCAGTCTCTCCTGATTGAGAAACAAAAATGGCTAATTCATTTTTCATGATAATGGGTGAACGATAACGATACTCAGAAGCGATATCTATTTCGACAGAGATATTGGCGTATTTTTCAAACCAAAACTTTGCGACTGAAGCGGCATAAAATGAAGTACCACAAGCAATGATGGTGATTTTATTTAGTGCTTTAAAATCAATAGTCGAGTATTTATTTGCTTGTTGATCACTCGCTAATCTATTTAGCAAATCAACTTGTTCAAATATTTCCTTTTCCATATAAGAGCTATGTTCACCCTTTGATACCAACTCTGAAGCATTGCTATTATTTATGAAATGAATCTTCTTGTTGAGGGACTTATTACAGAATTTTATTTCATTACTATTTAGTTTGATTAATTCATTGTCTTTAGGGTAATAAATTTTCTCACTATCTGAGCCTAGGGCCATCGCGTCAGAAGCCATATAAGCGCCATTGTTACCTTGAGATATAACTAAAGGACTATCTTGTTTAATCGCGTATAGGTTGCTGTTAACGCCATTAATTAAGATGCCTAAAGCATAACTTCCTTTTAATTGCGCTATGGTTTTTTCAATAGCCTCTTCCTGAGTCATTTGTTGAGATAAGTAATGATTGATTAAATGGGGCACTACTTCGCTATCAGTTGAGCTATGAAAGTGATGGCCCCACTGTATTAATTGTTGTTTTATCGGTAAGTAGTTCTCGATAATGCCATTATGCACTACCGATACCTGGCCACATTGATGAGGGTGAGCATTGGTTACACTGGCTCTGCCATGTGTTGCCCAGCGAGTATGACCGATACAACAATCACCATCAATATCTTGCATTGATAAGCGTTGTTTTAGGTTATTCAGCTGCCCTTGTGCCTTTATCGTTTGAATTTCATTATTTGATAAAACTGAAATGCCAGACGAGTCATAACCGCGATACTCAAGTTTTCCTAATCCTGCTAATACAGGCTTTATGGCTGATTCTGCTACTGCTCCAATGATTCCACACATAACAACTACCTCATATGTTTACTAGCTCATTTATTTGTCGCTCAAGTGTTACCTTGCAGTTATCAGACCAATAAAATTAATCAATAAAATCAGCATGGTATGTTGGTGTGTTGCTTTTTTTTGCATTTTGCAAAGGATACTGTTGCTGATTAGGAATACTTTTGAGAATGTGCGCATAGCAATGTAAGTGACCGTAACGCTGCGCTGTTATTCTTGCTTGTTTAGCTACTTTTGATAATAGAGCTGGCTCATCTACTAAGCGAGATAGCGCCTTAAATAAACTTTGTGTGTTATTAGGTGAATATTTTACACAGTCGTGACCATCTACTAAGTGTTGATCCCAGTAAGCATTATCAGACGGAATGACTATAGCCAAACCGGCGGTCATGGACTCTAAAATTGAAAGACCAAAAGGCTCATGTTCTGCGGTTGAAATAAAAACAGATGAGTTAGCTCTGATATCATTTAAGTTTTTAGGATCTTCATACCAATTAATATTATCAACGCTATTAAGGTTTCTTATATCTAAATAGCTATCACTTTGCGGTTTGATATAACAAACGGATGCAAAATAATTATCTACATTGACATGCAGACTATTTAGCTTGACCATAGCAGCAATGAATAACTCTACTTTTTTCCATCTTGATAAAGACGCGGCCCATAAAAAGCCAATTTTTTCATTGCTAACCTTTGCTTTAATTACTGAGCTATCAATACCGTTAACAAAAGGGCTAAAGCTTTCTTTAGTAATAGGGTGGTGTTGGTTATGGGTTTTTAATGTATTTAAAATAGAGTCGAGAGTTGATGGTAGATAAAACACCTGCTTAGCTCGTGTTAAACCAAAAGCGGCAACTTTAGAGTTAGCAATATCGCCTTGCACTAGTTGAATAATATCTATGTTAATTATTGACGTGAGTAAGTACAGTGAAAAGTCAACACAAGGGCCCGACAGGCCAATGATTTTAGTAAACATTTTTAATTTGCATAGCGTAATAAGTAAAGAGAAAAGCAAAGTTAAATGCTTTATAAAATAACTTACACCTGTAGTTTTCTGTAATAAAAAAAGAGGACAAAATAAAGGCACAAAGTGAACATTACTATCACACCAAGACGCATTATCATTTGAAACAACCCATACCTCTATATTACTTGGTAACTCGGTTAAGATTGTTTTCATAACTTCCTTAGAGCCACCTTTAAAAGGTACAGGATCATAAATAAGCACACGTTCAATCATAACGACCTCTCCCAAGAAAATGATAGCTGCAATCGTTTGTAGCATTTACACCACAACGTTTTTATTACCACCTTGGTATGTTGTGCTACGTATAGTAAAAATTGAAAAGCATTACTCTGCTTACTTTCTTGCAGGTGTAATGTCTGATAAGCATGATTAAATGCATTAAATTGTTGCTCTATAGAGAAGGTTTGCATTATGTGTTTGTATGCATTTTCAGCAAGCATGTATCTCAATAAAGGTTTATCAATAAACGACTTTATTGCACCGACTAGTTCATCAGTATTGTTTGGTGAAATTAATAGCGCATTTTCTTTATCAGTATAAATCTCATTAATGCCAGCAATGTTACTAGTAATGATAGGAAGCTTAGCAATACTGGCTTCTGCCAAGGTTAAACCAAAAACCTCTTCGCTAGGGACTGAAATGAAACAATCGGCATTACTGGAATAAAGTTCAGCGACGTTATCGCATGCTGAAAAAAAGGTAACACAATTGTTTAAATCTTTCTTCGCTACTAGCCGTGTTAATTTAACTAGTTCACTGCCACTACCAACAATAGCTAGCTTGATATTATAATGTACTTTTAACTTTTCTAATGCATATAACAATTGCTGTATCGACTTTCTTGGTATTAATGAGCCAATGTACAAAATGACAAAGTCAGTATCCTCCGCTGATAATTCAGCTCTAATATCTCGGGGAAAGGGGTTTAATACACGTTGAGGCGAGATACCATTATAAATGGTGGTAATTTGTTGTGTAGTAAACTCATTTGGCTTAAATAGCTCAGTAACCGATTGGCTAACACCTACTATGCTATCAGCACAGTTAAATAAAAGTGTTAATCTGTCTCTATACATATAACGAGCATGTAAATGCAGTAATAGCGAAATACCAGATAGTTTACAAATGGGAGCCATCCACTGACATGGGGCACCATTATTACAGTGAACAAGTGATATTTGATAATCACTAATAATCTGCTTTGCTTTACCGAGTAATTTAAAAAACTGTAAAAAGTTCCATTTAGGTATTGTCCAATAGCCGATACAAACAAAGTTGTCCATAATTACCTTAATACCTAGACTTGCAGCCTGCTTCGCCAGCACTTCACTATTGCACCACAGTACAGGGGAGTAATGGTTTTCTTGGGCTGACTTAAGTAAATCTAATAAAACAATCTCACTGCCTCGAAGCCAGTTATCGCCATAGTGCACATACAAGATACGTTGCTTGCCTACTTGCTCGTGTTTGTTATGAAAATTCATATCAGTGTCCTCATACTTATTTAAGTAGCTACTTAACACGTTGCTCAGTCCATCACTGTGCGTCAACTGAATCTAGGTAACGTTTCAACGCTATAACTAGGGCAATTTGTAGATACACAGGCCAAATAAAACCCTGAGTTAGGAAGGTGCCAGAAATAATGAAACCGATAATTCCTGCCGGGGCAGCATTTAAAGCAACACGTATGCCGGGAGAGTGTTTGTCATTGTTGAGTTTTTTAAGCATCTTCAAGGACATTATTAAGGTGCTTGCGATTAAACAGATAAAAAGTAGCAGCCCGACAAAACCTGATTCAGCCAATACCCCAAACCAAGTGGAGTGAACAGCATGATTTTGTCCGTCCCAGTGGCTAGAGTAGTAAAAGTAGTTGTAATAGAAATTACTGATGCCTACACCAAAGACAGGATTGTCTAATGCCATGTTCCATGCAGCTTCCCAGGCATAAATTCGTCCCATGGCTGATTCATCTATTCCTTCCTCTGCAGCGCCACCAGATGATCTGTCACTGATGCCAGCAACAATGAACAATACAGCTACTGCAATTGCACCACCGGAAACTAATAATAATTTTGAGCGCACTCTGTTGTAGGCAAATAGACTGACTACAGCAAGAAAGCCAAGTAGTCCGCCACGACTTTGGGTAGCTAATAAAGCATAAAATAAAATACAAAAAGTACTGAAACTGAAGAGGCGCTCAAAGGTAGATAAGGATTTTTCTAAAAAAGTCGCTATAGCAAAAGACATTGGATACAACAGTACTAGTGCTAAATCGTTTGGATCGCCTAATAGTGAGCCTATATCTCTACCTATGGTGACTCTCGTTCCTTCAACTAAGCCAATACCATTGAGTTTGTTATAAATAGCCATAAGACCAACACAAGCACCAGCAAAAATATACAAGCGGCTTGCTGTGATAAAGTAGCTTTCTTTGCGCATCATCCAAGCGATAACAAAGGTCATTATTATTATTTTGCTGTAGACACCTGTCCAAGCGTTCTTTGCAATAGCAATATTACTAGCAAAGGGAATAGCAATGGTAACCAGTAAAAAAAATAGCATAAGAAAAGTAAATTGAGGGCACCAATAAGGGTTAAGGTTTTGGCTTATTGTCGCCCGTAAAAAAATTACAAAAAGGGCCGCTAGAGCTAACAATAGCGGTAATTTTAGCGGCTCTAAAAATGGGAAAACTTCATGAATACGAAAAAAGGAAAAAATAACAAAAGCCAGTACCACATAAAATGAAAAGTTAACGACTGCCCATAGTGCAAAGGGTAATAGACCTATAACCAGTAAAATTATTGGGTGAGGAAATAGGTAAAGTGCTAATGTCGAAAGCATTAATAAGGCTATTAAATTGGTTATATTTAAGGAGGGAGTCATAAGTCACCAGTCACCTAAGCCACACCTGACCAAACAAAGTCGCAATAAAAGCAGCACTGATTGCCGAATATAAATAGCCAAACTTGTAAGGCAGGTAAACTTTCTTTTGACTGAAATAATAGAAGAGGCACATGCGGATAGCATTAGCTAAAATGAGCGCAATTAAGGCACCATGTATTGCAAAGAAGGGTACCAAAATGATAAGTAATAGTCCGCCTAACCCACAAGAGGCTAAGTTAATATTCATTTGAACTCGGGTATTTTCTTCGACAAAACAGCCTAGGTTTAACAGATCTGCTAGCATTTTTAACAAGGTACACAGTAATAACCAAGGTAATATGAGTGCAGCAGCATGATATTCAATTGGTGTTAGCCATTGAATCAATAGCGGACCTAATAGACCAAGCGTGCCACAAATAATGACTGAAAGGGTGGCACCAATAACGGCGAAGTGTGCATTAGTTGCTTTACCATCTTGCTCTTTAAGTACGGAGAAGCGCTTTGGCAGCCACCACAGGGTAAACGGTTGAATAAGTAGCGTTGGTACTAAGGCAAACTTTATCGCTATTGCATAAGCCGCTATTTCTGTCGCACCGAAGTGTTCGGCGAGCAACCACCTGTCCATACCAGATAAGGTAAAAGTAGCAATCCCTCCTATAAGTATTGGTCCTGCATAATTGGCAATGCTTTTTACATTACGGATAATGCTGAGCATTGAAAAACTTAGTTGAGACTCTTTTAGTTGAACTTCTTTGATTACAATAATGCATAAGATTAAGGCAACAATTACCGCTGAAACTGCACCGGCAGCTAATATACTGCTAATGCCCCAGCCATTAATTAAACCATAAAAAGTAAGGGCAACTTGCAAGACGACTTTGAACATTGAAATGCCAAAAAAGAGACCTGCTCGCTCAGTGATCCGAAACCAGGCCAAAGGTATATTAATTAAGCCACCAACGGAAAGGGCAATACCGAGTAGGAAAAGCTCATTCTCGGTAATAACACCCGGTAAAAGTGGTAATAAATCTTGTGAATAAAAATGAAAAATAGCATATGACAGTAATGCAATTACCCCTGCTATGAGTAGACAATCAGCGACATGACGTTTCTTATTCTCAATACCATCCGCTAAACCAACAAAGCGGTACAATGCTTCAACCAGGCCAAAACCTAAAATAATAGAGGCCACATTAGAAAATATCACTAGGACTTCCAATCGTCCGTAGTCCGAAGGTGATAAGTAGCTGGTATAGACGGGCAACATGAACAAAGCAATGCCCTTCATCAGGAATATGCTTAACCCATAGAGCGCTGATTGATTTAATAAGCTTTTATAGCGACTATTTAGCATTAGAGCCTCCCATCAGAGCTCTTTGATAAACATTGAATATTTTGGGAATTATTGCATTACAGGAGAAGTTGTTTCTAATATGCAAATAGCTGAACAGAGACATTTTACTGCGTTGTTCAGTAGAGAGTGTTTGGGCTCTCTTGATTGATTCAATAAAGGCATCCTCATTAAATGGTGCAATTAACCAACCACTTTGCTCATCAATAACTACCGAAGATATGCCACCAATATCAAAACTTATAACAGGGATACCTCTAACCAGTGCTTCAATGGCAACCAAAGGCAGGCCTTCTTCTCGACTTGTAATGCATAATACGTTTATTTTTGACCAGTGTGGGTTCATCGAAGTGACATGCCCGACCATAGTCACGTTGTCAGTAGCGGTAATGCCTATTTCTTCAGACATAGGACCATCACCATAGATTGAAAAAGAACACTCAGGTAATTGCTTGGCAAGACGAACAAATACATCAGGCCCTTTTTCAAAACTTAATCGGCCGACAAAAGCTATTTGAGTTGCCAGCCTAGTTGTTTGAAATAACTTGGTAGGTAATTCAACAAAATTTTCAATAACGTCTGCGCTCAAATTGGCTGATTTTTTTATTTGCTTAGAGACGCAAATACAATGCGATAAATGCGACGTTATACGATCAAGCCAACAGTATAGCCTGACTCTAAGATTACCTTTTTCGCCAGAATGAAAGGTAGAAACTACCGCCGTTTTGTTTAACTTGCAGGTAATTCGTCCAATAATTCCTGCTTTATAACCATGGGTGTGAACTAGACTAATATTGGATTTTTTAATAAATTTATAAAAGCTTGAAAATTTACCATCTAGTTTTACCAGTATTGAGCGCAGGAATTGTTCGGATTCAAAAACGGGATGTTCACCATAGTTGTTTAACAAAACAATTTGTACACAGTGCCCAGATTTATGAAGCCCTTTGGCAAGGTTAGCAACATGTGTTTCTATGCCGCCATAATCTTTGCTATCGAGTAATAATGCTATTTTAAGAGGGCCTTTAGTCATATTGCACCTAATACTGGGAAAGTGATAACTCTTAATTCTGCATAAAATACGCCAATTGAAAAAAAATGCCTTAAGCAGGGTTTTTATGGGATTAATCGCCTTTATATAGGTGCAAGTCGGTTATAACCGCCATTTAATTGCAATATGCATTTTTGTTTTGCAAAGCAAAGTGGCATTAGTATGTTGGAACTGTTGAAGTAACAGGCAGGGATTTTGAGCAATGTATTAAGTGATTTTTTTTATTTTGAACTAAAATTTATAAATAGAAAGTAGCTTAACTTAGGCGGGGAGCCGGGTTTAATGGAAATAAGGTTAATTATTAGCTCGGTATTATTACTACTGCCAAGCCTCATTTGGCTGTTGATGAAGCAAGTACATTCGCCTTGGTGGCTAGAAAATATCTCTGCAACGCCATTTAGTATCTTGCCGCTATATTGTATTTTGATGCTAATACTTATTAGTTTTCTCTCTATTGGACAATGTTTTAGTTATTTATTTGTTAATTTCATTTTCGCCCTCTGTTTAAATAATATTTACCAGCATAAGAAAAGCACTTGTGTAGATACTATTAATATTTTTCAATTTAATATTAAGTACCAAGAGAATGAAGCAACATTAAGCTCATTAGTTGAGCACCTTATCAGCGAACGCTACCATTTAATCGCATTACAAGGGGTAAGTCAGAGGTCAAAACGGCAATTAGTGCAAGAATTAACTCCCTATTTTCCTTCTTTTATTCGCGGAACGAATGAAACAAAGGATGTTACCAGTGATCAGTTACTCTTTAGCCGCTATGCCTTTTCTAACATCAATTATGTAGAAAATGGCCAACATTCATTCTTAATTAGCAGTGTGTGGAAATTACCTTTTGAAGAAGTTAACTTGTACTCTTTGCACCCGCCATCGCCACGAAATGAACAGCTTTGGCAAACACGTAATAAGACTTTGTATCAATTAAAACAAGCACTTAATGGTCTATCCATAAATAAGTCAGCAGGCAAAAATGCATCAGTTAAAAAGTCATTAGTCATAGGAGATGTAAACCTGTCAAAACATTCAAAAAGAATGAATAGGCTGAAAGAGGGCATGATTAGCTACTCCGTTAACTCATGGCCAAATAAGCCATATATCCCGATGTTATTTGGCTTAGCTATTGATCAATTATGGATATCAAATTCAGCAAGCATTTGCACTCGTGAACGCATAACTCAGTTTACTTGGTCAGATCATTATGCGATAAAAACCCAGCTTAATTTTAAAAAATAAACTGGGCTGTACAGAGTAGAATACTCAAGTGTTATTCTGACTCTTCTCTAAGTAAACATCGTCCTCTAGGCTCATCACCTTCATAAAGTACAACATCTGAATGTAGAAACTGAGCAGCTTCATTTGAGCCTCTTACTTTAGAAGCACTGCGTGTTACCATTTCTGCTTCAAACTCAGTTAA
>PJEL010002001.1_pt1 | contig 19347 bp, 17 predicted proteins | sample 1853271 | NCBI WGS metagenome assembly PJEL01 (sample SAMN08108733, study PRJNA415343) | Invertebrate metagenome, whole genome shotgun sequencing project. | host: Globobulimina | place: Sweden: Gullmar Fjord | collected 2015-08
TCAAGCACTGTCGAAACGATTCCTGCATGAATGAAACCATGCTGCTGAGTTAAACCAGTTTGATAAGGAATCTCCACTTCTACCTCACCTGGACGAATGGCAAGGATTGATGCACGAATTGTTTTCATCATTTCTTGCCGGTTAAAACTGTCTGTTACTTTCTCCTGATATCCCACAACAGCTTTGAATTGTGAACTCATATTAATACCTTTATCTTCAATAAAGTTGATTTAAGATTAAATACGCTTCATCAAGCCGGTTTCTGACTCTTATGGTTTCAGCGATTCAAGGTAGATTTTGAAGGCTTGCCGCCCCTTTTTCAATATTTTGATATTCTGAGAGCTCTTCGCAAGGCTGAACAGTCCTTCCATCAAGGAGACTAAGGTAAATGCAGTCAGATCACAATCGATTTGTCCGGATATGTAGTTTTTCTCCTGACCCTGAGCCAAGCCATCTGAAAATCCGCCAATCCAAAGTTCAAACAGCTGTTGAATGCGTTGTCGGAATCCTTCATCAATGGGCGACATCTCCTGTGCCAGATTATTCAGGGGGCATCCCAATATAACCGGTGATTCCTGAAAAGCTTTGATTCTACCCAAAAACATCTCCTCCAAAGCCTGGATAGGATCTTCAATTTTTTCAAACGGATCTAACCAAACCCGCTGTGTCATTTCTGTCAAAGTTTCATCCACCACTGTATAACCCAGTTTCAGCTTTGTTGGAAAGTGATGAAAAAAAGCGCCCTTGGTCAGGCGGGTTTTCTTGATAATATTGTTGACGCTGGAGGCCTGGAATCCTTTCAGATAGATCTCATCAAAACTGGCTTCCAGGATTGTTTTACGCGTGGTTAGCGGATTACGGACTCGTTCCATCTTTTTTTCATTTTATGGTTGACATTCATACCGACTGGTATGTAACTTCTTGTACATACCGTCTGGTATGTAAATTACTCTACGCAAATAATCCTTGTTCGGCAAGCCGAAAAAACCATCGGGGTGTAGAGTTACTCAAGACCATCTGACAGTGGAGAATCAAATGGAAGTCAAAACAAAAATCGCTGACGTTCTCAGCAATCACAATCTGATGCATCTCGCTACTATCGACGAAAACGGGTACCCGAAAGTTCGAGGTGTCGATTTCGCGGCTGGTGACCAGGAAAATGTACTCTACTTCTTCACCAGAAAAGATTCTAATAAGATCAGGCATATTACAAACAAGAAGCAAATATCAATTGCCGTCGATCACGATTGCCCAACTATGGAAGATCTTAACAAATTGATGTATATTAAGGCCCAGGGAAGTGCTGAAATGATTGAGACGGAAGCTGAAAGCCAGAAAGCGATGAATTTGTTGATCAATAAGTTCCCTTTTCTGGCAGACATTCCGGGCGATCCACGGGATATGGTTTGCGTCAGAGTAACAATGGACAAGATTATCCTGGTCGATAATACCGTTCACTTTGGACATGAAGAAGTCTGCCAGTTTAACTGAGGGTCGGCTCAAAAATAATCTACTGTCTGCTTTTCCCCTGATAAAACTAACTAGTGAGATGAACATGAATACCCAGGTACTTGATCAAAAAATTAAACTGTTGAAAACTTTTGAACACTTTGATCCAACCCAGATTGACCGATTTGGTAAAATTTTAACTGAACTTTCAAATCTGGAACAGCACCGCATGAATCCGATCCGGTTTTCAGAAGACCACGATTTTCCAACACAATTGTCCATCGATATGTTTATTCATGGTGCCAAGATCGGTTTGTTCGATTTTGCCTGGAATCTGGTTTGTCCCATGTGCGGCAGCATCGTGTATTCCTTTGAATCAATCGGATCGATCAAAGAAGAACCTTTCCATTGCAGCCTTTGCGATATTGATGTTGAAACGGATTTAAGCGATTTCATTGAGGTTGCCTTCAATTTTAATCCGAATATCGCAGTCGTGGAAAATGACGTTTTAAGAGATCATGAGACGTATGTGGCATACCTCAAATCACCAAACTATCAAGCGCCTGATTTTGAAAAATTTTTGATACAAGAGTCTGTTCAATCTTATTCTGTGGTGAAGGCAGGTGAAGTAGTAAAAATTCCTTTCCATGCAAATCCAAATTCTGCTTTCCGGCTGGTATCCAGGACTCACAATTGCCTTCTCAGATTAAATACATCATCTGAAGAATCAGCGATTCCTGAAATTGTTGATGTCGACCTGGTACCATCTGGTATTTCGCCACAGGATTTGGAACTTCCAGCCGGTAATATTACGTTTAATATCCAGAGCCATTTAGGACAGGATGCCGGATTTGAACTTCTATATGTTGATCATGAGCGCGCGCTTAGTATTCTGGATCAGGGATTTCCAACCTTTTATCCATTTCTGACAGGCAAGGCATTGCTGAACAACCAGAGTTTCAGGGACTTGTTTAGAATTCAAACCCTGCCCAGTGACATGCGGCTGACAGTCAGTAATGTGACAGTCCTTTTTACCGATCTGAAGGGTTCCACAGAGCTTTATGAAAAAGCGGGAGATATGTTTGCCTACAATCTGGTCCAGGACCATTTTGATCTATTGAAGAAACATACCCATCAACATGCGGGTGCAATTATCAAAACAATTGGCGATGCCATCATGGCTTCCTTTTCCAATCCTGGTGATGCCATCAATGCAGCCATGGCAATGCGGCGGGAAATTCAGGAGATGAACGAAAACACTCCGGATCATGAAGTTGCCATCAAAGTAGGGCTTCATTCCGGAACAGTATTGGCGGTGACGGCCAATGAGATGCTGGATTATTTCGGGCAGACAGTCAACCTGGCTGCCAGGGTGCAGGGCCTCGCCGATGGTGGGGAGATCTGGCTGAGCGAGTCTATTTACAAGGATAATATTATTAAAGAGTCGCTTAATCAGAACCAGTTCAATATCGAACAACAATCTGCGATTTTAAAAGGTGTGAATGCACCGGTTACGGTTTATCGCTGTTATCAAAATTCAAATTGAGGTCGAACTATGAAGCTATCGGAACACCCAAGCGTAAAAGACTACCACGCTCAAAATGTGGTCCCTGCGAATGTCAATCGACCCAGCTATGAGATGCTAAAAACGCTCTGTCTGGCAGAAGGAGCCGATGATTTTGGAGTGATATCACTTGATCATGAAGCGATCAAAGACCAACGGGATGAAATTTTAGCGGTCTTTCCCAAAACCCGGGCTATCATCAGTATTGTTGCTCAACTGAACAAAGATAATATCCGATGCCCCGATCGATCTGTATCCGATTTTGAATACCTGCAAGGATTTGAAAAAATGGCCAGTGTGAGCCGACAGATTGTCAGAAAGCTTAATCTGTTAGGCGTTCGTGCTGTGAACCCATCGATTGGCTTTCCAATGGATATGTCCAAATGGCCGGAGAAAATGTGGTCGATTTCTCACAAACCCATAGCGGTTGCGGCAGGATTGGGTGTCATGGGCCATCATCGTCTAGTAGCACATCCCAAATATGGAAGTTTTATCCTCTTAGGCAGCATTTTGATCGATTGTCAGCCGAATGAATTCAGCCAACCGTTGGACTTTGATCCGTGTCTGAATTGCAGGCTGTGTGTCACGGCTTGCCCAGTCGGTGCCGTCAGCAAAAACGGCCATTTCAATTTTGCCAATTGTATGACGCATAATTACCGCGATAGAGTCGGGGGGTTTTCCAATTGGGTTGAAAATGTCGTATCCAGCCATAATGCAAAGGAATACCGTCAAAAAGTGAGCGACTCCGAAACAGTCTCTGTCTGGCAAAGTTTGAGTTATGGAATTTGTAACAAATCGTCTTACTGTATGGCTGTTTGTCCGGCTGGAACAGACGTGCTCGGAGACTATCTTGAGGATAAAAAACAGTTTAAAGAATCAGTTGTCGATCCGCTGAAAAACAAAACAGAAACTATATATGTCGTTCCTGGCTCCGATGCGCAGGCTCATGTTACCCGCAGATTCCCCCACAAAACCGCCAGACTCATTGGCAACGGATTGCGTCCAAACAGCGTTGAGGGTTTTTTAGGGGCACTGCCCCTGGTATTTCAGCCAAACCAGGCCAAAGATCTGAACGCCATCTATCATTTTACTTTTTTGGGAAATGAAAAACTAAAGGGAACTGTCGAAATCAGGAATAAAACAGTGTCGACCCACCCAGGCCATGTTGGCAATCCCGATCTGGAAATTACAGCCGATAGTGATGCCTGGCTGAAGTTTCTGGCTAAAGAAGGTCATATAGTAAAATACCTGATAACTCGTAAAATTAGAATTAAAGGGTCTCCAAAGCTGATGAAACAGTTTGCAGATTGCTTTCCGGCATAATATCAGCTTAGGAATCCAAGTGTTTCTTTTTATTGAAAAGGAAACACTCCGTCTGAAAAAGAAACACCGTCTAATTTTCTTTCCTTGTCACCTCTACTTCGTACCCGATAGTGGTTTCTCCTGCCAATTCCCGTCAAAAGCATTTGATATTAATTTTGCACATCTCATATTTTACATCTTATTTATAGCAAGATTCGGGTGGCAAAATTGATATCCACGCTTGATAATTAGTAAACATTTATAACTTCCTAAGGTTTTAGTGATAGAGCCATGCAACAAATGGTGTCTGAGGGACGACGTGTGTAAATGAAACACCTGGGAAGTTGAGCGACAGCACTGAGAAACGAATCTTGGATCTAATGCAGACAAAGGGAAAACTATGGCTTTGAAAAAAAACAGTTCACGGAAGACAAACCCAACAAACTACGTCATGGGAATTAAAGAATGGGGTCTGATTGCTGTTTTATCGATCCTTTGGGGCGGTTCCTTTTTCTTTATTGAGGTCGCTGTTACCGAAGTATCACCACTGACAATCGTTTTGAGCCGTGTTGGTTTGGCGGCACTTTTTTTACTCGGATTTGTCTATCTGACTGGCCGTAAAATGCCGCGTAAGGCAAAAATCTGGGGCGGCTTCCTGGTCATGGGTGCACTAAATAATTTGATACCGTTCAGCCTGATTGTTTGGGGGCAAACCCATATTCAGAGCAGCCTGGCTTCAATCTTAAATGCGACAACACCTATATTCAGCGTTATTCTGGCCCACTTATTAACCAGGGATGAGCGGCTGACCATTAATCGCGGTGTCGGTATCGTAACCGGTTGGATCGGTGTCACTGTGCTGATCGGCATAGATTCATCAATGAGCATGGATGTCCATTTTCTTGGACAAATCGCAATTTTAGGGGCAGCTTTTTCATATGCATGTGCCGCTATTTATGGTCGCCGGTTCCACGGCATAGATCCGATCATCGTTGCGACAGGCATGTTAATTGGATCAACCATCATGATGATTCCCATCGTTTTTATTTTTGAGACACCTTGGAATTTGACACCAAGTGCAATCACATGGGGTGCCTTAATCGGTCTTTCCCTGATCAGTACATCACTGGCATATATTATTTATTTCCGCATCCTTGCCACGGCAGGAGCGACAAATTTGTTGCTGGTGACCTTCTTGATTCCGGTTAGTGCGATTTTTCTGGGTGTAATGGTATTGGGAGAAAAACTTCTTTGGGACGATATCGGTGGAATGGGGCTAATACTTGTTGGACTTCTGGTGATTGATGGCCGAATGCTAAAATTTCCCAGGAAAGAAATATCTTTGGATCCAGATGAGCATCGACAGCTCAAGCATTAACATGGAATAATGAAAATTTCACACGTTTCACTCATTTTCCTGCTCGTTTGCAGCCAATATTATTCAAGTATAAATGTTTCAGGGACACTCCTCAATTAAGGGTCGGCTCAAAAATTACTCAAGTGTTTCGTCAGAAACACGTCGCTAAGGCATTCTGTCTTTTGGGGACTTTTGCCGACAGCTTATGTATGAGTCGGCTTAGAAATTAGTTCACATTTTATTTGCAAAACGTCCGGCATTTGGGACTTTTGCAAACAAACTATGTGAAATTATTTCTAAACGATCTCTGCCAAGTTATTTTTGTACGATCCCTAAGAGGATAAAATGCTTAGGAAGGCATTCATGTGGATCATAGCACTAGTTGGATTGTTGATCTGTTTTGGGGGATCGTTGCTTTTATACTTCACGGTTACAGCATACAAACCGGAAAGCCAGCTCCATATTTCCAATCTGTCTGACAAACCAAAACCCGAACTGAGTTTTCCAACTGATCTGAAACTGCTCACATGGAACATCGGGTATGGCGGTCTCGGCAAAAACGCTGACTTCATCATGGAAGGTGGTAAGATGGGTGTGCCTGAAAGCCGTGAAGATGTTGAAAGAAATCTGCGAGCCATCGAAACTGTTCTGAAAGACACGGTTGCCGATATCTACCTGCTTCAGGAGGTTGAGCGGGCTTCCTCGCGGACCTTTGATATCAATGAACTTAATATGATAACAACCCGTTTCCCAGACTACTACTCATGGTTCGCACCTAATTTTAAGGTTCAGTTTGTGCCGTCACCCATAAGCGACCCGATCGGTAGAGTGGATTCAGGCATTTTAACACTGGGAAGATGGGACTCACCGACCACTATAAGATACCAATTGCCTGGTGAATTTCCCTGGCCGACCCGGATTTTTCATTTGAAAAGGTGTCTGACACTTGTCAGATTCAAAAGCCCGATTGAAAACAGAGACTGGTGCGTGATCAATCTACATCTCTCTGCCTATGACAAGGGGGCAACTCTCAGAAAACAACAACTAAAATTTGTAAAAGATTTAATGTTGCAACTGTACGACGAAGGAAACTATGTCGTTCTGGGGGGAGACTGGAACACCATCTTGCCAAGTATAACAATGGATACCTTCGGGGCGTTCACAACTTCGAAAAAAAGCCTCTTCTGGTTGGCAAATCTGCCGAAAAACTGGACTCCCAAGAATTGGCAATGGGTTTTCGATAAACCCGTTCCCACTTGTCGCACGCTTGAACAACCCTATGTGCAAAACCAGAACTTCACCACTATCATCGACGGCTTCCTGATCTCTCCAAATGTCGAATTAATCAAAGTCAAAGGTCTGGACCTTGGATTCGAGAACTCGGATCATAATCCGGTGATGACAAGGTTAAGACTGAAGGAATGAAGTCTTAATAAGACTCGGAAAAATCGATCGACGTCAGTTTGTCCTTTGATATACCCTTCCCAATCTTTAAAGCCTGTTGCCTTAATGATCAGTTTTCCGACCACCAGTCGTTTTTTCATTTAAAAAAGAGGACACTAGTCGGTGTTGCCCCACTGCTGGGACTTTGATTAAGCTGAAATGCTTGTCTTTCTAAAATAATCGTTGACGACATGACCTCGTTCTTGAAATATAACAGCGTTCGGTAAAAGAACACTGTTATAATATCGGCAGAAATAATTTGCTAGATTGAAACAACATCAAGCTGAAGCGGATTGCTTGAAGCTGAAGGTATTGACCGGTACATTAAAAAAAAAGAGGATGAAGGAAAAAGCTGCCAAAAGGAGAGAAGCGGAACGTCAGCAGCGGATTGATTTGATCATCCATGCTGCCAGAAAGATTTTTTTAGAAAAAGGATATCTGGGAGCAACCATGCGTGATATTGCAAAAGAAGCTGAACTGTCCACCGGGGCTATCTATTTCTATTTCAAGGGGAAGGACGAGATTTACGGCAAAATCTGTGAGAATATCATGCAGCTGACAAGAGAAGTGCTGAAACGTGGTGTAAAAAAAACGGGCCGATTTTCCGAAAAGCTCGTCGCAATCATGAAAGCCTACGTTTTTTTTTACATGAATTATCGTGATGATTTTGATCTATTGGATGCTGCTTTTAAGCAAGTTACTTTGCCTAAAGATGTCAATCAAAAACTGGATAAAATGGTCGTCGAGACATTATCGATGGCGAACAATGTGTTTGTTGAAGCTATAGAAGCCAAAGAGCTGGATGAAAATCTGGATACATGGGAAATGACCATTGCTGTTTGGGCGATTCTAGAAGGGATGTTTTCAATTCATAAAAGGGGATTTTTAGCTGATTTTGACTATAACCTGGACGATTTAGTGGAAAAACAGATCCGAATTTTTGAATTGGGAATCAAACAGATTAATAAATAACCGTTTCTGGATGCACTCTCTCTGCAGCGCGTTTTTAATCTGGGTCATCGTCATCCGGTTATGGTGGAAGCTTTGAAAAAAGAACTTGAAACCCTGGACATGGGTAACAATTTTTTCATGTCCGAAGAACGACTGTTGCTTGCCGAAAAGCAATCTTAAAATCCGAGTTGATAATACAAATCACAACGAATGAAGGAATTTTCAGAAATCTAATAATTTGTACAAAAAGGTAAATGTGACGAATAGAGACGTTTTAGATGATCCCATGACAATTGTGGAAGCATTAACAACGCTTCCGCACAGGGGAGCAACAACAAAACTGGAGTCAAAAGCGGCAGATATTATTGAAAAGCTTTTAAAAAACACTGGGGCGGCAGTAAAACGTCAATCTTTTCGAACACCTAAATCATACATCTGGGAAGTCTGGTGGATGGTTGGCGGTATCGCCTTAGGATTACTTCTGGCATCAATTATCCCATGGATTGGGTTTACCATCACGCTGTGTTTTGTAGGAGCATCGCTTCCCTATTTTGACTGGAGACGATCACCAATTTCATGGCTTCCTCCCTGGTCGAATTCTGAAAATGTAATAGGGAAAAAAGCGGATAATGATACTGCAGATAACCAAGAGAGAAAAAAGCTTGTTCTAATGGCGCATTATGATTCTGCACCTATTTCGTTGCTCTACCTGCCCTCAATGGTCAAAACGTTTCGGCAATCCCTACTTATAAATATCGGCTTAATGATTTTTGCAGTTTTCATTGTTTTGCTGGAAACACTGGGAATGGGGCGGCCATTTGTATCATGGATCAGGATTATTTTAGCAGCTTATTTCCTGATACAAGGGCTTTTTACGTCTTTCGATTTCATCAGGTATGGGTTTACAAATGGGGCTGCCGATAATGCTTCCGGAGTTGCTGTGGCAATCACATTGGCAGAACGATTATGGAAAAATCCAGTTTCCAACTGGGATGTGGAAGTCGTATTAACAAGCGCTGAAGAAAACGGGATGGTGGGATCTCGGGCCTATTATCATGCGCATCGTGAAAAACTGGTCCCAGAGCGAACCGTTGTTTTGAATTTTGATAATTTGGGCGCAGGAAATTTAAAAATCATTACAAAAACCGGTAGTATCACAAATGTAATTTACGATAATGCCTTGGTTGATTCTGCCAAAGAGATCACTCAGATCAATTCAACGTTTAAGTCTGTAGAAACCGGAGAGTGGCACACGGGTGATTTTGACAGTATTTGTTTTAATCGTGCCGGAATTCCCAGTTTAACATTGGCTGCAATAGACGACGCGGGACAGATTCCATATTTACATCGTCCTGATGACACCCTTGAGAACATAGACAAGGATCTTCCGGGATTTGCCGTTGATTTTGCAGAAGCCGTTGTCAGGCATCTTGCTTCAAAATGAAAAAATCTCCTAAATCCATAAATTCATATTTTTATGAGTTCCAGGTGACCGTAATCGGTTAATCAGTTGTTTTTAGATTGGGGATAAATTATGAAACCAAACAAGGAAAATTGGGCAATTTTTGTATCCATAATGGCCTATATTGCATTTGAAGTAGCGCTTATTTTTTGGCTGGGATTTTCATACAGGGGAGTTGACATTGCGTTGCGGGTCACAGCAAAGGTTTCGCTGGTGTTATTTGTTGCTATCTTTATCGCTTCTCCCCTTCATATTATCCGACCTTCAACATTCAGTCTTCAAATGATGAATTATCGAAAGTCAATAGCGATTGTATTTGGTTTCACATTTCTGCAATCCCACTTTACAATCATCTTTTTGCATTTTTTGATAGACAGTCCACGAATTTGGAACCAGATCTCCCTCTCGGATATTTTTGGTGGTGGACTCGGTATATTGCTTCTGATTCTTCTACTGGTTACCTCTTTTAAACGATTATCCGCGAAGCTTAAACCTCAAAGCTGGAAATTACTCCACAAAATTGGTCTCTATTATCTTTGGATCACCTTTACCTACGATCAAATTGAAAAGTATTTTATACTCACTCCACGAGGACAACCTGAATATTATGTTCCCTTTATCACTCTGATGTTTTTCGCTTTAGGAATCAGGATTGCCTCCCATTATGCAAAAAATCCCCGGAAAACAGTTTGAACCATTAACTTATTGGCTCCATAACAGTTTTTTTGCCTGAAGTAAGAGGAGTAACCATCAACCAGCATTAGAATAGGTTGAAGATGGATTGAAGCAGGCAGTAAATTAGGGCTAATCCCCGCCTGCCAGGCTCCGAGGAATCGAGTCTACTTTTGACCCACCCTCAAGGAAAAAAGGTTGAATTCTCACAAAATTCTTTTACAAAATCCATATCTATAGCAATTGCCTTTTTGATGATGCCCTTTACCAGGGGGTTGATCATTTTTGGGAATAATTTATGAGCTTTGGCAGACATTGTTATCACAAGTTCTGTTTTTCCATTTGCCGGTTTGACTGAGAATATCGTATCCCATACTGTGCCATGGCTGTCGGTCACGATTCGCACCCGTTCATTTAGATTATACTCCGTTATTTCCAGTGCAGTCGATGTTTCTTTTCCTCTCATCAACCGCACCTCGCAAAATTGAGTCCCGACGCCTGACTTTTCATCTGATGTTATTTCAAAATCTACGATATGTGGAATCGCTTTTGAGAACTGCCGGATGTCTGCAACAGTCGAGAAAACAACATCAGCAGGTGCATCTATGATTCTCGAAATAGTAATCTGAACCAAATTAACTCCTGAACTGTGATTTTTTTTAATTTACGATTGATAGATACCCACTTGCTACTGAATTAAGATGATAGGTTTTCACGATAGCCGAAAAAGAGAAAAACAAAAGTTCCCAGCAATCCAAAACCACCCAAAACGGCAACAGGCGCAAATGTCGTCGCCCCATTTGTCAATCCTCTAAGAATTAATCCAATCGGCAATAACACCGAAGACATACACAACCATGAAGCAATTTTCTTTGAGGTGGCTGAGAAGGGTTGGACTAATAACAAAATGCCCACAACGATATTGCATAAGCCAATTAACATCCCATGCGTATGCCCGGCTCTCAGGGTGACTCGACCCAGATTCATCTCATAAACCCCATTTGAGAGATGAGCAGGTATCGTAAAACCCAAATAAAAAGCAAACAGTCCGGCTGAAGCTAACACCAGTAATCCAAATTTCACGTTCCTTCTTCCAATATCCATTTTCCCCTCCTTTTCCATGTTTAGGGATCGTGCAAAAATAACTTGGCATAAGCTGTCCGCAAAAGTCCCATAAAGACCGGACTTTTTGCCGACAAAATGTCAAGTAAATTTTGAGCCGACCCTTAGTTGTGCCTGTCAAGGCAAGTATGTATTGATGAGGTCCACTACTAAACAGTTTCCACTTCCGGTTGTAAACGAATTGAGGTTAGTGAATCCCCCGCCAGACTCTGCATTGATTCTGTAAACTTTTTAAAGAAATCACGCTGTTTTAAGGTCTCCAGGGTCTGATTAGAATCCCATCGACCTACATGAACCCTTTTACTCGGTTCACTGGTTTTGAAAACGCTGTAGAAGAACTTTCCTGTCAACTGAGAATCGTTCTTCACATTGGTGATAAATTCCTTGACGGTATCCTGCCATTGGCTCTCATCGCCACTATATTCATACTGAATTAGAATGCCTTCCATTTTTCAATCCTCATGAGTTTTTGCAACTATTCACAACAATTCCGAACCCGGGAGGATTATGTTCCATCCGGTGAATTGTATTTTGAATAGTCACGAGTTTTTTAATCATTTTTTTGGATCCAATGTCTTTTTTCCCTCCGAAGACAAGCATCCAAACAGAAAATTTCGTTTGATAAACGAAATTCGAAGTGTGATGGTATCAGAATATCTTGACTTCTGATATTCGTCTAATTTATTATTTAGATATACAGATATTTATTTGGTGAATAACTATGGACTACAATCTTTTCCCTGTTTTTGTTGAAATTATGCGGCATCGCAATATCTCAAAAGCGTCTATGGCATTGGGCCTGACTCAGTCAGCTACTAGCAATGCCCTTGCTAGATTGAGATATCAGCTTGGAGACCAGCTTTTTATTAGAACCAATAGGGGGGTTCTGCCAACTGAATATGCACTGGAGATTTTTGATCGGATTGAGCAGTCGATCGAGAACTTAAAAAATATCGGAACTTCTGAGACCCGTCGTACCACTACGCTTTCTGAGATCTCAAGAAGATTTAAGATCGTCACATCGGATTTGGAAGAGTGCTTGATAATTCCAAAGCTTGTCGAAACATTGAGCAAACAAGCGCCTGACATCCAACTCGAAATACGGCCTTACAATCGAAAAACAATTAAGGATGAATTTGAACTGAATCGCACCGATATTGTCATGGCGTTTCTCAGGGATGATTATTCAAATGTAAACTCTCTGGATCTTCTTTATCAGGATTTTTGTTGCGCAGTTCGCAAGGGACACCCCGCTATCAAAGAAAACCCTTCTTTGGAGCAGTTTGTGGCCCAGGGGCATTTGCTAGTATCTCCTGATAAAGGAGGATTTCATGGTGTTGTGGATGATCAATTGAAAAAGAAAAATCTTGTCAGAAAAGTGATTGCCAGTGCGCCCCATTTTCTCTCTGGTTGCCAACTCTGTTCATTATCAGACCATATCATTACACTGCCTCGCTTTTTGGCCGAACAGGTCGCAGAAAATTTTAAGCTTAATCTGTTTGAATTGCCATTTAAGATGGATGGATTCACCATCGGCATGCATTGGCACCAACAACTTCATAACGACCCGGAACACAAAGTAATCAGAAAACTTATTAAATCCGTTGTTCAAAAACACTACCACGCCATTTCTCTCGCTTAGGGATCGTTAGGTCCCTTAAAAACCGGTTTTCGGCCTTCCAAAAAAGCGTTGACCCCTTCCTTGGCATCTTCGGAAAAAATATTTTCCAGAAACGATTTTTGCTCCATAAACATGCCCGCTTCAAGGCCTTTATTTATGCCGGTGTTCAGGCATAACTTGATTTTGGCTATCGCTCCGGTTGCTTGTTGGGCGAGACGAACACAATAGTCAAAGGACTCTGCAAACAGCTTCTGTTCCTTGACCACTTGATTGACCAGACCGGCGGACAGGGCCTCTTCAGGCAACAGCTGCAATCCCTTGTACATCATCTCCACCGCTTTTGATTTTCCAACCAGTGGCCATAGTCTTTGTGTGCCACCAAACGCCGGAATCATACCCAGCCTTACTTCGGGAAGCCCAATTCTGCCGGAGCCCTCGACCATAAACCTGAAGTCACACAAAAGAGCTAATTCCAGCCCGCCGCCCAGGCAGTGCCCATTGATAGCGGCCAGAGTAGGTATGGGCAGGCATTCAAAATCATTGAAAAGTTGATGGACTTCAGGCTGTCGCTTCACAAGTGCCTCGTCGATCTCTTTTAACGAATTCAAATCATCACCAGCAGAGAAAAATCCAGGACAGTCACTGACAATCATCGCTGCTCTGGCTGCTCTGTTGTTTCGCAAGTCGTTTATAATCAGTTTTAGATCATTGAAAAATGCGATATCCAATCCATTTACCGGTGGATTATTCAAAGTGATGATAGCGACATTGTCCTTGATTTCATACTTTAATGTGCTCAAATCCATTTTACCTCCTGATATTCTAGCAGCCAAAAACCTTTTTTTTCTATCTATTCAACAACTTTTCGGAATCGAATGGGTTGAAATAGAATACAAACTGAATTGTTACGAAGATTTTTCATACTAGCTGAGAGTCTTTTAAAAAGTCATCCTTTAAGATGAAGATGCGTGAACCTTAGATAATTAGAATAATCATATTTTGTCAAACCTAAATCTTAATATTTCTATATAACGTCATTCATTTTGAGAAAAATCTAGTTTTATAAACATCAAAAACTACAAAAATAATATCTGTGATAAGATTTTTCTTGACATGATCAGATTCACAACTTATATTTTGGCCATAGACTCTACTGAAAAAGATAACAGGAACTGGTTTATATGAAACAGGCAAAGCAAGTCAGAAAGACAAAGACCAAAAACAGGCACAATAACAGGCTGAAAAAAATTGCTATTTTGGAAGGTGCTCTGAAAGTATTTGGAGAAAAAGGTTTTGAAGCAACGACCATTGCAGCTATATGTAAATCGGCAAAGATTGCTGATGCAACGTTATATGAGTATTTTGAGTCAAAGGAAGATGTGCTGTTCTCCATCGCTGAGTTTTACACCAGTCAACATCTTGACAATATGAAACGGGTCAGTCACTTCATCCACAATACCCGGGAAAAAATGCGGCTGGTTATCCAGTCATACCTCGAGTTTTATGAGGATAACCCTCTCTATTCATCAGTAGCACTGCTGAACCTTAAAGGCAGTCGACGGTTTCTTCAATCACCGGCTTATCAGGTTGTCAGGCAAGCATCCGGATCGATTGTCGATGTTGTTTTCGAAGGTGTTGAAAAAGGGATTTTCAGGGATGATGCCAATCCCTACCTGATAAGGAACATGGTGTTGGGCTTTATCGAACATCTAACAATCCAGTGGCTACTGCTTAAACGCCCTGAAAAGATCTCCCTGTTTCGGGACACGATTTTTGATATGGTGATGCGATCGATTGATTTAAGTGATGTACCTGCGGCGCGTCACCCGGACACAATGGAAAAGGAGGAATATGGCAGATAAGAAAGGGCGGGGATTAGTCCTGGTCACCGGAGCTTCGGGATTCACAGGGCACCACATGGTAATGGAAGCTGTCAGGGCCGGTTTCAGGGTACGGGCTACAGATCTGTCGAGTCGGCATTATGGAGCAATGTTTGAAGCCCTGGGTGTTGAATTCATCAAATCAAATCTGACTCGGAGAGAAGACCTGGACACTCTTTTGGAAGGCGTGGACGGTGTTATTCATGTGGCCGGCATCCATGATTACTCCACACCGGACAGATTGATGTGGGCAGTCAACGTCAATGCAGTTGAAAACCTATGTGATGCTGCCGTGAAAGCTGGCGTTCAGCGATTTGTTCATTTTTCGTCTGTTAATGTTTACGGTTTTAATTCAAATCCGGGAAATCCGGTCAAAGAGGATGATCCCAAGCAAACCCCGCCGCACAACAACTATAATACAACAAAGTGGGAGGGGGAAAAAATTGTTCAGCGGTACATCAAGGAGCAAGGCCTGCGTGCAACTATCATGCGTCCGGCCGCTATTTACGGAATCCGAGCCGAATACGGCCTCTACTATGTTTTTAAGATGGCCTGGAAGGAGCGCCATAAAAAGAAGAGCCTGATGGTGGGCAAGGGCAACCAGACAGAGGCATTTCTTCACGTGGAGGATATGTGTCGGGCGGTGATCCATGCTTTTGAAAATGAGTCAATGATCGGTGAGGCTTATAATGTCAGCGATGATACCCGGATCAGCACAGCTGAATTCTTCAGACTGGTCAGTCGGGAGCTCCTGGGAAAGGAAAAAAACTTTCTGCATGTTCCTCTCGCAGTGGTCAAGCCGGTGGCAGTTATCTCCCAGTTTTTTGCAAGAATCACGGGAACCAAATCAATTCTTGAAAAAGCCACTTTGGAATATGTGGCCTCAAACCGGATCTGGGACAATAGCAAGCTCAAGGCCACGGGGTTTAAATTTAAATACCCGACAATGGAAAAGGGGATGAAGACGACTCTTGCGTGGTATAAAGATCATGGCTGGTTGAGTTTCTAGAATATCATCAAATTAAGGAGGCTTCATATGTTATCATACCAAAAAACAACAGTCGCAGTGACACAGCGTAATGCAGAGATCTACCCGGATACGCCGTTTCTGATGTTTTACGAGCAGATCATTACTTACAAGGAATTTGAAGAACGGTCGAATGCGGTAGCCAATTTTCTGCTGGAGAAGGGAATCGGAAAGGGCGACATCGTCTCGTTTATGTTGGGGAACAATCCCGGTTTTTTTGATGTTTTACTGGGGATCCAGAAAACAGGTGCCGCTGCGGGACCTATCAGTTGCTGGTGGCAAGCTTCGGAAGTAGAATTTCTGGTCAACGATTCAACCCCCAAAGCGCTGATCATCGATCCGGAATATGCTGGCATTATCCATGAAATCAGAGAAAAAATACCTTCTGTAAAAACCATCATCATCAACTCAACCTCACCTGTGGACGTGGATTTCCGCCATGAACTGTTGGGAACCATCATCCAGAGCTATCCGAAGCAACTTGGACAGGTCACGCCGCCTTCCGAGGATGATACGGCTGCTTTGATGTATACATCGGGCACTACCGGGCGACCAAAAGGGGTCATGCTCTCTCATAAAGGTGTGATTCATGGGGCTGAAATCAAAACAAACCTGGTTCCGGCGGGGTCTGGCGATAGGATCCTTTGCGTATTGCCCCTGTTTCATTCAGGTGGACTGAACGATCTGGCGATCCCCGGTATGGTTATGGGAGCATCGATTGTGTTGCGACGCAACTTTTCAGCTGCAGAATTCTGGGAGTGTGTTGAAAAATACCGGGTTAACGGATTTTACATTGTGCCCACGATGTGGAATATTCTGCTGCGGGTTCCCGAGGCATCAACCATTGATATGAGCTCATTGAGATTCGGGCTGTCCGGGGCAGCACCTATTCCTCCCGAGCAATTGGACGAATGCGAGCAGCGGTTTCAGGTGCCAATTATCGAGGCCTATGGTTCAACGGAGAACAGTGGGGGCATTACATCAAACAAACTTGATGCCCGGAAACATGGGTCCATCGGGAAGGAGATCGATGGCATTGAAGTCAGGATCTTTGATCCGGACGGTCGGGAACTGGCGGATGGTGAGATTGGTGAAATTGTAACCCGGGGAGAACCGGTGATGCAAGGGTATTTCAAGAATCCCGAGGCCACCGCAGAGACTATCAAGGATGGGTGGCTTTACACGGGAGACCTGGGATACAGAGATAAAGAAGGTTTCTTTTTTATCGTTGATCGCAAAAAAGATATGATTATCAGGGGGGGTGTTAACGTTTACCCCAAGGAGTTAGAGAATATCATTGGTACTCATCCCAAAGTAGCCCATGTGGCGGTAATACCAGAGCCTCATGACAAGTATGGCCAAGTCGCCAAGGCCTGTATCGTACCACGGCGCGGTGAAACGATGACAGCAGAGCAGGTTAAAGAGTTCTGTCAAAAGAACATGGCCCAGTACAAAATCCCGGAAGTTATTATCTTCAGGGAAGGACTCCCAACCAACCCGGTTGGTAAAGTAATTAAGAAAGATCTGATTGTAGAACTGGTAGAAGAGATGGACGCAGAACCTGTTCCGGTTGGCCACCTGTTCGATGGCCTGCCGAACCGCTTTATCCCTGAGAACGCAGCGGGAGTAGAAGCGACGATCAGCTACAATATCACTGGCAAGGGCGGTGGCAAATGGACGGTGACCATTAAGGACCAGAAAATGATTCTTTCGGAAGAAATTCTTAAAGACCCAAGAGTTTATATCGTTGCCAAGGATGGTGATTACCATGATATTGCGACAGGCAAGATTGATGGCATTACGGCGGTCATGACCGGGAAAATGAAAATCGAAGGGGATGTCAATTTTATGGCAGAACTCAGAGAGATGATGAAACCAATTTAGAAACTATCAAAAATATAACTATTCAGCTAACTAACAAGCCGAGCATACCACTATGATAGCAGTTACACTCGAAATCAGTGCGCGGTCATGATCAATCTGTCATTGAACTCATTCTCGACGGCCATCCATGGCCGTCTTCCGAGGACGGTCGTTGACTTCACTATCCCAGTGAAGTTTAATCACTCCCAATCCGTTCAATAACAGATCGATTATGACTTCAGCAGGTTAAGCAAATGTGTAACTTAAAAATCATAACCCCTCGGCTCTGGTGATGTAGTTAATAGTTAAAAAAAAATAAAAAAGGAAAAAATGGCACTTCGTACAGCGGATGAATATAAGCAAGGACTTAGAGATGGGCGCAAGGTTTTTATACTTGGAAATCAGGTCGATGATGTAACCGAAGATCCCTATATAAAAGTGGGAGTGGAGACTGGCGCCTTTGATTTTAAAATGGGACATGACCCTGAGATGAGGGATATATCTGTGACCACAGACAAAGAAACCGGTGAAGAGATCAGCACTTATTTTGATATTCCCGATAACCCAGAGGCCGTGGGCAAACGTTTTAACCTGGTCGGAACGGCCTGCACATACGGTGAGGGCGCGATACCTTTTGTCAAGGATGTTGGAACTGATCTCATCAACGCCTTGACTGCGATGACCGGGTTAATGGGTAACAAAACCTATCAAGGCCGTGTAGATGCCTATCGCAAGCACTGTTCAAGAAACGACCTTTCCATGGCGGGCGCGGTAACAGACACCAAGGGCGACCGTAGCAAGAGTCCCAGCAAACAGGATAGTCCGGACTACTACTTGAGAGTTGTGGATGAGACCGAAGATGAAATTGTGGTTTCCGGGACCAAGGCACATATCACCGCCTCTGCCTATTGTGACGAAATAATTGTTATCCCGACCCGAAATCTGACGGAAGACGAGAAGGAGTATGCGGTCGCTTTTGCGATTCCAATGAACACACCTGGAATTTTGCAGATCTGTCGACCCAATTTCCGCTACGAGGACAAGTATCATTTTCCAACACCGGCTCCCAACCGGGGCCATGTTGAAGCGCTTGTGGTCTTTGATAATGTCCGTGTTCCCAAAGAGCGTGTGTTTATGAATGGTGAATGGCAGTTTGCCCAGGCGCTGGCCTACGCATTTACAGCGTTTCATCGTTTTACTGCCGTCAGTTACAAAATTCCGATTATCGAACGGATGATGGGCATGGGACTGCTGATTGCGGATGCAAATGGGATTGAAAACGCCTCTCATGTCAGGGAGATTTTCAATAATATGATCAAATATGTTGAAACGACCAAAGCACTGGCCCAGGCAGCGATCACCAAGCCGGAAGACTTCCTAAACTCAGGGTACTACGTAGCAGATCGACTGACTGCCAATATCGCCAAACTGTTTTTTGCTTCCAATTTTCATGAGTTCGTCCGAGACATTCAGGACCTGTGCGGTGGTCTCCTGGTAACCCAGCCAACTTATCAGGATTGGCAGAATGAGGAACTGAGACCCCATCTGGAGAAAAGTCTGGGCGGCGCCAATGGATATACTGCAGAGGAACGTCTAAAGCTGATGAGTTACGCGCATCATATTGTCGCCAGTGA